>Ga0181524_10001719_pt1 | contig 24383 bp, 21 predicted proteins | sample PEATcosm2014_Bin_34_FD_119761 | JGI IMG/M metagenome (GOLD analysis project Ga0181524, IMG submission 119761) | Peatland microbial communities from MTU Mesocosm Facility, Houghton, MI, USA - PEATcosm2014_Bin05_60_metaG | ecosystem: Environmental > Terrestrial > Soil > Wetlands > Peat | place... | reverse complement strand
CTGCGGCTTGCGGTAGAACGGCTGCGGCGCGTACACCACGCGCCCCTGGTTCGCCGGGCTCATGCCCTCGACGTCCTTCGACGCGGCGATCATCGCCTGGAGCCGCCGCGCGTTGACGCCGTCCGGCAGCGGCATCTGGATGATGATGCCGCTGACGGAGGGATCCGCGTTCAATTTTTGAATCGCCGCGATGATCTCCGCCTCGGTGCTCGCCGGCGGCAGCTCGCTGAGCTGGTAGGCGACGCCGATCTTCTCGCAGGTCTTCGCCTGGTTGCTGGCGTAGATGCGCGCGCCCTTGTTGTCGGTGGCGATCACCGCCGTCAGCTTCGGCGCGACGCCCTTCGCCTTGAGCGCCTCGACGTCCTTCTTCAGTGCGGCCGTGACTTCCGCCGCCACCGCCTCGCCGTTGATGATCTGCGCCGCCATCGCCTTCTCCTTATAAAGAGCTTCCCATCCGGCTCATACCCCTTTGCGCGGATTATAACCTCCGCCCCGGGAAATGTCATGCGGAACTCCGGACCATCCGCGCGATAATGCGACTTCTCGAATCGTCCTCGTCCTCGCTCTCGTCCTCGTCCTCGAACGGCAGTTCTGAATTAACGGCCGAGGACGAGGACGATGACGAGGACGAGGACGATCACCAGCGAAAATCCGGCTGGGGACTCAAATTCAGGAGCGCTGTAGAAAATTCCTGTAGGCGAAAAACGCCCGTCATTACAGGGCTTTTCATCATATTCTCCCGCGCCGCCGCCGCATCCGCCGGAATCGTGATGTACAATTACTAAGGGAGGGCAAACCATGCGAACAGTCATAACGATTCCCATTCTATTCCTGCTCGTTGCGGCGGCGGCCGCTGCGGTTGCGCCCGCGCCCGCGACCGCGCCGCGCGGCGCCTGGCAGCCGATGGGCGAATACCGCGTCACCGGCTACAGCGCGTGCGTGGCCTGCTGCGGGAAATCCGACGGCATCACCGCCGACGGCACCTACGCGCCCGGTTTCAAAGGAGTCCTGGTCTCCGCGCCGAGGGACATCCCGTTCGGGACCAAACTCTGGGTCGAAGGCGTCGGCCTCGTCGAGGTCCACGACCGAGGCGGCGCGATCAAAGGCCGGCGTCTCGAACTCTTCTTCCAGAAATACCACGACGCGCTGCAATGGGGCGTGCAGAAGCGGCAGGTGTGGGTTTGGAAGGAGAGCGGGTGATTGGGAAATTGGGAGATTGGGTGATTCGGAGACTGTACCTCAACTTCCTAATCACCCAATTTCCCAATGTCCAAACCTCTTGTGCCCGCAGCAGTTGACCATTACAATGCTTCCGTCGAGGCATGCCTCTTGAACGGTGTCCCCGGGAGTCGCTGATGTTCATCGTCCGATGGATCCGCGGCCTGCTCTCGCTCCCGATCCTGTGGCTCGGGCTGCTGGCGCTTTACTTCAACCAGCCGGCGAGCATCCCGCTCCTGGGCGCGGCGTGGGCGGTCGGGGGCGACGCCGAAGTCGGCCGCAGCGCGCTCGCGGCGACCCGCCGATTCAAGGGCCGGGCCGAGGCGCTGGCCAAGGCGCGCGCCTGGCTCGAACGCGATCCGCACCCCCATTTCGCGGCGACGGCCGGCCTGCTGTCGCTCGAAGCCGGCCGCCTCGACGAGGCGAAGGCCTTCCTGGCCCGCGGCCGCGAACTCGGCGACGACCCCATGGGACGCCTCGACTGGCTCGAATATGCCATCGCCGGAATCAGCGGCGGCAGCGTGGCGGTCGCCCGGCAATTCGAGGCGCGCAGGGACCTGCCGGCCGATTTGAGCCGGGCGGTGCTGCAGGAACTCATGTTCGATGATCTCCTGAACGGCCGTTTCGACGAGGCGAAACTCCGCGCGGAGCGGTTGCTGGACGTGGACGAGTTCGCGCCGGCCGAGATAGCTATGGGGGCCCTCGCGCAGCGCGCCGGCGACGAAGCCGGGGCGAAGAGACATTACGCTCGCGCGGCCCTGAAGCTGACGCCGGCGCAGATATCGTACCTGGCGTTCATCGGCTACCTGGCGATCGGCGCCCGGGCGCAGGCCGAGGAATCGCTGGCGAAGTTGCGCGGCCAGGACGAAGCGCTCGCCCTCCGCGCGGAGGGCATCCTCAAGTCGCGGGAGTCACCGCATGACGGTGGAACAGACGCTGCTCTTTCTGCCGGGCCTGCTGGCGGGGATCACGGTGCATGAGTGCGCGCACGCCTGGTCGGCCAGCCGGCTGGGCGACGAGTTCGCGCGCCGCCAGGGCCGCGTCAGCCTGAATCCGCTCCGGCATCTGTCGCCGCTCGGAACGCTCTGCATGTTCATCCTCCCGTTCGGCTGGGGCAAGCCGGTCTATATCAACCTGTATAACTTCCGTCACCCGCGCCGCGACTATCTGCTGAGCAGCCTCGCCGGCCCGGTCGCGAACCTCCTCATGGTGGCGCTCTGCCTGGGGCTGATGCAGTTCACGCGCCGCTCGTTCGCCTTCGGCCCGCAGGCCGAGATGCCGGTGTTCGTCGCGCACATGGTGCTCCTCCTCGCCGCGATCGCGAACGCCATACTGGCCGCCTTCAACCTCATCCCGATGCCGCCGCTCGACGGCTCCAAGATCTGGCCGTGCCTCTTTCCCAAAATGAAACCCGCCTTCAGCCCTGCGCTGCGGCAGGCCTCGTGGATCATCCTGATCGTGATCATGGCCACCCGGACGCTCAGCCCGGCCATCCAGGCCGTCGTGGGCACGGTGGCGGGAATCATGCCGGCGCCGGATATCCAGTTGTTCAGCGACCGCCTCAACGCGGCCGCGGCCGAAATGAAGGGCGGGCGGCCCGCCCAGGCCGAGAAGGCGCTCGACGCGGCCCTTGCCCTCAATCCTCGGTCGGCGGAGTGCTTCTACCTGCGCGCGACCGTGCGCGCCGCGCAGCAGAAATGGCCGGGCGCCGACGACGACATCCGCCGCGCGCTTGAGATGAACAAGGACAGCAAGGAGTATCAGGCGCTCCACGCCGTGATCGCGCAGCACCTGCCGCCGAAGTAAGGGCTTAGCCCAGGCATTGCATGCCGGGTACGCACTGTTCTGAAAGACCGAGCGCCTGCGTGGCCGGCCTGGGCGACTGGGTCAGGGCAACAAGTTCATAGGAAGATGATGGAATACATGCGTCGAATAAAGAAACAGATGCATCGCTATGGCGAGCCGGATTTCGACGCCGAGTATCTGGACTGGGGATTCCATGACACGAAGACCCAAATTGAAGAGGCGGAGTCGGTTCTCCGCCTTGTCGGAGACCGTGGGCCGCAGAAGATACTCGACCTTGCCTGCGGGATCGGAACGCACGCCATCCACTGGGCAAAATGCGGACATTCAGTGCTTGGAGTGGACATTTCCGAGACCTTTGTGGCGCGAGCACGTGAAGCCGCTGAAGGTGTCCATGGCGCAACGTTTCTTGCTTCGGACATTCGATCGTTAGACCTGGCCAGTGACTTCACTTTAGTGACGTGGATCGAAATGTCATTCATCGAGTTAGATTTCCTTAGTCGTGTGTGCGGGTCGCTGCAACCGGGCGGCCTCTTTATCTGCGATGCGCGAAATCCAGAACATCCGAAGACCAAGGCATGCTCGGGCAACTGGCGTACCTGGCGCGAGAAGAATGGGGCCTTCACGCTCGAAAGGCATGAGACCAACTCACAGACTGGGAAGCGGGAGGACGTTTGGATTACCATAGATCCTGCCCAAGACCTTATCGAGGAGAAGTCAAACGTCTCTGATCCTGGCTTGAAGACGGAACCTTCCAAGACGATGTCGGCGCTGAGGGACGCCGGTTTTTCCGCGTGTGAACTCCGCACCATGGCCGGGGACTTGTTCTGTGGCGGTTGCGAACCCTATTGGCTTTGGATTGTGGCAAAGAGATAGACCTCGTAAACTATCGCGTCGAGCGCTACGGCGCGCAACCGGGCCGAGCTTCATGAGCATCGTTGAGACCAATAAAGAAAATGCGCTGGCCTTCTTCAGGCGCGACGTGTACCGGTATTTCGTTGAGGTCGTCGCGCTCGCACGGAACATGCCGCCGATCCCCCGGAAGCTCTTCGCCTCACCGATCCACCCCGACCTGTTCATGCTGGTCGAGGATTACCCTCGTGGCCGGTGTGCGATTGTATGCGGGTACGAAGAAGCCTTCGTCCGGGACTGCCTCGCCTGGCTGGCCGGCGCATCCGGGATGTACTGGCTGATGGCCTTCGATGAGCGAGTCATCGGTCAGGCCCGCGCGGAGCACGCCGTCGGACCGGTCCGGAGCGGCCGCTCCTTCGCCTGCACTTCGTTGGATAGAGTGCCCGCCCTTACCGTCGTCGCCGCCAAGCTGACGCTTGCCGACCGGGACGCGTTCGGACGGTATCCCGTCGAGTCTTCGAGCACCCGGCCACCGCTCGCACTGCTCTTCAATCACCTCGTGCTGAACCATGGCGGGGAGATCCTGGCAATTCGAGAGGGTGAGGAGATCGTGGCCTGGCTCTCATGCATGAAGGAGCTGGAGGAGATGTGGGATGTGGACTTCATCCACGTGAGGGCAGACAGGCGCCATCGCGGCTTGGGGACGCAGATCGCCGCCGCGTACGCGAGAGACAAGCTCCTTGCCGGCGACATCCCCTATTACTCCGGCGCCGCCAACGAAGCCTCCGAGCGCGCCGCGCTGAACGCGGGCTTCGTGTGTTGCCGGGAAACGTTTTCGGCGGAAGTGACGGCGTAATAACGGCGATTGGATGGTTCAAAGGTGACCTGCACGCCGATGGACAAACACCGCAAGGCGTTTCACACGGGGCTGAGCATCCGGCGCAGAAAAAGAGGGGTGGGCCCTTGACAAGTCAGAAATATTATGGTATAATGCGTCCGATGGATTTGGGGAGTCGTAAGATGACGTCGGGGAAGAAGATAACGCGCAAAAAGCGATTTGAAAAAACGAATCCAATTGACGCAAGGCGCTGCGGCGATGCATCTTATGACTTACGCGGACCGTGTGCATGTAAAGGTTTATGGGGGCTGACCTTATGACTCGCAAAGAGCGCATGCTTGCGGCAATGCGCCGCCGGCCGGTGGACCGCGTGCCGTTCTCGGCCTACAACCTTTTCCCGTATGCCGGCAGCGGCCACGCCGAGGACCCGACCTACGCGCCGCTGCTGCGCAGGATCGAAGAATGCGCGGGCGCTTTCGCGAAAATCGGCGCCCTGCCTCCGGCGCACGGACTCGTCCGCCAGCGACCGGGCCTGCTCGACCGCCGCATCGAGGGCGTCGGCGACGACCGCGTCCGCCACACCATCCTCCACACGCCGAAGGGCGACCTGACCGAGACGACGAGCATGCCCGAGATCAAGCCCGCGCGGGTGATCAAGCCGTTCATCACCTCCGACGCGGACATCGAGTGCTTTCTCTCGCTGCCTTACGAGCCGCCGGAGATTGACATGACGCGCGCCCGCGATTTTTGCGCCTCCGCCGGTGACCGCGCCGTGATGGGCATCGCGTTCGCCGAGCCGATGTCCACCATCGCGGGCCTCTTCGACTTCGACGATTTCCGCGAGCACTGCATGACCGACCTGCCCGCGATCCTGCGGATGGAGGACTTTGCGTTCGAGCGCTGTAGCGAGGACCTGCGCCGCCTCGTCGCCGCCTGCCGCGGCCTCGACTGCGTCCTCCATACCGACGGCCCCGAAATCTGCACGCCGCCGGCGATGTCGCCGTCGCTCTTCGGCCGGCTCGTCACGCCGTACCTGAGCAAGCTCGCGGAGATCATCCACGGCGGCGGCCTGCTCTGCGGCGTCCACTGCCACGGACGCGTGCGGGAAATTTTCCCGGAGATTCTCAAGACCGGCGCGGACCTCCTCGAGCCGATCGAGCCGCCGGACCAGGGCAACATCAAGCTCGCCGAGCTGATGCTGCAGGCGAAAGGGCGCATCAGCTTGATGGGCTACCTCCAGGACCAGGATTTCTACACCGCGCCGCCCGGCCGGATGACGCGCAAGGTCGAGGATATCGCGCGCGTCGTCAACGGGCGGACCGGGTACATCCTGTCGCCGACCGGCACGCCGTTCGAGCGGCCCTGCCCGGAAATCTACGCGCGCAATTACATGGAATGGCTCGACGCGGCGGATAGGATTTTTAATGGATGACGGAACGCCGCGAAGCGAAGCGAAGCAATCGTGCTCGTCCTCGTCGTCGTCCTCGTCCTCGGCAGTTCGTCACGGCACAATTCGAGGGCGAGGACGACGACGAGGACGAGGACGAGGACGACGAAGGCGAGGACGAGGACGAGATGAATTGTGAGACGACAGTCCCCACGCTAACTCAGGCGGCCGACTGGCGCGTGACGCACTTCTGCGGCGAGCAGCAGTGCGCGCGCAGTCGCCGGGGCGATTTCAATTCGGCGGCGTTCTGCGCGCTGGGCGAGACGTTCCTGGTGGATGACGGCTGCGGCGATCTCCGCGCGGCTGATGCGAAGCGCAGGATGCTCGACGGGCAGGAGACGGAGGCGTTCGAGACCTTGCTCGGCGATGCGGCTTCGTGCGCCGGGCCGGACCGCGTGCGCCGCGCGCTGCGGCGAGTGGTCCTCGTCCGCGCCGGACCCGCCCGCTACCTGGCGGTCCTCGACGTGAATGAGAAGGACGGCCGCCCGTTCACCGCGGACCTCTTTTGGCGCACGGACGCGCGCAACCGCATTTCGCTCGGCCCCGGCGGGCGGTTCGTGATCCACGGCGCGGAAAACTTCTGCGCGGCGGAGGTGCTCTGGCCGCGCGCTCCGGCGCCGCAGCTTGCGCTCGGCGAGAGCCGCGGCCGTCCGCAGGTCAGGCTGTCGCTCACCGCGCCGGCGGTCGAGACGCTGACCGTGTTCTCTCCGCGCCGGGCGGGCGAGCCGGCTGCGCGCTTCTCATGCCGCCGCGACGGCGACGCCGCATTCTCGGTGACCTGCGACCTGGGCGGGCGCGCGTCGGTGCTGCGCTTGAGCGCGGCGGCCGGCGGCCCGCCCGGCGCACCGGGACCGGTGAGATTGCAGACGCGTTGAACGGTTATTTTATTACCTCCGCCGGAGCGAATGCCAGAAAAGAAACAAGCCGTTGGAGAAGGCGCCGAAGCGCGGCGTCGAAAAATATTCTTGACCTCGGAGTTGACTACCGGGAATTCGTCACGTACAATTCATTTGCTGGGGCTTGTCTCAGGAGAAGGATATCTGTCCTTTCCGGGTATGTAGGACGTGCCTTGCTGATGATCCCGAAGGATAGCGTAACGCCCAACGAGGCTCACCGTAGGGGGAACGGCGACCTCGAGATCCGGCCGGCGCTCAGCCGTGCTGAGCTTGAGAGCGCGTACGAGCTGGTCTACCAGAACTATCGCACCCGCGATTACATTCCCCCCAATTCCTCCGGCCTGCGCCTCACGATTTTTAACGCGTTCCCGAGCACCATGACTTTCGTCGGCGTGATCCACGACGAAGTCATCGCCACGGTGTCCATGATCCCCGACACGCCGATCGGGCTGCCGATGGACGAAATCTACCACGACGAAGTCCAGGCCCTGCGCGATGGCGGCCGGCGGCTGGTCGAGGTCACGATGCTCGCCGATCGCCGCTTGTCCGTCTCGCGCTCGCTGGCGATGGTGCTCGCGCTCATGAAGCTGGTCTTCGACTACGCGACGCTGTCGTTGAAGTCCACGGACCTCTGCATCACCGTCAATCCGCATCACGACAAGTTCTACCATGAGTACCTTCTCTTCACGCCGCTCGGCGGCTTGCGCGCGTATCCGAGCGTGAGCGGCAATCCGGCCATCGCCCGGCGGCTGGACCTGGTGCGCGTCGAGGAGGAATGCCAGGGACGGCCGGTGCTGCTGCATCGCTTCTTCGAAGACCGGACGCCCCTGAGCGTGTTCGAAAAGCGCTATCGCATGTCGGATGCCGACCTGAGCTACTTCTTCATGGAACGGACGCAGACCTTCCAGGAGGCGCCCGCCTACATGCTGAGCCGGCTTCGAGAGTACTACCCGGACTTCAACTGGGACGGGCTGGTGACCAACCGGTTCACCGGCGCGCAAAAAGGGTAGGGCGTTTCTTCAGGGCTTCGGGCGGGCCAGGGCTTCCTGAATGGCCGGCAGCGCGTTCCTCGCGGCTTCCTCGCCACAGCGCACTAAATCCTTCCCCGCCGAAAAATCCAGCGCGCGCAGTTCGCTGAAGTCGGGACGGATGACCACGTCGGCGGCGACCTTGCGGTGCTTGATGCTCCAGTGCAGGTGGATCGCCTGCGCCTGAACGGCGTAGGTGAAGATGTTCGTGGGCGGCGTGTCCTTCCACCGGCGCCGGTGCAGGTCCACCGCGACGACCACCTCGGCGCCCATGTCGCGCGTCAGCAGCGCGGGAACATTGTTCGTCAGCGCGCCGTCCACGAGCAGCCGCTTGCCGATCTTCACCGGGCGATTGATGACCGGCCGGGCACAGCTCGCGCGGACCGCCTCGATGAAATCGCCGGTCTCGAAAACCACTTCGGGGTCCTCGATCAGCCCGCGCGGCTGGAACGGCGGCCCGCCTTGAAAGACCACCATCTCTGCCGTCAGCAGGTCCGTCGTCACGAGCCGGATCGGGATCTTGAGCGATGCGAAATCGCGCGCGGGAAGGAATCGCCGGAGGAACCGCCCCAGCGGCTCGTTCGTCGAAAGTGCCAGCACCGGCAGCGTGAATTTCTGGAGCGCGCGCCAGTTGAGCCGCAGCCCGATGTCGCGCATGAATGGCGCCGGCGCGCCGCCGGCGTAGAAAGCCGCCACGAGCGCTCCGGCGCTGCAGCCGGAAACGAATGAGGCGCGAATGCCGTGTTCTTCGAGCACGCACAGCACGCCCAGATGCGCCAGTCCCAGTTCGCTGCCCCCGCCCAACGCCAAACCCATTGTCCTGCCCGGCGCCGCTTGATCCATGAAACCCATCCCAAGATGGAAAGCGAAAGGCGAGCCGCAGTGCGCGTACAAGCATACCTTCGGCGCGCCCCATGGTCAAGCGGGCACATTTCGACGTTCGGCTGCCGCCGCGCCGAGAGCCCACAACCGGCCTTCGAAAGGGCATTTGGCCATTGCTTCCGCTTTTCCACAAGAACTCCACAGCCCTGAAGCGGCTCATCGCAAGTACTTGTTAGAGCGCATGTTAGCATCACAGCCGCGCGGCCCTCGGCCTAAGTTCACATCAGCTCTGCGAGTCGAGAATTGTGAACGTGTCGTAACGCATTACAGGATTGTACGTTAGGTCGTAAATCGTCCTTCCATGAAGTTTGGCCTGTCTAGCCTCCTCAACACGGTTTCCACTGCCGATTTCCCTGAGAACGCGGATTCGCAGATAATTTCAGATTCAAAAATGTCCTATCTCCTTATTTCACAGGATATTCCGCGCATGGAGATTTTCGACTTGAATTAACGGGAATTATTGGCATGCATCTTGCTCTAGTTCAGTAGCCGATCAGGCTGTGGGCGTCAGAACAGAGGGACCAATGCCGGAACCCGCAACACTTACATTGCTCGGAACAGGCTTCATCGCCATGGGCGTGCGGTATCTGCGCACGAAATACCGCTCGATGAAGCCGAAGTTCGATCGCACCGTCGGGCTGATTCTGCTCGTCGCGTTCGCGCCGGTCATCGGTCTCGCCGCGCTGCTGGTCAAATTGACCTCCCGCGGGCCCGCGTTCTACAAGCAGGAGCGCGTCGGCGAGCACGGGCGCACATTCAACATCATCAAGGTTCGGACGATGCGCAACGACGCCGAGACGAAGAGCGGGCCGGTGTGGGCCGACGCGCACGACTCGCGCGTGACCCTGGTCGGCGGCTTCCTCAGGCGCACGCATCTGGACGAACTGCCGCAACTGGTCAACGTGGTCCGCGGCGAAATGAGCCTCGTCGGGCCTCGGCCGGAGCGGCCTCATTTCGTGCAGCAGCTCCGGGAACGCATTCCCGGCTACGATCAGCGGCTTGCCGTCAAGCCGGGGATCACCGGCCTGGCGCAGGTGCGCGCCGGTTACGACCACGCGTTGCGCGACGTGCGCCGGAAAGTCAAGCTCGACACCATGTACGCGCAGCGCATGTGCTGGTGGGTAGACCTCATCATCATTGTGAGAACTATGGGCAAGTTCGTGGATTCAGGGGAAAGGAGGGGCTAAACGAACAAAACCCGGAAGTGTGCGACGAGTGTGGCGTGTGGCTTCATCGGTTTCTTTATTATTGTAAAGGAGGCGTGGGTAGCATGAGAAAAGTACTGTTGTTTGTCGCCTTGCTGGCCGTGGCGCTCGCAGCCACTCCGGCAAGCGCACTTACCCCGATTCCGGACGCCAGTTTCCTGCCGAATGGGAACTACACGGCGAAGTACAATAACTTCTCCGACCTGTACTGGGCGTCGGGAACCACCGCAGATGAAACTGGCCAGGGCGTGGCCGCAGGCCCGAACGGCTTGCCGTCTTTTTATCAGAGCGGTGCCACTGCTTTTGGACAATACCTGGCCGCCGTCGCGGCGTATAGCGCGAACGGCGCCAATTCACCGGGCACATTGGAGAACCGGACCATCTTCAACACCACGACGATCCTCAACGCCTCAAGCCAGACGGTATGGAACGGCTCCAGCCAGCAGTTGTCGGGCATGTTGTACGACTTGACTCTGGTTGGCGTGGCGGAGTCAGGATCAACTCTTACGCTGGACTTCGGAGCGGACACCAGAAGTGCTCCCCTGAGCGGACCGGGCCTGGCGAGTTTGCCCGCCGGCTCCGGCGGCGTTCTCCAGGTTTACGCCTCCAGCTCAACGGTGTCAACGTCCTTCGGCAGCCCCAACCAGGCTCCGGATCCGAACAACGTGGGCAACTTCAGCCCCAATGGTCATAGCATAACTCCGGCTGCAGTGGACGCCACCGCGATCGTCAACAATGGCACGGGCACCTGGGGTCCGGCTTCCTGGGTTGCCGGCACAGGCGCGACGAGCGACTCCTATCCCGGCATCGTGAACGGCGGGTCGTTGTGGCTTTCGGCCGAGTTTGTCCCGTTCTCCCTTCTCGGCCTTACGCCCGGCACCGCTGCTCCCGCCTCCAGCGTCCTGTTCGAAGAGAACATTAACCTGACAGCAGGAGTAGTTGGTTCGGCGGAAGGCTACGCTGACCTCGTTGGAGGTTCCGATTACGGGAATCTCGGCGCAAGCATCTCAGCCCCCAATGGCTATCTCGTTGACTTGGCCATCGGAAGCGACGAATATCCTGTGATCGACAACGCGTCGGGCTTCCTGCAGACGTTTGGCGCCTACACTGGCGCAGGTTACTGGCCGGTTGACAGCCAGGACCCGGTGACTTTCGAGGTGAACGTGATTCCGGAACCGGCGACGATGACTCTGCTTGGTTTCGGGCTTGCGGGACTCTTGATTCGTCGCCGCAAGAAGTAAGTTTCGTTCGCAGCAAGTTGTGACGAAGAAGCCCGCCCTGAAAAGGGCGGGCTTCTTTGCTTTATGAGACTCGATTATTGGCTGCTCGTAGTGCGCCGGTAAGGCAGGGCATTCGAAGCATCGCCTGGCGACGCGACTACAAGCGGGCCCCGCCGCTTTCAGGCTGACCCATTGCGACTTCGCCGATCTTCCGCGCCGGCACTCCGGCCCAGACCTCGCCGTCGGGTATGATTGTGTCCTTCGCCACAAGAGCCCCGGCGCCCACGATGGAACCGACGCCGACCTGCACACCGGGAAGCACAACGGAACGCATGCCAATGGTCGCTCCCGCGCCGATGCGCACCGGTTTCACGGTGATGTTGTCCCCCTCGATCACGTGCCCGGCGATCACGGAGAAAGCCCCGACGAGCGCATTGTCGCCCACTTCCAGCGCCCAGGGGTCGAGTATGCGGGCTTCTCCGCCGACAAAGAAATTCCGGCCGATCTTCGCGCCCAGGCAACGATGGTAGAGGCGTCTGGGCAACCCGAAGTCCTCAAGGTATCCTCGGAGGAAGCTGCGATGGACCAGGATGACCAGCGATTCCGCCGCGATCCAACGCGCCGCTTCGCGGCTTCGCAGGGGATAGGTGCCCGGCGACACCTTGCGGACCAGGATCACCGCAAAGAGAAGAACCGCCAGAGGAAACGCCACGGCGAGGGCTGCATAGGCCGCGGCAAATGCGATCAGCCTGGCCCACCATGCGCCGATCCCCCATAGCCAGAAGAAGACGAGAGCGGCCGGAAGGGAGGCGAGGCCGTGCAGGGCCAGGTCGGCGGCGAATCGGATGCCGTCACCGACCATCATGGGCATTTCCGCCAGTTTTCCTTTGGTCATGTCCGCTTGCCTGAAACTGGGGCTGCTGAGGCGAACTCCGGATGCGGCTTGCCGCCGCGCAGTGCGGCCACGCGCGACGCCAGCAGGTACAAGCCCGCGCCGACGTAAAGCCGCGCATCGCGAGGCGCCAGGTCGCCCTTGACGTTGCACGCGGCGCACAGCGTGGAGTTCTGCGGCGTCAAGCGCGCTTTGCGCAGATAGACTTCCTCAAGCGACATCTCGAAAACGTTTCCCAAGACGTGTTTTTTCTCATAGTCGTTGCAGCACACCTGGTAGTTCCCCTGCCAACTGATGAACGTCACCCTGTCCTTGGGATAGCAGACAAAGGCGGCCCGCCGGTGCATGATGCGCCAGTCATGACGGCTGGGGCGAAACAGCTCGTTGACGCTGATGCACCCTTTGGGGAGGCGGACGGGCGTCTGCGTCTGGCAGTGCGCGCTCCTGGCTTTTTCTTCGCTGAACGCGCCTCCTCGCGACGCGGCAAACGGGAAAAAGAAGCAGAGTTTCGCCCCCTTGGCGCGCCAGAAGGCGGCGACCTGTTCGGCTTCGCGAATGCTTTCCTCGGTGGGAGAAACTTGGACGTTCAGGGACGTTTGCCCTCCGGCCACCTCGAGAAAATCTATGAGGTTCCGATAGACCGCGTCGAACTTAAGGCCGCGCTGGACGCGCTCGTAAGCTGCCCGCGTAAACCCGCCGATGCTGACGTTGACCTCCTTCAGGCCTGATCGCACCAGCGCCTCCGCAATCTCTCTCTTGAGCAAAGAGGCATTCGTGACTATCCCCGGCTTGAAGCCGGCGTCGGATGCGGCTTTCACATAGGTCACGATGTCCGGGTGAAGCAGCGGCTCGCCGAGCCCTGCGAACACGAACTGATCTACGCGCCCATACTCCCTGGCATTCTTGATGACCTGGCGGAATGTGGCCTCGGCCATCAGCCCTTGCGCCGGCGTCTTCTCGCGCGGGCACATAATGCAATGGGCGTTGCACTTGTTGGTGACTTCGACGTCCAATATGGCGCTGATGCGCTCCGCCGTGTTCGCCACGGTGCTCTCCTTGTTCCGCGAGGGACTCACGTCACATTATCCCGCTACCTCGGACGACGTTGCAAGCCTCGGAGCCCCGCTGCGGATCGCTCCGCCGCAAGCGACGTCCTCGATCCACCGCGCCGCGTTTGCCGGCCCGTTCAAATTCGACATGTATTTCCGCTGAAAATCCTGGGCGCTGAGCGAAAACTTCGGATACTTGAGCATCTTCTTCACTTGCCGGATCACGTCTTCCCCGCTCTCGGCCCGCAGCCCGACTTCGAGCGCCTCCACGCGCTGCATGTTGAACTCCTGGTCGTGGAATTCCGGCACGCCGACAATCGGTTTACCGCACGACAACGCCTGGTAGATGGTGCCGTTTCCCGCATGACAGACGACGACATTGGCCGCCTTGCACAACGTCTTTCCCGGCGCAAAGGGCGCCGCGTAACAGCCCGGCGGGAGTTCGCCGACGGTCTCCGTCGCCGTGGTGCAGATCACCTGGAACCGGTCGTCCGCAAGATGCTTCAGTATCGCCTGGATCTGCCCCAGCGGGCCCGTGCTTCCCATGGTCAGATACACTGTCGGTCGAGTCCGGTCCAACTCCGCAAGCCAGGCAGGCTCGGGCGCAGTGCTTTCCCACAACAGAGGGCCGACGTACTGATAACGGTCTTCGGGCATGTCCGGGACGTGAGGAAAGAACTCCTCGATGTCCGCGACGAGGTTGAAGTTCTCCGAGCACATGCAGTCGCGGAGGTCCGGCAGTTCGGGGAGCCCGTGCCTGCGGCGCACCGTGTTGAATGGAACCGCATAATGAGCAAAGATGCGCTTCTCCAGGTTCGGCGCCATGGACCTGAGGAACTTCAACAAGCTCGCGCCGAAGATCCTTGTCGGGAGCCACGACGCCGGCGGATCAAGCTTCACACTGCAGTACCGGGTCCAAACGGCATTGGTGACGCAGACGTAGGGCGCTTCGAGAGACGGCGCCGAAATGCCGAGCGACGGGCGAAAATCGCCCACGACGACATTCGGCTTGATTTCCGAAAGAACGCGCCGCTCATCTTCGACGTATTTCTCCAGTTCCTCCACGGTGAACGCGCTGCCGCCGGTCTTGAGGCGGCCCAGCAATTCGTTTCGATCCTGAGTGTAAACCGGCGCGACCGGCCACCGGGCATGGTCTATCTTGTCCGCATGCGGCCCGGATGCGGCGAAGCGGATGTCAAACGCATTCGGGTCCATGGCGTTCGCGATGGCCACGGTCCTTCCTACGTGCGCAAGGATGCTCCCCTCGGGCATGAACAGCACCACCGATCTCCGGATGCCGGTCATGGCTTCGTTCCTGCGGTGACCGTCTTATCGGACACAACCGACGGCGCCACATTGCGGTTGATCGCTTGCACCATTGCGCCGATCCGCTCGACATCGCCGCTCAGGAACATCGCGCGGCAGCGGTCGCGGAAACCCCGCAGGTCGTTCCGCTCGCCCAGCGCGTCCGCCATCAGCACGCTTTCGTGCGACAGATCGGTGACCAGGCCCTCGGCCTCGATGTCGTGGATGAAGGCCTCGCACTCGGCGAAAAGTCGCTTGGAGGACTTCCCGTTCAGGGTGTAGGGCAGCGGCTTCCACAGGCTCGGCGGGAAGAGCAGCTTGATCTTGTAGGTCAGCCCGACTTCCCAGATGTCGCCCCGTTCGCTCTTCTTGAAGCCGTACTTCTCCGGGTCGTTTTCCCACGGCGTGCCGGGGATCATGCCCGGAATGGTGACGGGGACGCTGTCGGGTCGGGCGCGGCGCAGGAATTCCAGCGTAGCGCGCCGGCTCTCCGCGTCCTCGAACGGCGCCGGGTAGATGACGCTGGCGATGGCACAGATGCCCGCCTCCTTCGTCTGGCGGATCACGCGCTCCGCCTCGGCCAGGTCGAGCGGCTTGTTGAAGGCCTCGCGCAGGATGCGTTCGCTGCCCGATTCGAGCCCGTAGAAGATCGCCTCGCATCCGCTCCGCCGCAGCAGCTCGAAGTCCGCCTGGCCGATGCTCCGGACGTGCCCGAAGCAGCCGTACCGCACGTCCAATCGCTCCTTGAGCAGCTCCTGGGCGATGTCAATCGCCACGCGCGCGGAGGTGTTGCTGCCCGAGTAGATGAAGCAGCGCGAGCCCAACTGGTCCATCAACCGCCGCACCTCGGCCGCCACGCGCTGCGGCGATTTCATATGCCACTTGCCGCCGCTCTTGATCGGGTGGATGCAGAACGCGCACCGGTTCGGGCAGCCGCGGCTTTCGTCCAGCACGCCGATCTTCAGCTTCCCGTCTCCCTCCAGGGCCGGATAAACAGCCCGGTCATAGACCGGGAGCGGCAGTTGGTCGAGCGTCTCGACCACGCAGGTCGGGTTGCAGGAAATCCTGTTCGCGTGCTTCCACACCACGCCGGGAATCTTCCGCCAATCTTCCTTGCGCTCCAGCGCGGCGATCAGTGCCGGAAGGACTTGCTCGCCCTCGCCCTGGATCAACTGGTCGAACACGTCGGTGTGCTGGAGGATATGCCCGCCGAAGTAGTCGGCGTGCGGGCCGCCGCCGATGAGACGCACCCGCGGCGCGCGCGCCCGGACGGCTTCGGCGATCCGGACCGAGCCGGAGAAGCCGTCGCCGTTCCAGAGCTTGAGCCCGATGTAATCCGCCCCGAAGCGCACCGCTTCGCCCGCCGCCTCGGCCGCAATCGCCAGGATTTCCTTCTCCTGGTACCGCTCCAGTTGAGCGCCCGCCCGCAGGAACCTGATTTTCTGGAGCCAGGAAAGGCGCCGGTGCTCGACGAAGAGTTTCTCGGCGAGCGGTCGCACGCGCCGCGAAAGCGCCTCGGGAAACAGGCGGCGCACGGTGGCCACCTGGCCGTAGTCGAGGATGCGCGCGTCATGTCCGGCTTCGAGGAGCGAACCAGCCAGGCTGGCGAGTCCATTGTCGGGCATGAGGCTGCTGGGCGTGTAAGGATAGCCCGCAAAGCTTACGAGGAGAACCTTCGACACGGAAGCCCTCCGTGTATCTGCGAAAGCGTGCGCTTCGATTCACGACGGGGTTCAAATCCCCGCAAGCTGCGCCGCGGCATCCGCGGCCTCCGGGAAGTCCTTGGAAATGGCCAGCGCCTCCTCCAATTCAGCCTTGGCATCATCCTTCCGGCCGATCTTCAGGAGTGCCAGGCCCAGGTGATACCGCAACGTCGGGTTCCCCGGAAGCCCCGACTTGGCCTTCCGGAGGATTCCCAACGCCTTGTCGTTGTCCCCTTTGACGTAGAAGACCCAGCCGAGCGTATCCAGGATCGCAGGATCGTTCGGGCTGAGTTTCACGGCCTGCTCCGCGATGGGCAGCGCGGCGTCGGGATCGTTCCGCTTCGTCACGTACAACCAGGCCAGTTCATTGGAGGCGACGGCGGCTAAAGCAGCCGGGGTGACGATCGAGCGGTAGCCGGCGATGGCCTCGTCCAGCCGCCCCGCCTCCGAGAGAAGCCTCGCCCGCTGCAGTTGAACCCCTCCGGCCATCTCCGGCGGCACCTCGTTGAGCGCCTCATCGAAGGACTGGATCGCCTCCTCGGTCTTGCCGTTCCGTTGCTGGATCTCCGCCAGGAGCAGTCGGGCCGCGACAAAATTGGGGTGCGCGCTGAGAATGTCGCGGCACTCCTGGACCGCCTCTTCGTGTTTCCCGGCCTTATCCAGCAGCCGCGCCCGCCAGCAGGCCGTCATCGGTTCGTCCGGCAGTTGTTTCGCAAGGAGGTCCACTTGTTCCAGCATGCCCGGACACGAGTTCATGCTGAGCCACAAGACAGTATTGATCTGCGCCGCCAGATCGCGCGGCTTCGCAGCAACCGCTATGCGCTGGAGCAGTTGCAGGCGGTCCGCCGGCAACCCGACGAATTCCCGCGCGGCCAGGAGATCGCTCATCTCGCCGGCGGCCTGAAGGTAGCCCTCGCCGGCGAGCAGGACCGCCCGGTACCAGCGCGGCGGGTCCAGCCGAAGGTCAGGGCCTTGGGCCATGGCCGAGAGGCCCTTCAGGAGGTCGGCGGCTTCCTGGGTTTTCCCGTCCGCTTGCAGCGCCACGGCCAGGTCGGCTTTTGCGGAGACGGTGTGCAATTTCTCCGCTGCGGCGCGCAGCAGCGTCACCGCGTCGTCGGCGCGGTTCTCCTCGAGGTCCAGCAGGGCGCGCCGAACCGCCAGCGGGAAGTCCGGCGCCAGCTTCAGCGCCGCGTCAAACGCCGACTTCGCGCCTTTCAGGTCGCCCTGCGCCCAAAGGACTTCCGCCAGCATGCACTGGGCCGGCGCGCTGCCCGGATTCTTTTCCACGTAGGACTTCGCGAGCGACGCGGCCTCATCCAGGCGCTTCTCGCTCATGAAAATGTACAGGATCTTGCCCCAGACCTGCTCGGAATTCGAGGCGCCCACCGCGCGATCCAGAACGGCATGCGCGTCGGTCATGTCTTTCATGCGGTCAAGAATGCCGACCAGGCCTTGGACTGCAGACATGTCGGCCGGGCGCGCGGCCAGCAGCGACTCGTAGATCTCCCGCGCTTCCTTGTCATGCCCGAGTTGCACCTGCAACTCGGCCAACTCGTAAGCGACGAACGCCGCGTTTGGAAACTCCTTCCGAAGCTCCTCGTAAACCGCAACAGCCTCCAGATAGGAGCCCATTCTTTCCAGGAGATTTGCGCGCAGGAGGAGAACTTGCGCGCCTTTTCCGGGGGTGTCCTTGAACTCTTCATATTCCTTCTGCAGGAACTCGTCGGCGGCCTTTCTCTGGGCCGGATCGCGCGCCATTCCCCTGGCGTGGAACACCACGAGGGCTTCGATCTGCTCCGGCGGAGCGCCGGCCGCCTTGCACAGGTCCTGGGCAACCTGGAATGCCTCCGGGCGCTCCGGCGCGAGGCCTAACGCCCGCATCGCATATCCCTGGGCGACTTTCGGGCCGAGTTCCTTCGGCGCGCCGGCCAGCGCCACGCACGCCTGGTATGCCGCGTCACGAAGCTCCTTCTCCACCCGGACATTCGCCGGCGTGGTGGCCTTGCAATCGTCGAGGACCTTGGCGTATTGGGTGAGCGCCTGCTCGCGTTTGGGCGGCGTCGCGCTCATCAGCGCCTGCGCCAGGACCAGGCGCGCCTGCGCCCACGCTCCGGGGCTCGTGAAGATGTTCTGCAGTTGGTCAATCGCATCCTCGATGTGGCCCTCATGCAGCAGCACCCGGCCCACAACCCAGCGGACCTCCGGGCGCTTTCGGCCGCCTTTCTCGAGCTTGTCGGCCACCGCGCGGGCTTCCGGCCAGCGGCCGCCCGCGATGAGGATTTCCGCCTCCGTCGCGAGGTATTCGAGCCGGGGCGCCTTCACATTGATCAGGGGCCGCATGTGCTCCAGCGCGTGGTCCAGGTCCCCGGAATGCCATTCGGCGATGGCCATCAGGTGGAGCGCCTCGCGCGGCGGGGGCGTCAGCTTCATCAGCGGGTCGAGGATCGCCTTGGCCTCGTCCGTCCGCGGGGTATAGGCCGCGAGCGCCACCCGCGCCAGCGCGAGCCGCGGCTCCGGCGCCTCCGGATCCTTCTTGATCGCTTCCTGATACGCACTGTACGAAAGGTTCCTGACCGAACGCATCTTCAAGAACAAAGCGCGGCTATCCTGCTCCCTCGCCGCCGCCTCTTCCTTCTTATCGAGGTCCCGCGCCTGGATGTACGCCTTGTCGAGGAGCCTCTTCTCAGCCTGCTCGACCCGATATTTCTGGTCGTAGATTTCAGCCAGAAGCGTATAGGCGTCCGCCGGTTTCTCGGCCTTCTCCGCCTGCTGCTGCACCAGGGCGATCGCCGGATCCACGTCTTCCGCGATGGCCTGCTCGCAGATTTTGACCGTGATATCCTTGGCGGCTGTTTCAAGGCGGTTCTTGGCGCGGGCGGAGAACACCCGGGCCTTCCATATTGCCGCCTTGCTCTCCGCCAGGCCGTAGCCGGCCGCCTGGTCCACTTCCGCGAGCGCCTCGGAATATTCCTTCCGCTGCATCAGCGTCCGAATGACGCCCTCCCGCGCCTCCGGCATTTTCGGGTTCACCTGGAGCGCGGCGCGGAACTGCTGGAGGGCCTCGCTCGTATTTCCGCGCTCGAGATATATTTCTCCTCTCGTGTAGTCCCGCTTATCGCGGCCGACATACCTTCGATAAACGAAGACCGCGACCACGCAGAGGAAGAGGACCAGCAGCGCGTACCAGACGACCCGCCGCCATCGCCTTGTCCGGGGAGAACCGTTGGCAGCCAACGACGTCCCTCCTAATCAATATCCGCCGGGAATCTTCCAGCCCGCGCGAAAAATCGGCCCGGCGCCGAGCTTCAGTAGCCCTACATGTTAGCATCCTCTCCACGGCAGAGCAAAATATTGGACGGCAAATGCCGAGTGCAAAGCGCAGAACCCTGCATTTTCCGCTTTCCATTCAGCACTTTTTAGTTTCCGCCGCCGCTTGAACTGGCGCGCCCAACCGGCTATGTTGTGGCGCGGGAGTTCCAGCGCAAACACGGCAACGGAACGGCCATGGGCCTTCAGTCGTGCATCAAGGAAAACAGCCGTCGCATCTCCGACGCCACCGCCGGAAGCCGCGATTACTTCGAGCTGGCGACGACGAACCTCTCGCTGTATCGCGCCCTGCGCGCGGCGGCGGAGCGGCATGCGCGCGGCCGGCTCCTCGATGCCGGAGCCGGACGCCTGGCGTACCGGCGCATGCTCGAAGAGTTCTGCGCGTCCTACGAGAGCCTCGACATCGCCGGCCCGGCCGAACGGCTCGATCACGTCGCCGACCTGCAGCGGACCGGCCTGCCGGCGGCGCAATACGATTCGGTTTTCTGCGCGCAGGTCCTGCACCATTTGCCTGAGCCGGAACTGGCGCTGCGCGAGATCGCGCGCATGCTCAAGCCCGGCGGCAAAGCCATCCTCTCCGTCCCGCATCTGGCCTGGCTCCACAACGAGCCGCACGATTACTGGCGATTCACCGGCCACGGACTGCGGCATCTCGCCGAAAAAGCCGGGCTGCGCCTCATCTCCGTCGAGCCGGTCGGCGGGCTGATCTGCTTCATGGCCTATGCGCCCTCGACCGCCGCGCTCGCGCTGCTCTGGCCTGTCCGGCCGGCCTTCCGCGCGGGGCTTTTAATGAACAGGCTCTTCATCCGGCTGGCGTTGCTCGCGGACCGATGGTTCGGAGTGAAATCGCTCTACCCGGCCAACTTTGTCGCCGTCGCGGAGAAGCCCTGACGCGGAGAGCCTCAGCGCGGCTCGCCTCTTGCAGGGCCGGGCCGAGGCTGATATGCTTTCCCTGGAGCGCAGCGGATGGGATGGCGGCCTGATGCAAAGCCACGATGAACACAGCCCGCGGCACGTTTCACGCGAGCGTAGCCACGCCGGAGCGCGGCTGGCGCGCCTCGACGCGGGCTGCGTCGCAGCCGTTTTCCCCGTCGCCGGCCAGCCGCTGATCATCGGGCGCGATCCTGGAAACCCGGTATTCCTGGGCGACACGCTCGCCAGCAAGCGGCACGCGGCGCTTTCGTTTCAGGGCCCGCGCCTGACCGTCGAGGACCTGAACAGCCTCAACGGCACGTGGGTGAACGAACGCCGGGTGAAGACGCAGGACCTCGCGCCCGGCGACGTGATCCGCATCGGCCGCAGCCTCTATATCTATCTGGTGGACGGCATGCCGCTGAAGCGCGCCGGCGGCCGCGCGGCCGGCTGGCTCCTCGGGTGGAGGCCCACCGGCGCCCTGAAACTGCCGGTCACCGAGATGCCGATCCTGATCGGGCGCGCGCCCGAGGCGGACGTTCGCGTCGCGGAACATGGGATTTGCGATTTTCAGGTCCAGGTCGCCTGCGTCCCCGGCGGCGTGCAGGTGATCCAACTGGCCGCGGACCCGCCGCGCTGCTGCGTCCTGGCCGACGGGGCGAATGTGAAGGTCGGCGGCACGGTCCTGTTGTACCGGGCCGGCGCCGCGGCGCCGGCGTCGAAAGCCGCGCGTCGCGCGCCCGCGCATCCCGTCGCGCGGCCGGCCCCCGCGCCGAGCCAGCCTCCCGAAGTGAACCTGGTTCGTTTGCTCGAAGCCGAATCGCAGCGTGTGGACAGCGATGCACCTCGTGACACGAAGGCCTCCTGCGCCTGGAAGTGCCGCATCACCGCCCGCAACGGCCCGCTGGCCGGAAAGACCTTCATGTTCCTCGGCACGCGCATCGTGATCGGACGCGGCAAGAAGTCGAAAATCCACCTCCAGGATGAAGACGTTTCCCGCTCTCACGCCTGCATCTGGCGGCATGAAGGCGATGTCGTCATCGAGGACTTGAAAAGCGGAAACGGAGTGTTCGTGAACGGCGTCGCCGTCCAGCGCGCTCCGCTGAAAGCCGGAGATGTCATCCGCATCGGCTCCACGGAATTCCTCGTTCACTTGTGATCGGAAAGGACCAGCATGCCGCCCAAACCGCTCGTGGACTTCAGCCTGATGGACCTGGACCGCGTTGAGGACGACATCGAGGGCATCCGGAAATTCAACCAGCAGCGTTTCGAGATGGAGATGCTCTCGGGCATCATCAAATTCGACCTGCCCGGCGGCTACGTCGTCGCCTTCCGCGACACCTCGATGCAGGACTTCTGGGTGCGCGGCCACATCCCCGGCCGGCCGCTGATGCCCGGCGTGCTCATCTGCGAATGCGCCGCCCAGGCGTGCAGCTATTTCTACTGCCGCGGCGCGAACCAGGACACGAAGGGCCGCTTCCTGGGCTTCGCCGGCCTCGACGCCGTGCGGTTCCGCGGCCAGGTGCTGCCCGGCGACCGCCTCATCATGGTCGCGAAAGTGCGCGGCGACATGAAAGCGCGCATCTGCTCCTTCGATTGCCAGGGCTTCGTCAAGGGGCACATGGTCTTCGACGGCACGATCAACGGCGTCATCATCTGACGCCGGCCGCCCGCGGACCGTCCATACTGCGGACCGGAATCGCTTGTGAGAGATGCGCGCCAAAATGCCTGAGCGGCTCTTCACCATCTTCCAGGGCCCGGACGCCGGCCGGACGTTCGTGCTGGCCGACAGCCCCGTGACGCTCGGCCGCGACGAAGGCCGCGAGGTCGTGCTCCATGACGACCGCGCCTCCCGCCTCCACGCGCGGCTGCTGCCCGACGGCGACGGCGCCGTCGTCGCGGACTCGGGCAGCTCGAACGGCACGTTCGTCAACGGCATCCTGGTCCGCGAACGCCGGATCGTCCGCGGCGACGTCGTCACGATCGGTTCGAACAGCTTCGTCTTCGGCCGCGAAATTCCCTCCGCCCGGCAATTGGGCCAAATCGCCGGGCTTGCCGAGCAAAGAATTCCGGCGGCGCCCGGCGAACCGACGGACATCCTGCTCGAGTCGTTTCCCGCGCTCCAGTTGCACCCGGCGCCCGCGCATCTGGCGGAGATCGTCCATGCCGCCGCGCAGGCGGCGCAGCCGTCGGCGGATGCCCGCGGAATCCATCTCTCCGTCGAGACCGAACTCGAGCCGGACACCGCCGTCGTGGACCGGCAGCAGTGGTATCGCGCGCTCGCCGGGCTGCTCACGCACCTCCTGGAAACGTGGCCGACGCGGCAAAAGCCGGACGCGGGCACGGCGGGCACCCTGGCGCTGAGGCTCGGGCCCGATGTCCCGCGCGGCGGATTCCAGGTGGAGTTGATCTGCATCGGCATCGCCATTCCGCGCGAGCAGGTCATCGCCCGCGGCCGGACGGCCCCGGCGGCCTTCGCGCGGCAGGTCGCCGCCGCGCACGGCGGCGCGCTGCACCTGCTGCCGCCGGATTCCCCGGACACGCTCGTCAGGCTGCGAATGCCGTTCGCCCCGCCGGACGAGCCGACGACGGCCATCCGCCGGCCGAGCGATTAACCTTTTCTCTCTTAAGGATGCCCGCGTGGCCGAGCCGGATCAGACCTCGGAACCCTATGGTCGCGGCGAGCCGTTGGCTGAGGTCGCCGTGGAGGATCTTCTCGAAGCGATGGCCGTCCGCGGATTGGGCCCCACGACCCTCCGCCGGCTGCTCCACCACTTCGGCTCGTGGCCGCGCGCGCGCGAGGCCGGGCGCGAGGAACTCGGCGGACTGGGCCTCAAGCGCGAGACCATCCGCGCGCTCCGCGGGCGCGACGTGCAGTACGATCCGAAGGAGGAACTGAAGAAGGCCGGCGACCTCGGCATTCGCATCCTGCCTTTCAGCGCGCCGGAGTTCCCAGGTTCGCTCCGCGACCAGGACGGGCTGCCGCTGCTGCTGTACGTGAAAGGCGGATTTCTCGAGCGCGACGCGCTGGCGATCGGCGTGGTCGGCTCGCGGCGCGCGTCGCTCTATGGCCGGATGCACGCGGAGCAGTTGGCGTTCGAGCTGGCGCAGGCGGAGTTCACGGTCGTCAGCGGCCTGGCGCAGGGCGTGGACGCCGCGGCGCACGAGGGCGCGCTCAAGGGCCGCGGGCGCACGATCGCGGTGCTCGGCTGCGGGCTGGACCGGGTTTACCCGCCGGAGAACCGCGACCTGGCCGAGCGCGTCGCCCGCAGCGGCGCCCTGGTCAGCGAACTGCCGCTCGGCTCGCCGCCGACCGCGGCGAACTTCCCGCCGCGCAACCGGATCATCGCCGCGCTCTCGCTCGGGATCCTCGTGGTCGAGGCCGCCCGGAACAGCGGCGCGCTCATCACCGCCCGGCTGGCGGGAGAAATGGGCAAAGAGGTCTTCGCCGTCCCCGGCGACATCGGCCGCCCGCAGACGCGCGGCCCGCACCGGCTGATCCGCGACGGCGCCAAGCTCGTCGAGACCGTGGACGACATCATCGAGGAATTCGGCCCGCTGACCCAGCCGCTGAAAGTCCGCGAGGACGAGCGGCCGATCCCCGATCCGCGCGCCCTGATGCTCAACGAGGTCGAGCGCGCCGTCTACGACCTGCTCGACTCCACGCCCAGGGACATTGACGAGATCACGCGGGAATCGCGCCTCTCCGCCGCGAACGTCGGCAGCACCCTCATGGTCCTCGAGCTGAAGCGCCTGGCCGTCCAGATGCCCGGCAAGCTCTACGTCCGCGCGGGAACACTGCAACG
>Ga0181524_10001716_pt1 | contig 24416 bp, 20 predicted proteins | sample PEATcosm2014_Bin_34_FD_119761 | JGI IMG/M metagenome (GOLD analysis project Ga0181524, IMG submission 119761) | Peatland microbial communities from MTU Mesocosm Facility, Houghton, MI, USA - PEATcosm2014_Bin05_60_metaG | ecosystem: Environmental > Terrestrial > Soil > Wetlands > Peat | place... | reverse complement strand
GGTTGGCGCCGCCTTCGGCAATGCGGGCGTCGAGCCCCCCAGGCAACAGTTCCTCATCGTTCAGTCCGACGCTGTCCACCGCCTGCTGCAGCGCGGTGGGCGTGACGCCGGTGCAGTTCCAGGGGACGGCGTCGGCCAGCGTGCCGGCCGGCACATAAATGTCGGTTGCCATCCACACGCAGCCGGTCGTCGCCAGCTGTGGCACCGCTGTCACGCCCGGCGACGGCGTCTCGATCCCGGCCAGCATGCGCAGCAGCGTCGATTTGCCCGCGCCGCTCGGGCCCGAAATAGCGATCAGACCGGATGCCGGCAGGGCCGCGACGTCGAACTTGTCGACACCGTCGGACAACAGCGGCCTCGCCTCTTTGCCATCGCGCGGCTCCGCCGCGGCGCGGGGTTCCTGAAAATACCAGTCAAGCTCTTTGGCCGCAGCTTCGCCCTCGGCCTTGACGTGATACTGCTCGGCATAGCGCCTGAACGGAGTAAAGAAATCGGCGGCGATCATCAGAATGAGCAGGCTTTGCCACAGTTCGAGACCGGAAAAGCCGGGCACGTGAATGAGGCCGAGATGGCCGAGCCCGAGAAAGACCGCGAGGACTGCAATCGCCAGCGCGGAGAACAGGTCGATGACGCCGGCATTGAGGAAGGCAACGGTGAGGACGCTCATCGTGCTTGCGGCATAGGCCGACATCCGCCGCTCGATCTTTTGGTGCTCGCGCACCAGAGCCTGATTGGCGAGGATGGTCGGCAAGGTCCGTATCCGATCGGCGAACTGGGCGGCAAGTCGCCCGAAAGCCCGCTCCTGCGCCTCGGCACGGCTGCGCACCGCGCCGCCAAGCAGGACGAAGAAAATGATCATGATCGGAATGGCGAACAGGAGCGTCAGCGCTGCTTGCCAAGACACGACGCAGACGCCGGCGGCGGCGAGCAGCGGACCAATCACGAGCATGGATTTCGCCGCCGCGTGACTGACGGCGAGGCTCGCCAGCCGCTCGGGATGCCGCTGCAATCCGGCGATCAGCCGGCCAGCCGGCCGGGAACGCACGCGCGCGGGCGACATCTGGGCAAGCGCGCCTTGCAGCGCGGTCCGCAAGCCGATGACGACCTCGGTCTCGGCGCGCGCGGCGCGTGCGTCGGCGAAGAAGCCGGCGCAACTCGATAACGCAAGATTGATCAACGCGACGATCAAAGCGGTTTCCGAAAAAGTTCCCGCTTCGATCAAGCGCCCGGCAAAGATCGCGAGCGCTGCGGCGAGGCCGAGACGAAGCAACGCCCGCGCGGTCTGCCATAACAACGTCACACGCAGACCGTAACTGCCAAGTGTAGCGGCGAGACCGAGCGCGCCGCCGGCTTCGGACGGTACTGCCGTGGGCATTGACGCTGCCTCGTCGTGGCGGCAGTCGCTGAGCGGTACCGCTTGGCTGTCGTTCGACATGAGCATGCGCACCTCAATGCACCGATCGCCCGGGCCGGCATTTGACTTGTGTCAACGATCGCGCTGCACCGCGAGATATAATACTTCGTTTTAAGATTGAGAGGTTGCCATGACCGATCCCCTCCTCGTCGAGCTATCACGGCTGCAGTTCGCGCTGACGGCGATGTATCATTTTCTGTTCGTGCCGCTGACGCTTGGATTGTCGATTCTGTTGGCCATGATGGAGACGGTCTTCGTGATGACCGGCCGGACCATCTTCCGCGACATGACTAAATTCTGGGGCCTGTTGTTCGGCATCAATTTCGTTCTCGGCGTCGCCACCGGCATCACCATGGAATTCGAGTTCGGCATGAATTGGGCGTACTATTCGCATTATGTCGGCGATGTGTTCGGCGCGCCGCTTGCCATCGAAGGCCTGATGGCGTTCTTCCTGGAAGCGACCTTTGTAGGCATTTTCTTCTTCGGCTGGGGCAAGATGTCGCCGCGGGCGCATCTCGCGGTGACCTGGCTGATGGCGCTCGGCACCAACCTGTCGGCGCTCTGGATTCTCATCGCCAACGGCTGGATGCAGCATCCGGTCGGCGCCGTTTTCAATCCCGACACCATGCGCATGGAAGTGTCGGACTTCGTCGCGGTACTGTTGAACGTGACCGCGCAGGCCAAATTCGTCCATACGGTCTCGGCCGGCTATGTCTGCGGCGCCGCTTTCGTGCTCGGTGTGTCGGCGTTCTATATCCTGCGCGGCCGGCACATCGAGATCGCCAAGCGCTCGTTCGTCATCGCCTCGGCGTTCGGCGTGGCCGCCTCGCTCTCGGTCATCGTGCTGGGTGACGAAAGCGGCTATACCATCACCGACAACCAGAAAATGAAGCTCGCCGCGATGGAGGCGATGTGGCAGACGGAACCGGCGCCGTCGTCGTTCACCTTGTTTGGCCTGCCGAACATGGAGACGCACCAGACGAGCCACGCCTTCACCATTCCCTGGGTGATGGGACTGATCGGGACGCGCTCGATCGACGAACAGATCCCCGGAATATTCGATCTGGTTCAGAGCTCGCAAGCCCACATCCAGAACGGTTTGACCGCCTACGCGGCGCTGCAGAAGCTGAAGGCCAATCGGGCCGATACCGCCGCGCGCGTCGAATTCCTGAAGACCAGCGGCGATCTCGGTTACGCGATGCTGCTGAAGCAATATGTCGCCGATCCGCTGCAGGCGACGCCGCAGCAGATTCACGACGCGGCCTGGTCGACCGTGCCGAGCGTGCCGTCGCTGTTCTTCACCTTCCGCTTCATGGTGCTGTTCAGCTTCATTCTCCTGGCCGTGTTCGTGATCTCGCTGTGGTACACGATGCGCGAAGCGGAAGCGCCGCGCTGGCTGTTCCGGATGGCGTTGTGGGCCATGCCGTTGCCGTGGCTCGCCGCGGAGCTGGGCTGGTTCGTCGCCGAGTTCGGCCGCCAGCCCTGGATCATCGACGGCGTGTTGCCGACCTACTTGGCGACATCGGAGCTCGGTGTTTACGACCTCGCGATCACGATCGTCGGCTTCACCTTGGTTTACGCGGTCCTCGCCGTCATCGAGGTGAGGCTGATGGTGCAGGCGATCAAGAAAGGGCCGGACGCATTCCTCTCCGACGCCAACGTTTTCGGGGCTGCCGAAACATTGGCCCCCGCGGAATGATCCACTGAGCGCATTGGTAAGGACATAAAGTCATGATCGAGACACTTTTCGCCTACGCCACGCTGCGCCTGATCTGGTGGGTGTTGCTCGGCGTGCTGCTCATCGGCTTCGCCGCTACCGACGGCTTCGACATGGGGGTCGGCGCCTTGCTGCCCTTCGTCGCCAAGAAGGACATCGAACGGCGCGTTGCGATCAACACCGTCGGCCCGGTCTGGGAGGGCAATCAGGTGTGGTTCATCCTCGGCGGCGGCGCGATCTTCGCCGCTTGGCCGGCGCTCTATGCCGTCAGCTTCTCCGGCTTCTACCTTGCGATGTTCCTCGTTCTGTTCGCGCTTATTCTTCGGCCGGTCGGATTCAAATACCGCTCGAAGCGCGAGAGCGCGACGTGGCGCCGCAACTGGGACTGGGCGCTGTTTGTCGGCGGTGCGGTGCCGGCGCTGATCTTCGGCGTGGCGGTCGGCAATACGCTGCAGGGCGTTCCGTTCCACTTCACCGACGATCTGCGGCCGATCTACGAGGGCACTCTGTTCGGATTGCTCAATCCGCTCGCGCTGTATTGCGGGTTGGTATCGCTCTCCATGCTCCTGATGCACGGGGCGGCGTGGCTCGCCTTCAAGGCCGACGGCGCGGTCGCGGATCGCGCTGCGGCGATCGGCTGGAAAGCCGCGGTGATCGCGGCGGTCCTCTTTGCCGGCGGCGGCGGGCTGATCTGGCTCGGCCTGCTGGGCGGCTACGAAGTGACCAGCCCGATCGTTTGGGACGGCCCGTCCAATCCGCTCGGCAAGACGGTAGTCGTCAACGGGCAGGCGTGGCTGCATAACTTCCGGCACACGCCGTGGCTGTTCGCGGTGCCGGCGCTCGGCATTGCCGCACCGCTTCTGGCAGCGCTCGGCTTCCTTGCGCGCAAGTCCGGATTGACCTTCCTGATGTCGAAGCTCGGCGTCGCCTGCATCATCGCCACCGTCGGCTTGGCCATGTTCCCGATCATTCTGCCGTCGAGCAGCAATCCGAGCCAATCGCTCGCGGTGTTCGACGCCTCGTCCAGCCGGGCGACGCTGCGCAACATGTTGATCGCGACCGTCATCTTCCTGCCGATCGTTCTTGCCTACACGGCTTGGGTCTATCGGGTGCTGTGGGGCAAGGTCAGCGAGAAGACGATCGAAGGCGCCGGCGCGACGGCTTACTGAGACAGCGGAGAGAATACGATGTGGTACTTTTCCTGGATTCTCGGCTTAGGCCTCGCCGCCACCACGGGCATCCTCAATGCGCTGTGGTACGAATTGCGCACCGTGCGCGAGAAGACCGAAGGCGCACCGCCGATGCCGACGCCATAACCGGCGCAGACAAGCCGGGTAACAACGATTGGCCCGCCAGCCCAGAGCGGGATGACGATTCGAAGAAAAGTCATCCCGCTCTGGGCTGGCGGGCTTTTCCGCATCCCGTACAATCGAACGAATGGGGTCCGCGGTCTCAGTCGAAGTCGGCTGCCAATTCGTCGCGCGTTTCCGGCGGCAGCACCGCCATGTGGCTGTACGCCGGATGGGAAAGGCCGAGCACGATTTGAGCGCCAGGCTTGCGGAATTGGGCGATCTGCGCCGCCGTGAAAGGAAAATGGACGAATTGCACCGAAGAGGCCTTGCCCTCCGCGGTGGTGCGGTCCTGATCCTGTTCGGGAACCGCCTCGATCCGTTGGCCGTCGACAGCGATGAACGCGCTGTTCTCGACGCCGCCGAGTTGGCCAAGGATACGCTTGCGGCGCTCGGGGTCGTCGATCTCGATCATGAAGGTCGCGACCAGTTCCGCGCCTTTCGGGATCAGCGGATTGTAGGCGACGAGTTCGCCCGGCACCTGCTCCGGGCCGCCCTTTTCGATGAAGACCATTTCGTGGACCTGATGTCGCATGGTCTCGTAGTTCTCGAAATAAAACATGACATGGGGACCGACGGCGACGCGTCGATTGCGCTTCCGCGCGGTCATGGCCCGGCGCGTCGCGACGCGAATCTTGGCGTATTCGGCCATCGGCAAAATATCGGCGGCCGTGAGTTCGTGTTTCTTGACCATGGCGGTTAAGGCTTTCGGGTTACGCGTTGATTCCGTAGGCGCGTGCCAGAAGCTGAATGGGATGCGCGACGAGCTTAGGCTTGGCGCGTTCGCCGCCGAGCCGATCGATCCCCTGGCTGATATGCGCGCCGGCAAGCGGACATTCCGACGTCACGAAGGACTTTCCGCCCTCGCTTGCCTGTCGCGCGACCGGTCGCCCGATTTTCAGCGCCGTTTCGAAATTCTGCTTTTTGAAGCCCCAGGAGCCGCCGTGCCCCGAGCAGCGTTCGATCACTTGTACGTCGGCGTCCGGGAGGAGCCGCAACATCTCGGCCGCCTTCTGCCCCATGTTCTGCGCTCGCGCATGGCAGGCCATGTGCAGAGACACTCCGCCGTCGAGCGCATGCAAGCCGGGAGCGAGCCCTTCCTTGCGGGCGATGGCGACGATGTATTCGCTGATGTCGTAGGTCGCCGCCGCGAGATGCTTGACCGCGGGGTCGTTCGGCAGGATCAGCGGCCATTCGAATTTCAGCATCAGGGCGCACGACGGCACCAAAGCGACGATGTCGTATCCCTTGTCGATCCAAGGCCGCAGCGCGCCGGCGACGACGACGGCGGCATCGGCCACCGCGCCGATATTGCCTTGCTCCAGCATCGGCATGCCGCAGCAATGCGGGTGGACGACCTCGGTCTCGACGCCGTTGCGGGCGAGCACCGCATGCGCGGCGCGGCCGACCGCGGCGTCGTTGTAGTTGACGAAACAGGTCGCGTAGATCACGGCCTTTCGCCCGAAGGCGGGCGCAGTCCGATCGACGACCGGAGGGTTGGCGCGCGCCTGCGCCACGAAAGTCTTGCCGCAATAGCGCGGCAACTCGGCTTCGCGATGCAGATCCGACGCCGTTTCGAGGGCCTGGCGGGCGAGCTTATGGGTGGCGTCGGTCGCCCAATTCGCAAGCGGCGCCACGAGTCCGGCCAGTTTGCCGTTGCGATCGGTCTTGGCGAGCTGGCGATCGGCGAAACTTGTCTCCCCGCGTTTAGCTTGGACTGCGCGGTAACGCAGCATCAAATGCGGGATGTCGAGCGCGAATTCGTGCGGCGGAACATAAGGACACTTCGTCAAGAAGCACATGTCGCAGAATGTGCAGGCCTCGACGACCGCGGCGAAGCCCGCGCTGTCGACGGCGTCGAGTTCGCCCGATTTCGATTCGTCGATCAGATCGAACAGCCGCGGAAAAGAATCGCAGAGATTGAAGCAGCGGCGGCAGACGTGACAGATGTCGAAAGCACGGCGCAACTCGGCGTCGAGCTTTGCTTCGTCGTAGAAATCGGGATTTTGCCAGTCGAGCGGAAACCGGACCGGCGCATCCAGGCTGCCTTCTCTCATCGTCTGCCCCCGGATTGATTTCGAGTTCGCGCGCGCTCGCGCGAACCGAGGCGCGGGGCTGTGCTTATTTCAGTTCGCTGAGCGCGCGCTGGAAGCGACCGGCATGCGAACGTTCGGCCTTGGCCAGCGTCTCGAACCAGTCGGCGATCTCGTCGAAACCTTCCTCGCGCGCGGTGCGCGCCATGCCGGGATACATATCGGTATATTCATGGGTTTCACCGGCGACGGCGGCGGCGAGATTTTGCGAAGTCTTGCCGATCGGCAGGCCAGTTGCCGGGTCGCCGACCGCCTCCAGATATTCGAGGTGGCCGTGCGCATGGCCGGTTTCACCCTCGGCGGTCGAGCGGAACACGGCGGCAACGTCGTTGTAGCCCTCGATGTCCGCCTTTTGCGCGAAATACAGGTAACGCCGGTTCGCCTGTGTCTCGCCCGAGAAGGCATCTTTCAGGTTTTCTTCCGTCTTACTGTTTTTGAGCGAAGCCATTTGAACGATTCCTTGTTCTGCGATGGGTAAGCCCGGCACCCGCGGACCGTCATGATGGCGGACATACCCGCGATTTCGTTTGACCTGAATCAATGATGCAGCGGTCCAATCCACGTCGCGCCTTGTCGCGGCGGGCAGCTTGGCGCCGTGTTTTTGCATCCGCATGACTGCGAATCGATGTTCCGCAGCATTCGGCTACTTTGTATAGGAAAAACATGCACCCGCCTCGCGAGTTAACCTATTGAATGGACGTTATTTTTCTGAGATCGCGGATTTTCTCGTCTAAGAAAATTATACTTTGATGCGGTCTCCCGACCCGCTCGTAGCTGCCGAGTTTAGAGGTAAGTTATTGAATCTCAATGTGTTTAAGCCCTGGCGCGGAGCTTGGCACGGCTCTTGCCAATAGAGGATGCGGGTAGAGACCCAAGTAATAAGCCTCTCGAAGGCAAAAGAAACAGGAGCTAGCCATGACCGCATTACGCAAAGTTCTCGTTGTCGACGACGATCCGGCCGTCCGCAAGAGCTTCGACCGTGTCCTTTCCAGCAAAGGCTACGCCGTTATTACCGCCGAAAGCGGCGAGGAGGCGCTGACCAAGCTGAACGAAGAAAAATACGACCTGGTTTACAGCGACATCCGTATGCCGGGCATCAGCGGGCTCGAGGTGGCGGAGAATGTCAAAGCGCGCCGGCCGTGGACCCCGGTCGTGATCATCACCGGTTATGGCAGCGATGCGGCCGAAGCGCGGGCCAAGGCGGCAGGCGTCTCCAGCTTCCTCCATAAACCGCTGTCACCCGAAATGATTGAAGGCAGCGCCCGCGATGTGCTCGCGGCAGCCGCAGCCGAACCGGTCGCGAAAGTGGAAGCGGCACCCGAAGCGGCGCCTGTGGAAGAAGAAACTCCCGCAGGAAGCAGGCTCACGAACATCGCTCTGTTCTTTGTCGCACCGTTCATCGGCCTGGCGTACATGATCGCTCTTCCCTTCTACGGCTTCGGCGTTCTCGCGCTGGTGGCGGGTCGCCTTGCTCTCACCAATGCGCGGGTGAACGCCGCCGCGACGGTGCTCCGGCATGTCGGCATGGCGATTGCGGCACCGTTCGTCGGATTGGCTTACATCGCACTGTTCCCCTTCATCGGTCTGGCGCTGTTGGTGTGGATGGCGGGCAAAGCGGCGACAGCCAAAGCTTAATGCGGCCGACTGGGCCTAGCCCAAAACACATGGGCGATGGCCGGGCCGGGGACGGTTTCCCCGGCCCTTTTTCATACCGGCACCGATGTACCACCGGCGTCGGAAGTTCCCGGCAAAATCATGCGCTAGATCAATGAAACGCCGACCGATCTGTCGCAGGTGTTTCCACCGATGTCATCGGCATCCCGGAGCAAAAATCTTCGGGATAGGATCGAAATCGAAGAGGCGATTGGGGGCAACTATGAATGGCTGCAGCGCCCTGTTCCAAATTCCGCGAGCGCGCGTTTACGGCGGCTTCGCGATCGTTGCCGGAGCGCTATTTCTTTTCGCTGCCGCAGCCCTGCCGGCCGCCGCCGAAGACAAGGCGCCACCGACTTCCGAGCAATGCCTCGGATGTCATGGCAGCGCCGGCATGGAGAAGAAGCTGGAGGACGGTAGTATCCTGCAGCTGCATGTGCCAGGCGATACGTTTGCCAAATCCGTGCATAGCGAGATCGGCTGCGTCGGTTGCCATTACGACGTCGATCTCGGTTCCCATCCGCCGGATAAAAAGGACATCCCGAGCCCGCGCAGCTTCTCCATTACCATGACGCAGGTCTGCCGCGGCTGTCATACCGACAAGTTCGATCAATGGGAGAGCAGCATCCATGCCGCCCTGGTGCGATCGAGCAATCCGGCGGCTCCGATCTGCACCGACTGTCACAACCCGCACGGCGTGATCAAGGGCGCAGCCGAATCCGTCGAACAAGTCCCCTGCCAGAAATGTCATGCCGACATCTACACCGCCTACCGCGGCAGCATGCATGCGCAGGCACGGCTCAAATCCGCCGATAGCTACGCGCCGATTTGTTCCGGCTGCCACAGCGCGCATGCCGTGAAGCCGACCGCGGAGGGTCTAGGACCCGAGGCGGCCTGTTTCAACTGTCACGCCGGCTTGCAGGAAGCGCACGAGAAATGGCTCCCCAACACCGCCTTGCACTTCGAGGTGGTGTCCTGTCCGGCCTGCCATTCGCCCAAGGCGCAACGCAAGGTCGACCTGATGCTGATCGACAGCAAGGACGCGCAGCCGCTCGGCAGCGACGATCCCCAAGTCGGCGTGCCGCTGTTCGAAGCGAGCTCCCAATCCGGCAGCAAGGGCATCGATGCGCAAGCCTTGGCGACGCTGCTGGAGACGCTCGACCGTAGCGGCATTGCCGGCAAGACGGTGCTACGCGGTCGCCTCGAAGCCGCCACCGGCGCGCAGGCACATATGCTCACCGACAAGAGCCAGGCGATCAGCGACTGTCGCACCTGTCATAGTTCCGGCTCGCAGCCGTTCCAAAGCGTGACCATCTCGGTGATCGCGCCGCAGGGCCAGCGCGTGGGCTATGGCGCCAATGCCGACGTTCTCAACACGCCGATCTCGCTGCAATCGGTAGGCGGCTTCTACGCGATCGGCGGCACACGCATCAAAATCCTGGATATACTGGTGATCCTGGCGATCCTCGGCGGCGCCGGTTTTGCCATCGGCCATTTGGTGCTGGGCTGGATGTTCAGGTATCTCGGCCTGTACCACCCCGCGATCGGCGGTCATCGGCCGAGCGAGGACAAAGGTCCAAAGTCGGTCTGACGCCACAGGAACGCTGAAAGGAACGGCGCCATGCAGAGACTCTATATTCATCCGCTGCCGGTTCGCCTCTGGCACTGGACCAATGCCTTTGGCGTCGTCACGATGATCCTCACCGGGATGCAGATTCGCTATGTCGGGCTCATCAATGTGGTGTCGTTTCGCACCGCGGTCGTCGTGCACAACACGGTCGGCTTCATTCTGATCGCCAATTTCTTCCTGTGGCTCGTTTATTATCTGTCCTCCGACCGCATCAAGGTCTATCTGCCCGAGATGAGCCCGCGGAAGCATTTCCTCGGCAGCTGGCGGCAGGCCTATTACTACGGCTACGGCATTTTCCGCGGCGAGCCCAATCCATTCCACATCAGCATCTATCGCAAATTCAATCCACTGCAGAGCATGCTCTACCAGATCATCATGATGCTGCTGCTTCCCGTGCAATTCTATACCGGCATTCTGATGTGGGACGTGAAACGCTTCTCGGCCCAGGTCGATTTCTTCGGCGGGGTGCGTGTCATCGATACCGTGCACGTCCTGATTTTCGCTTTCCTGATCTTTTACGTCCTAGCCCACGTCTATCTGGGCAGCCTGGGACACACGCGCATTGCGCACTTCAAGGCGATGGTGACCGGCTATGAGGACGTGGAGGAAGCGGCTCCCGGGGCCGAATAAGGACTGCGGCCGAAACTGCGATCGCTCAAGCCCGGAACGACCACGGCGGATCAATCGCCGTCCGCCTCGTGCTCGGTATCGCGCACGCGGATGGCGTATTTCTTCATCAAAGCTTGAAAATTCGGGCGTTGCATCCCGGTATCTTCGGCGCTCTTTGTGACGTTCCAATCGTTGCGCTTGAGCGCCTCGAGAACGAACTGCTTTTCGATGTCCTCCACCGACTTCTCGCGCGCGGCCTTCTTCACCCGTTTTAGCTCGTCGCCGGTCCGCGGCACGGCAAAATCGTCGGCCCGCCGTGACGGATCGATAATATTGACGAGATGAGCGTGGCGGATGACGTTGTCGGTCGTCAGGATGGCGGCGCGCTGCATGACGTTTTCGAGCTCGCGCACATTGCCCGGCCAGCCGTAGCTCACCAGCGCGCTCATCGCGCCCTCGGAAATATCGGTGACTTTCTTGCCCAGCTCGGCGCTGAATATCTTGAGGAAGTGATAGGCCAGCACCGGTATGTCCTCCTTGCGGTCGCGCAAGGCCGGCACGTGAATCGGGAAGATGTTGATCCGGTAATACAGGTCGTCGCGGAACGTGCCGGCGGCGACCATGGCCTTGAGGTCCTTGTTGGTGGCGGTGATCAGCCGAAAATTGGCGGTTTGCGTGCGGGTGTCGCCGACCGCTCGAAATTCCCGCTCCTGGAGGACGCGCAGCATCTTGGCCTGGATCGACAGGGCAAAATTGCCGATTTCGTCGAGAAACAGGCTGCCGTTGCCTGCGACCTCGAACATGCCCTTCTTGTTGGCGACAGCGCCGGTAAAGGCGCCCTTGACGTGGCCGAACAGCTCGCTCTCGAGCAGGTTTTCGCTCAGCGAATTGCAGTCGACCGGAATGAACGGCTTATCCGCGCGCGCACTGTTGTAGTGAATGGCCCGCGCGATCAGTTCCTTGCCGGTGCCGCTTTCGCCGGTGAGCAGCACGGTGGAATTCGTCGGCGCACATTGCGCGACCAGCCGATACACCGCCTGCATCGGCGGACTCGAGCCGATGATGTTGTCGAAGCGGTATTTCGACGAGACCTCGTTCTTGAGATTGAGATTTTCCTGCAACAGCCGCCGCCGTTCCAGTGCGCGCTGCACTACGAGCTTCAGTTCATCCGGCTCGAACGGCTTCGAGATATAATCGAAGGCGCCAAGCTTCATCGCCTGCACCGCGGTGTCGATCTGCGACAGCCCGGTGATCATGATGACGTCGAGATCGGGATGCGATTCTTTGGCGCGGCGCAGGACTTCCATGCCGCCCAGATTCGGCATCATGATGTCGAGGATCATGATGTCGTACGAGTTCTCCTCGACCTTGCGCAACGCCTCGTGGCCGTCGTGCGCCACTTCGATCTGGTAGGCGCTGCCGTCGAGGATGCGCAGACAGCTCCGTAGGACGATTTCCTCGTCGTCGACGACCAGAATTCGCGCGCTCATCAAACGCTCCCGCTCACTTTGTTCTCGGTCCCCGCTGCCGGCGGCGTCAGCGGCAGAAGGACGCTGAACGTCGATCCCTCGTCGACCTTGCTGTGGACTTCGATGACGCCGCCATGGGCCTCGACGATGCCGTGACTGACGGAAAGCCCCAGTCCGGTGCCCTTGCCGACATCCTTGGACGTGAAAAACGGATCGAATATTCGCCGCAGGTTGTCTTCCGGTATGCCGCAGCCGGTGTCGACGATCGATATCTCCACCATCGGTATCGCCGCCGCGGATTGCACGGACGCCGGCGTTCTGAGGGCACGTCGCGTCCTGACCGTGATGCTGCCTTTTTCCTCGACCGCGTGTTGGGCGTTCACGATCATGTTCATGATCACCTGCTTGATCTGGTCGGCGTCGATCCAGATCAAAGGCAGCGACGGGTCGAGATCCATGGTCAGCTCGATATCGCGCAGATGCGCCGGCCGTTCGACGATGCGGACGGTGTCGGCGATGATCTGATTGATGTCGTTGAATTTCTTCTCCGGCTGCTTCTCCCGGGCGAAGTCGAGAAGCCGTTTGATGATCGCCGCGCAACGCTTGGTCTCGCGGATCACGAGGTCCATGTCCTCCGCGTCGGGACTGTTGTCGGCCATCTTCTGGCGCAACAGGTGCGAAAACGTCAGGATTCCGGTGAGCGGATTGTTCAATTCATGAGCGACGCCCGAAGCCAACAGCCCGACGGACGCGAGCTTTTCGCCGCGCATGGTTTCCGCCTGAGCGCGGCGCAATTCCTGCGTTCGCATTTCGACTTTCTGCTCGAGCGTGCGCGCCAATTCGCGCAACTCCGCCTGGGAATCGCGCAACGCGTCGGTCATATTGTTGAAGGAACGGGCGAGTTTGCCGAATTCGTCGTTGCTGCGCACCGGAATCGGCTGATCCAGGTTCCCGGCCGATAGCCGTTGCGCTCCGCCTTCGAGGTCGCGCAGCGGCAGAAAGACCAGATGATGGACAAAGTAGCCGATGGTCAAGGCGGCGAGCGCGATGAAGCCCAGCGAAAAGCCGGCGATTTCGATGGTGCTGGTACGCAGTTTGCTGTCGATCCGGTCGAGCGAATAATTGATATCGAGAACGCCGAGAACCGAGGTTTCCTTGCTGTGCTGATGGCAGGCGGCATTGTAGCAGGACGGCGCGTTGCGGATGACCTCCATGGTGCCGAGCAGCGGCTTGCCGTCGGCGCCTTGGAAGGTCCAGGTGCGCTCGTTCTGGGGCACCTGATTGAGCGGTTTCTCGCTTTCATGGCAACGTGAGCAGGCTTCGGCGTTGCGGTCGACGGTCTTGCCGATCTCGGGCGCGTAGGTCGAGTGGGTTATCCGCCCGTCCTGGCTCAGGATTCTCACCCGGTCGATATTCTCCTCATCGGCCACGTCATGGATGATCCGGTCGACATAGGCCGGCTCGTTCTGCAGCATGGCGAAGCGGGTGCTTTTGCTGATCACCTCGGACAGTTGCATGACGTGGTCGGAAACCTTGCTGAGGATCTGATTGTAGAGGAAAAAGGCGACCGCGCCGGTGAACAGCAGCATGGCCACCGTGAGCGCGATCGTCAGGTAGACCACAAGCTTGAATTTCAGGGTTTGCGGCTGCATGGGTGCTGTTACTTCTTGTTCAGCTTTTTTGCGCCGGAACGGACCGCGACCCCGCAACAATGCCATATTGCCGCCGGAAGCTTTCGCGCCTCCGGAATCCGTCAACTGTATAAATATTCTATCAGCCAGCGTCCGACCGGATATTGATGCGCATCAAATGGCTGGAACGCACAGTCCGGCACGCCGAGTTTTCACGGTCACCCGGATTGTGGTTCGCCGTGGGCGGCGGCTTGAGTTCCGTTTTTTGATCGATTTCGCCGTGCGTCATCGATGGCCGGGGAGTGTCACCCCATCCGATCTTGTCGCGCGTATCAGATGTTCAATTCCAGGTCCGTACCCGATTCCGTTTCAACGGTAATCGCCTACTTCGTTGAATCTCTTCACTTATTATTTTCGTTTCGATATTGATTGGCGCCGTCGCTGCGTTATGATCTCGGCGTATCAACCGAAGCGATGTGGAGATCGAGCATGCAATATTCAAAAGCGATCAAGTCCGCGATCGTGCGTGGTTCCGTAGCCGTAGCGACCTTGGCCCTGCTGACGGCCACGATGCTCACATTCGAGACGCCGAGTGCGAACGCAACTCCGGCGATCGCGAAGGGCAAACCGTGCACCACGTGCCATGCCGGTTCGCCGCCCAGCAAGTCCAATCTGAACGACGCCGGCAAGAAGGCCATGCCGAAGTAACGGGCCGGCGCGCCCATTCGGGCTCACTGGTTCTTGAACCGCGAGTTCCGGCCGGTGCGGTCGGAAGTGGGCCGGCGACGGACGCCGGCCCTTGTTTTTGATGTTGTGCGTCTTGGATGTTGTGTGCCGCGGGGCGCTTGATGTCGTCGGCCGATCATCGCCCAACCCTTGCACTCTATTATGCAACGCGCGACGGACAAGCGCGCCGTATCGCGGAATATATGTCCCAGCGGCTGTCGCAGGCCGGCACTAACGCCGTTCCTCGGGATATTGCAGCGGTGGTGCCGGTCGCGTCAGACCTGGAATCGGTCGCGATGGTCGTGCTGGTCGCAGCCGTCCGCTACGGTCGGCACTTGCCGGAGGCCGATCGTTTCCTCGCCGACTACGCCTCGCTGCACGCGCCGCCGCCCTTGGCATTGGCGTCGGTCAATTTGACCGCCCGCAAGCCCGGCAAAACCACAGCCACTGGGAACGCCTATTTGCGCAAGGTCATCGCGCGCCATCGCCTGACGCCGGCTGTCGCCGCCGCGTTTGCGGGACGTCTCGACTATCGGCGCTATTCATGGCGCGACCGGCAGATCATCCGGTTCATCATGCTGCTCACCGGGGGCCCGACCGATCCCAGCACATGCGTCGAATATACGTCGTGGCCCGAGGTCGACGGATTCGTTGCGCGCATCCTCAAGCTGATACGGCACGTTCACGCGTCGTAGCGAACGTATACTTTAGTCGGGGGTGATATTCGAAGAGGACGCGCCATCCACCGCTCATCCGGGGGTCAGGCGATCCTCGATATTGTTGGCGACCTCTTCGCAAATCGCCGCCAACTCGAACAATTCCTGCTTGATCAACGCATCCAGGGCTTGTTCGGCCAGCTTTCGGTACTTCGCCGCTTCGTCCCGAAGATAGTCATCGAAGTCGAAGTCCATACGACCCCCCTCCGAACCGCCAACTGCCTCGCTCACCGAAATATATCGGCAAGGCCAAGTATTTTTTAAAGGCTATCTGCTTCGCGACCAATCTCATTTGATTTCGATCAATGCCACACAGGACGCGATGTTTCATGACGTGACCGCTGAAAATAGACCAGAAAAGGGGTGGTTATGCGCCCGTCGGAAGGTATTTCTGAATCCAATCCCGGTTACGAAATCGTCGCGCGACAGGATTTCTCCGACACCACCTTTCTCCTTGAGTTTCGGCATCCGATGATGGCGCGGGCGGCTAAGGCCGGTCAGTTCGTCATTGTCATGTCGAACGAGTTGGGAGAGCGTATCCCGCTCACGATCGCCGATTTCGACCGTGGTCGCGGCACGATTACGCTCGTCATCCAGGCGGTGGGAAAGACGACTCGCGAAATGCAGCAGGACTGCCGCGTCGGCAGCCGTCTGCACGCTGTCGTCGGCCCGATGGGTATCCCGAGCCACATCGGCACGTCGAAGAAAGTCATATGCGTCGGTGGCGGTCTCGGTGTCGCTCCGATCTATCCGCAGGCGCGCGCGCACAAAGCGAGCGGCGCCTATGTGATCGGCGTTCTCGGTTTTCGTAACAAGGCCTTGATGTTCTGGGAAGACAAGTTCCGCGCCTGCTGCGATGAGTTGATCGTCTGTACCGACGACGGCTCGGCCGGCATCAAGGGATTGGTGACCGCGGGTATCGCCCAGGCGCTCGAAAAACACGCCGACATCGACGAAGTGGTCGCCATTGGTCCGCCGGTCATGATGAAGGGCTGCGCTGCGGCGACACGCGAGCGCGGCATCAAAACCGTGGTCAGCCTTAACCCGGTGATGGTCGACGGTACCGGGATGTGCGGCGGTTGCCGCGTCAAGGTCGGCGAGGACGTGCTGTTCGCCTGCGTGGACGGTCCCGATTTCGATGGCCATCAGGTCGACTTCGACGATCTGATGTACCGGCTGAAGCGATACGTGCCGTCGGAACAAGTGGCGTTGCAACGCTGGCAGGAGAGTTGCGCGATCCGCAGCGACGCCGCGGTCGGCAAGGCCTGAGCGGGGATCCATAACGGGCGAAACCTTGGGCGGCTTTAGGCCGCGAGCGACGAAATCGGCGAGAAATCGGCAATGGCAAAGAAGAAAACGATCCGCACCATCCCGCAAGAACGAACACCGATGGCGGAGCAGCCGGCGGAAGAGCGCAAACGCAATTTCAGCGAAGTCGCGTGCGGCTATACCCTTGAACGGGCGCAGCGCGAAGCCGAACGTTGCTTGCTCTGCCCGGACCAACCCTGCGTGCGCGGCTGTCCGGTCAGCATCGACATTCCGAATTTCATCCAGAAAATCACCGAGAAGAACTATCACGGCGCCTACGACGTCATCACCAACACCAACCTTTTGGCCGCGGTCTGCGGCCGGGTCTGTCCGCAGGAAACGCAGTGCGAAGGCGTCTGCACGGTCGGCGATTCGCTCGAGCCGGTGGCGATCGGGCGACTCGAGCGCTTTATCGGCGACCTCGCCATCGCCGAGGGCTGGTCCAACATTCCCTATATCGAGCCGAATCGCCTGCGCATCGGGGTCGTCGGGTCGGGGCCCGCCGGCATGGCCTGTGCCGCCGACATGGCCAAGGCCGGGTGCGATGTCACGGTCTATGAGGCCTTCCACGAAGCCGGCGGTGTGTTGAAATACGGCATTCCGGAATTCCGGCTGCCCAACGCCGTCGTCGACGCCGAGATCGGCAAGCTGATCAAGCTCGGCATCAAATTCGAGTGCAACACGCTGGTCGGGCGCCTGTTCACCATCGAACAGATGATCACCGAGATGGGCTACGACGCGGTGTTCATCGGCACCGGTGCCGGTTATCCGAGCTTCATGGGCATTCCCGGCGAATCGCTCAACGGCGTGTTGTCGGCCAATGAATTGCTGACCCGCTGCAATCTGATGCATGCCAGCGATTTCCCCAAACACGATACGCCGCTGCAACTGGGCCGCCGAGTCGCCGTCATCGGCGCCGGCAACACGGCGATGGACGCGATGCGCGTCTCGCTGCGGCTCGGCGCCGAACAGGTTCATTGCATCTACCGCCGCACCAAGGCGGAAGCGCCGGCGCGGGCCGAAGAAATCCATCACGCCGAGCAGGAGGGCATCGAATTCCATTGGTTGACCAGCCCGGTCGAACTGCTCGACGACGGCAAGCGCGGCGTGCGCGGCATGCGTTGCCTGCGCATGGAACTCGGCGAGCCCGACGACTCGGGGCGCCGCCGGCCGGTCCCGGTGAAGGGCAGCGAGTTCGAGTTCGAGTGCGAAACGGTGGTCTATGCCATCGGCACCAATGCCAATCCGATCCTTGGGCAAACCTCGAAGCTCAAGCTCAACAAGCGCGGCTATATCGACACCGACGAAAATCTCGCGACCTCGATCATGGGCGTCTTCGCCGGCGGCGACATCGTGACCGGCGCCGCCACCGTGATCGAAGCGATGGGCGCGGGCCGCAAGGCGGCGCGCAGCATGAAGCGCTATCTCGGCCTGCGCGACACCGACGTGGTGTATCGGCCGGAGCGGACCGACAGCGAGAACACGCTGTTCGGCATCGATCTCGGCGAACGCAATTACGCGCGGCTGCACGAGGTCAGGCTCTAATCCGGTGCCGGCGCGACGGTCACGGCGATAGGAAGCGTGAAGGGAAAAATGAGCGACACCATCATCCTCGAACCGAAAAATAAAAGCGCCGCGCCGTCGTCGGCCGCCAAGCGTGGCCCGCAGACGGTCAAGCTTGCCGAAACCGTCATCGAGATCGTCAGCGATTCCGGCGAAGGCGCGCAGCGCTGCGGCCAATCGCTGGCTTCCATCGCCGCCAAGATGGGCAACGGCGTGTGGACGGTCGAGATCATCCCTGCCGAAATCCAGCCGCCGGCGCGCAGCGTCGCCGGCGCCAGCGGCAATCGCGTGCGCATCGGCACGCGCCCGATCAGCAACGGCGGCGACGAGGCCGATCTGGTGGTCGCGTTCAACGAGCAGGTGCTGCTCGGCCGCGTGCGAGCCGATGAGCTCAAGCCCGGCTGCATCATCCTGTTGGAAAGCATGTGGCGCACCGACCGCAATCCGGCGGTGGTCGCGTCCTACACCGCGACCCACGCCCAGCTCATGGAGGCCGGCTATCGGGTCTACGAGATTCCGATGGAGCAGGAATGTCGCAAGCTGGTGTCGGACCCGCGCCGCGGCAAGAACATGTTCGTGCTTGGCATGCTCTGCCGCATCTACAGCCTCGACCTCGATCTCGGGCGCGAGCAGATCGCTATCACCTTCGGCAAGAAGGACCAGAAGGTCATCTCGAGCAATATCGGGCTGCTGGAGGCGGGCTGGAATTGGGCGGATGCCAATCTCGATTTCCGCTATTCAATTCCGGCGGCGCGCGCCACCCAGCCGCAATTGGTGGTCAACGGCAATACCGCGCTGGCGCTCGGCGTGCTCGCTTCCGGCATGGACATCTGCGCCATGTATCCGATCACGCCGGCCACCTCTGTATCGCATTATCTGAGCGACGTGTTCGAGCGGGTCGGCGGACTGGTGCATCAGGCGGAGGACGAAATCGCCGCCTGCGCATTCGCCGTCGGCGCCTCCTATGCGGGAAAATGCACGGTCACCGTGACGTCCGGCCCCGGCTATTCGCTCAAGCAGGAGGCGATCGGGCTCGCGGTCATGGCCGAAATTCCGATGGTGGTGATCAATGTCCAACGCGGCGGCCCGTCCACCGGCCAGCCGACCAAGGGAGAGCAGGGCGACTTGTTGACCGCCATCTATGGCAGCCACGGCGACGCGCCCAAGGTGGTCATCGCGGCCAGCAGTATCGAGGACTGCTTTTATTCGGTGATCACCGCCCGCAAGATCGCGGAGATGTTCAACATGGTCGTGGTGGTGCTGTCGGATACCAATCTGGCGACTGGACAGCAGCCGTTCACGCGGCCGAAATTCAGCGAGAGCTGGCTGGCGCCGCCGTTCGATCAGAGTGAGGTGGCGGACGGCAGCAAGCCCTATGACTGGGATCGGGTCACCGGTCTTGCCCGCCGTTTCGTGCCTGGCCAGCCGCACGGCATGCATACGCTGACCGGGCTCGCCCACGACCGCGACAGCCACGTCGCCTATGACGCGGTGAGCAATGAAGATGGGCTTCGTAGCCGCAGCCTCAAGCTCGCCGCACTGCAGAAAACCTTGCGGCCGCCCAAGGTATTCGGCGGCGACAGCGGCGATCTCCTGATTGTCGGCTGGGGCAGCACCAAGGGCGCAATCGAGGAAGCGGTCGAACGGCTACGCGCCGAAGGGCTGAAGGTGTCGTCGATGCACCTGCAATTTCTGCAGCCGATGGCGCCGGGCATGAAAGAGATCATGCAGCGCTTCGGCAAGGTGATCACGGTCGAAAGCAACTGGTCCGACGATCCGAACGACGAGATCATCGACGCCGAGAACCGCCGCTACTCGGCATTGGCGATGATGCTGCGGGCGCGCACCTTGATCGACATCGACTGTTGGACCGAGGTGCGCGGGCGTCCGATCAAGCCCGGTACCGTGGCCGAAGCCGTGCGCGCGAAATTGCAACACTGAGGTTTCGATCATGACATTAGAAGCCACGCATTGTCTGCTCCGGATGTATGAGGAACATCACGATCTGGAGGATTACCAGGGCGGCGTGCCGCGCTGGTGCAACGGCTGCGGCGACAACGCCATTCTGGCGGCGATGCAGCGGCTGTGCCGCGACAACGACCTGCGTCCGGAAAAAACCGTGTTCGTTTCCGGGATCGGCTGCTCCAGCCGCTTGCCGCATTACATGCGCACCTACGGCTTCCACGGCATCCACGGCCGCGCCCTTCCGGTTGCCGAGGGCATCAAGATGGCCCGGCCCGACCTCAACGTCTTCATCTCGACCGGCGACGGCGACTGCTGCAGCATCGGCGCCGGGCACTGGATCCACGGCATCCGTTACAACATGAATATGACCATGGTGCTGCACGACAACCATGTCTACGGGCTCACCAAGAAACAGGCGTCGCCGACCTCGCCACGCGGCTTTAAAAGCAACACCACGCCGCGCGGCGCCTATCTCGATGCGCTCAACCCGCTCAACGTCACGCTCGGCGTGCAGAATGTCTCATTCGTCGCCCAGGCGGTCGATTGGATTCCCGAATTGCTCTACGACATCCTGACGGCGGCCTACCGGCACCGCGGCTTTTCCTTTGTGCGCGTGATCCAGCGTTGCCCCGAGTTTCTGCCGAAGGTGTTCGATCCGTGGCTGCAGAACCCGCAAAAGACCTTGGTGCTCACCCACGAACGCGGCCTGCGTCTGAGCGCCAACCTGGCCAACGTCTACAAGAACCAACGCGAGCACGATCCGCTCGATATCGATCGCGCGCGCGAAATCGCTTCACTCGAAGACCCGATCCCGGTCGGCATTCTCTATCAGGATCCGGAAGTTCCTTGTTACGAGGATCTGCGGCACGCCGGACAGCTGCGCACGGCCGACTATGTGCGCGCCGGGCTCGAGGCGGAATTCGACAAGTTCACGGTGTGGCCGGCCGAGAAGGAACAATCGAAGCCGGCGGCATGAGGAATGCGCCGTCATTCGGACGCATGGCCGGACGATCCGGCCGCGAGACACAGCAGAGCAGCAGCGATGCAAATGAATGTGGACGTTAAGGCTCAATCGATCGATCCGCTGATCTTTTACATGACCGGCAAGCAGCCCGGCAGCGGCAAGGACGCTCTCGCCGGCAAGCGACCGGCGCTGCTCGCGGCCTACGGCGATCTCACGCGGCTGCGTTACGACTTTCCCCTGGTGCTGGTCGAAGGCAAGACCGAGGGTGCGCCGGTTCGCTCGCTGTCGAGCGTGATCGATACCCTGTTGCAGAAGATCGCGCCGCCCGGCATGGAGAGCGAGCAGCTGCGCAAAATGATCCTGCGGATCGAGCGCGAGATTCGGATTTTGGCGGCCGCCGGCGAACGCGGACATCTGTCCGAACTGTGGGACAAGGTCGCCGCGCATTTGGAAGAAGCCGACGCCACGTTCGGCAAGGCGGTGCGGATTGCCCGCGGCGCGCTCGAAACCGACGGTGCGGTGCTCGACTGCCGTGCCGACATGGCAACGGGCTTGGTTGCCCATCTGTGGTCGGCGGTGCAGGAGCGAAAGGCGCAAAAGTTCCGCACCACGACCAGTCGGCTCGCGATCAAGCTCGCCGACATCTTGCGTGCCGATTACCTGCGCTCCTCGGCCGGGCGTAGCGCGGACAGCCTTTCGGCGGGGGTCGGACCGGCGCATCAGGCGCTGTTCGACTTTGCCGCGATGTCGCATCTGTTGCCGAAATCATCGCCGCGCGAGGCGCTGTCGGAGGGCCGTCGCCGCCGCATCGAATCGGCGCTTGCGGTGTTGAAGCGGCAGCGGTTCTTTGCGCCGGCCTCGGGTCAGGCGCGGCCGGACCGGTCGGAGGAACCGTATTCGTTCCAGTTCACCAATTGCGCCGATGCGATTTCGGCCTACCGGGCGCGCCTGCCGGAACTGGTCGATCTCGTAAAAGCGATGTCGATCGCCGAGCTCGAGAGCGACGGCACCTATGTCGAAGCAAAGCACGACGTCATTTTTTCCGGGTTCGACGCCGATTCCTTGAATCCGCGCGACAGCGCGCTGTTCCCCGACTATCTGGTCGTCCTGGGCGGGGACGGCAAAGCCACGGACAATGCCGCGCTGATGACGGCGTTGGCGTCGGATGTGCCGTTGAAAGTCTTGTTGAATATCGACGATCTGCTGGAAGAGACGCCGGCCGGCGAAGCTCAGGGCGCTGCGGGTCTGCGCAACGCGCAAGTTGCCAGGCTCGCAACGGGGCTGGGCGAGGTTTTCGTCCTGCAGTCCGTGAGTTCGAATCTCTATCAGCTCCGGGACCGCCTCGAGCAGGGATTGAGTTTTAACGGACCGGCGCTGCTCTCGGTGTTTTCCGGCGTGCCGGAGCAAGAGGGGGCGTTGCCGCTGTATTTGAGCGCGGCCGCGGCGATGCAATCGCGGGCATTCCCGGCCTTCAGCTACGATCCGGCGGCCGGCTCCGATATGGCGTCGCGGTTCTCGCTGGAGAACAACCCGAAGCCCGATGCCGACTGGACGGTCCAATCGGTCGACTATGCCGATCCCGACATGCAGCGGGTCAGGCAGGAGGTCGCATTCACCTTCGTCGATTTTCTGGTCTGCGATCCGCGCTACTATCGTCACTTCGTCGCCGTCCCGCGCGGCTTTGCGAGGGAGCGGATGGTCCCGGCGGCGCAGTGGATCGGCCGGTCGTCGAACGATACCGCCGACACCGTGCCCTACGTCCTCACCGCCGACGCTGATAACGTGCTGTCGAGCGCGATCGTCGACGAACGCGCGATCGGTGCCGCCCGCCGTTGTCTCGAGAACTGGCACCGGCTGCAAGAATCCGGCGGCGTCCACAATTCCCATGCCGCGCGCCTGCTCAAGCGCGAAAGGCAGATCTGGGAGGAGGAAAAGCGGCAGGAACTGGCAAACCTGCGACCGGCCGCCGCGCCAGCCCCGACCGTCGTCGCGCCGCCGACCGCGCCGGCGCAACCGGCTGCCGCGCCCGCGGAGCCGGCAGCCGCCGCTCCTCCGGAGCGCAATCCCGATGAGGCCTATATCGAAACCGAGCGCTGCTCGAGCTGCAACGAATGCACGCTCCTCAACGATCGCATGTTCGCCTATAACGGCAACAAGCAAGCCTATATCGCCGACCTCAAGGCCGGCACTTACGCGCAACTGGTGCAGGCTGCCGAAAGCTGCCAGCTCGCCATCATCCATCCCGGCAAGCCGATCAATAAATCCGAACCGGGGCTCGACGAACTGATGAAACGGGCCGAGCTGTTCGCGTAAGCGGCGCTCGGGGACGGCCGCCGCAAGGTCTCGCCCGCCGTGGCAAGCGTCGTCTATTCTTTGCTTGCGATGCCGGCGCGGTCGACGACCTCCTGCCACATCGGCACTTCGCGCGACATCCGGGCATGGAGCGCGGCCGGACCCTCATATTTCACGGCAAAGCCGGCCTGAAGCATTCTCGCTTTGACCTCAGGCTTGTCCAAAATGGCTTTTGTTGCTTCGCTAAGACGCGCGACGATCGGCTCTGGCGTGCCGGCTGGAGCAAGCATCATCTGCGAGGTTTCGATCACGGCATCGGGGATGCCCGCTTCCTGCATGGTCGGAACATCGGGCAAGTCCGGCCAACGGCTTTCGCCGGTCTGCACCAGCGCTTTCAGTTGCCCGGAACTGATGTAGCCGACCAATCCGGCAATCGTCACCGAAGCGATGTCGGTCGTTCCGGCAAGCGCAGCCTGCAGCGATGGCGCAGCGCCCTGGAACGGCACGTGGATCATGTCGATCCCGGCGCGCTGTTTCAAAAGTTCGACGGCGAGCTGCGATACGCTGCCGATGCCCGCGGTCGCGTAAGTGAGCTTGCCTGGATTGGCCTTGGCCTTGGCAACCAGATCGGCGATGGTCGTAACGCCGGAGGCCGGGCGGGTAATCAGCGCGTTGGGCGAAGCGCCGAGATAGGCCACCGGCGCAAAATCCTTGAGCGGGTCGTAGGCAGTCTTCGATACGCTCGGATTGATCAGGACGACGCCCGTGACCTCGGTGATCGTATAGCCGTCGGGCGCCGCGCGGGCGCCATAGGTCAGGCCGATATTGCCGTTGGCGCCGACGCGGTTTTCGACGATCACGCTCTGACCGAGCTTGGGCGCAAGTTCGGCCGCGAGCAATCTGCCGAGCAGGTCGTTCGGACCGCCCGCGGGAAACGGCACAACGATCGTGATCGTGCGCTCCGGCCAGGCGGCGCGTGCCGGTCGGGATGATGCGGCGGCGAGGATCGAGGCCGTGGCAAGCGTCAGCGTAAGCGCAAAATGCTGCGACGGTGATTTCTGTCGGGCGATCATCGGTCATTCTCGCAAGAATCTGGCGGAAGAGCTACGCAAAGCGCCCGCGATTTTGCTTACGGGAAGCGAATGTCGGCTCGGTTACTTTCATGACTTACATCAATAACCTGGGGGTTCTGCTGCCGGCCTTCCGCCGTATCGCAAGCGGCAAAGGACATCAAGGACCTGATCACCAGCAGCAACGGTCAGGTCAAGGAAGGCGTCGAACTGGTCAATCGGGCCGGCGCTTCGCTCAACGAGATCG
>Ga0181524_10001713_pt1 | contig 24441 bp, 22 predicted proteins | sample PEATcosm2014_Bin_34_FD_119761 | JGI IMG/M metagenome (GOLD analysis project Ga0181524, IMG submission 119761) | Peatland microbial communities from MTU Mesocosm Facility, Houghton, MI, USA - PEATcosm2014_Bin05_60_metaG | ecosystem: Environmental > Terrestrial > Soil > Wetlands > Peat | place... | reverse complement strand
TGCGCGGTGCGGAGGTGATCTGCCATCCGAGCAACATCGTCACCCCTTTCCCGCAGCGGACGATGGTCATCCGGGGTGTGGAGAATCGTGTCTTCACGATCACGGCCAACCGCACAGGGGAGGAGCGCGGCGCTGCGGGTCAGCTGCGGTTTAGCGGGCAGAGCCAGGTCACAACGCCTGATGGGGCCGTCCTGGCAGCCTCGGATGAGCACACCGCAGAAGTGCGGACCGTTGATATTGACGTTGCCAGAGCGCGCGACAAGCGCCTCGCAGGCTTCACGGACTTGTTCAAGGCACGACGCCCCGAGCTGTACGGCGACATCGTTGACCGGCACTGAGGCGCGTGCTCAGGAGGCTCATTTGCCGACGATCAGAACCGTGAAGCTATCCTTGACCATGACTTGGCGGTCTTCGGGCACGGGAGTTGCATCGATTTGCGCGGTCACCAGGTAGAGGTTGTGGGTCTTGGGGGCCAGCGCCATCGTTCGGGCGGCGGACGAAATTCTGACGGGAGAGTTTTGACGGGATTTACCGGATACACGGGATTTTTTCACGGCAACGACGTTGGGGGCCATAACAACTTCATCCGGTTGATCCTGTTGATCTTGTCAAAGAGGAAATTTTGACAGGATTTACCGGATAGACGGGATTCCTGTTCACGGGAACGGCAGCGCTGGCCGCAGCGTCACGAGAACCATCAGGATCGTCGCCGTATCCCGCCTTCCCCTGGACCGGATTGCATCGAACGCCCCTTGACAATCCCTCTGCCGACGGATAGAGTCCGCTTCGGCGAGACGGGAGGGACAACTCACATAATGTCGCGGAAACCCCAATGAGCACAGAATCCAAACCTGACGATCTCTCTGACGTCCCCAAGCTGGTTTTCGACAAGTTCCTCCAAGCACTTGCCGGCGCTAACGCTCCTCCTGACGTTGTAGGCCGGCTCCGAAAGACCCTGTTGGACGACAAAAAGTTCACGGAGCGCACTCTACGAGAGGCTGTCCTGCCTGAGGAGCAACCTCGATGATTAGGGTTGACTCCATTACCATCACTGAGTTTCGAGGTATTCGCGACCTGACTCTGAATTTCAAGGATAGGAATTTCGCTGTCTGTGGTCCGAACGGCACTGGCAAGAGTGGTGTTGTTGATGCGCTGGAATTTGTCCTGACAGGCAACGTCTCTAGGCTTTCCGGAGAGGGACGGGGCGATATTTCCCTGAAACAGCACGGCCCTCATGTGGACATTCGAAACAGTCCGGGCAGGGCGCATGTTAAGGCAACGATCACAATCCCGAGCCTCGGCAAGACTGTTGCGATCCGACGAACCGTTAAGACGCCGACACGTCTGCAGGTCACGCCCAGCGATCCCGCTGTCCTTGAAGTTCTCCGGCAAGTACAGGGGCATCCAGAGATCGTGCTATCGCGCCGTGAGGTGATCCGGTACGTGATTGCTACACCCGGCGATAGGGCCAAAGAGGTCCAGGCTCTCCTTCACCTTGACCAGGTTGAAGATGTGCGGATTAATCTGCAAAAGATTGCAAACGATTGCCAGAGACAATTGCCTCCCATCACCTCAGAGCTCGATCAAGCCCGTGTGCGGCTACTGCAGGCGCTGCAAATTGCGGACTTGACAGAGGAGAAGGTGCTCATAGCCGTAAACGCTCAGCGCGTAACTCTCGGCCTCAAGGCACTTGGCTCTTTCACTGAAACAACGTCTTTCAAAGACGGAATCGCAGTGCCAGCGCCGGCAGTTCCGCGGCGCATTCCGAAAGCCCCGGCGCTTACAGACATCCGCGCTGCGCGCGAGGCGCTTGCGGAAATCTGCTCGACTAATACAACTACCGTTGTTGCAGGTGCTGCGGCCGAACTCAAAGCAATTGCCGGCGATCCAACTGTTGCGGCATGTGCAAAACGGGAAGCTTTCTATACGGCAGGAATGGAACTCATTCAAACCGATGCATGCCCGTTCTGCGATATTCACTGGGATCTAGTTGAGATCAAGAAGCACGTGCAGGGGAAAATTGATGAATTGGAGGAGTTGGCTCGTAAACGGAGGGAGATAGAAGGCAAGATTGCTCCCCTAATACACATTCTAGCCAACGTGCAGTCAATGATGAAAACCTTGGTCGGCTATGCTGCGCTTGCGACTCCGCCCATCACAATGGAGGCGGCCCGCGACTATGGTGAGGAATGCGGAAGGTCAATTGAGATGCTGAGATCAGTTCTTCCAGCCCAAGAAGCGCTCTTGGCCCTCAACTATTTCCGAAGCGTTCCCCAAGCTATCGCTACCTTTATCAGCGACCTTGAGGGGCTTGTTGCGGCACTCCCTGAGCCTACGAAACTGGATGCGGCCATAGAGTGGCTTACAATTGCCCAAGAGCGGTTTGAAGTCTTCCTTCATATAGTGCATAAACAAAAGGTCGCCGTAAAACGGGCGGAAACGACCCGCCTAGTGTCCGACATTTATGCGGCCACTAGTGACACTGTTCTACCTTGAGTACACGTCGGCAGAGCTTTGTCACCGGCTACGCGCGCCGGTGGTTTTTCACGCCGATGGTCGTTACGAACTCGGGGAACTTCTTCCGTCGGCAATCGCTAAGATGCGGAAAATCTATAGCAGCGGAAGGGAAGCTGCGTCTTCTTGGGGCCAGCGAGACGCTCTAGTTGGTATAGTTAATCGGGCGTCTGCGTTTTCGCGGGCCGCAGACGCCTCGAATGCCGAACAATGGCAAGTGAACGCCGCGGTTCACTACAATTCTTGGGACAATCTTGGGCAAGGGGACTTTGCTCCCGTTGCAAAGGCATTTCAAGAACTTCTCGCTGGATTCACTTGCCCGGACTGTGGTGAGTATCTCTGCTTATCGTCAGATCAGGAATACCGTGAGCGCCTCCACTGCGACTGCGGCAAGTCGAGTATTAATCTTTGCAAGAAGGGGTCGTGATTATTCGCGCGGCATAACTGTCCTTGGGCAACCCCCTGAAATGTCGCGGGGCGTTCGCTTGTGAGGAGGACGGCGGAAGGATGAAGTTTACCTTTGCGGCGCTTTCCGCAAGCGACGGTGGCGAACGCCTCTTGACAATGTCTCTGCGCACGGATAGAGTCCGCACGGGGAGACGGAAATGCTGGTCATCGCCTGACGCCGCTGCGGGCTGCGGAATGGAGGTGTGCGCTGATGATTATTGATTCTCACGCGCATTTGAAGCATGGGGACGCGGCGCATACGGAGTATTCGCCACAGCAGATCGTCGCGACGATGGACGCGGCGGGGATTGATAAGGCGGTGGTGTTCGGGATCTGCACGACGCCAGAACGCGCGATCGAGATGGCGCGGGCGGCGGCGGAACAGTTCCCTGCGCGGCTGATCCCCTATGCCTACGGGCTGCCTAGTTATACCGGAAACGTGCTGCGGCTGGTCGAGAGGGCTGTCCGGGAGTACGGGTTCAAGGGGATTAAGATTCACGCGGGCGAGTGCACGCTGTCGGATTACGTGAGCGACCCGATTTTCGCGCTGGCCGGCGACCTGGGCGTGCCCTGCCTGGTGGATTGCTGCGGGAATTGCACGGCGATGGAGCGGCCGGCGGCCAAGTTCCCGAAGACGCGGATTATCGTGGCGCACCTGGGGTTGTACCTGGCGACGGACGTGCGGGTGATTGATAATTTCATCGCTCTGGCGGAGCGGCGGCCGAATGTGCTGCTGGACGTGAGCGGCGTGGTGCAGTCGTGGAAGATCCGCGAGGCGGTCCAGCGGATCGGCTCGTCGCGGATCGTCTGGGGGACCGACGGGCCGCATCCATGCCCGGATACGGCGACTTTCGCCCGCGACGAGCTGGCGAGGGTCCGCGCGCTGCGGCTGGCGCCGGCGGATGAGGAGGCGGTGCTCGGCGGGGCGATCGCGCGCGTGCTCGGAGTTCATTGATCTTCATGTAAGAAAAGAAAGGGTCTCTCGCAAAGACGCAAAGAGCGCCAAGAACAAATTCATCGGGTAGCTTTTCGTTCTTTGCGGCCTTGGCGTCTTGGCGAGAGCATTCCTTTCTTTATGCGAACGTCAATAGAGTGCGGAATGAGGAGCTTGCTCGTTGTAGGAGGGTGAAGAGTGCAGAGTATCGAACCGGCGGCGGTGGAGGAGCGGATACGGAAGCTGCGGTCCGGAGAGATGCGCGTGGTGGTCCGCGGGGCGGGCGGGAAGGCTGTGCCCGGAGCGGATGTCCGCGTTGAGATGACGCGGAGCGCGTTCCTCTTCGGCTGCAATTTCTACAGCCTGGACCCGCAGAGCAGGGAGCCGTGGCAGATCGCGTACCAGCGGGAGTTCATGGAGCTTTTCAACTACGCGACGCTTCCGTTCTACTGGGGAAGCTTTGAGTCGGAGCGCGGGAAGCCGCAGTACGAAAGACTCGAGGCCATGGCGCGCTGGTGCCGGGATCACGGCATCGAACGGAAAGGCCATCCGCTCGTCTGGCACGAGGTGTGGCCGAAATGGGCGCCGTCGAGCGCGGACGAGGCGGTCCCGCTCCTGCGCGAGCGCGTGTTCGCGATCATTCGACGGTATCGCGGACTGATCAACTATTGGGACGTGCTGAACGAGGCGAATAATGCGGCGGACTTCGCCGACCACGTCGGCGAGGGCGCCTGGATCAAGCGCGACGGCGCGGCGGCGGCCGTCGTTACGGCTCTCGGGTGGGCGCGCGAGGCGGTCGGCTCGGACAAAAGCACGCTGCTCTACAACGATTTCAATACGGGCGAGGAAAACGTGCGGTTGCTCGGACAACTGCAGGAACGCAACGCGCTGCCGGAGGCGATCGGGATCCAGTCGCACATGCACGGCGGCGCCTGGCCGCTGAGCCGCGCCTGGGAGACGTGCGAGCGTTTCGCGGTTTTCAACCGGCCGATCCATTTCACGGAAACGACCGTGCTGAGTTCGATGAAGAGGCCGAAATCTTACGACGACGTCCGGCGCGGCGATTGGCCGACGACGCCGGAAGGCGAGGCGGCGCAGGCGGAATACGTCGAGAAGCTTTACGCGCTGCTGTTCAGCCACCCGGCGGTGGAGGCGATTACGTGGTGGGATTTCAGCGACCGCAACGCGTGGCGCAATGCGCCGTCGGGGCTGGTTCGCGAGGACATGTCGCCGAAGCCGGCGTACGAGAAGCTGCGCGGGCTGATCCGGGGAAAATGGTGGACGGAGGCGGAGGGGAAGACGGATGCGTCGGGGAGGTTTTCCGCGCGCGCATTCCACGGCGATTACCGGATCACCGCGACGTCCGCCGAGGGCCGTCGCGCCGAAACGGCGGCGCATTTTGCGCCCGGCACGCGGGAGCCGATAGAATGCATTTTGCTTTAACGGCTTTGCCACGGATTCCACGGATTACGCGGATTACCGGCAACGAACGGCAAACACAGGAACAGCTGTTGCCGTGGTTATAACGGCTTTGCCACGGATTTCACGGATTACGCGGATTACCGGCAACGAACGGCAAACACAGGAACAGCTGTTGCCGTGGTTATAACGGCTTTGCCACGGATTTCACGGATTGCACGGATTCCGGCAACGAACGGCAAACACAAGAAAAGCCGTTGCCGTCGTTTTAGCGGCTTTGCCACGGATTTCACGGATTGCACGGATTACCGGCAACGAACTGTGAAAACAGGAAGAGCCTTTGCCTTTGTTTTCCTGTAATCCGTGGGAATCCGTGAAATCCGTGGCGACGTTTGCGTTGGAACTTTAATCTGTGGCGAGAAAAACGGAGAATAAACGCCATGTCTGCGAAGGGCCTGGGGTTCAAGGACCGGCCGCTGACGGAAGATGAGGTGCGGCAGATTTTCACGGGGGCGATTGAGGCGGCGGGGCTGCGCGGGAAGAGGGTCGTCTGCCTGATCCCGGACAGCACGCGCACCTGCCCGCTGCCGGTGCTGTTCCGGCTGATGTGCGAGACGGCGGGGGCAGCGGCGGCGAAGCTCGATTTCATCATCGCGCTGGGGACCCATCCGCCGATGAGCGAGGAGGCGATCAACCTGATGCTGAAAATCCCCGCCTCCGAGCGCAAGAGGAAGTTCGGCAAGTTCGGCGTCTTCAACCATCGCTGGGACGAGCCGAAGGAACTCAAGCACATCGGCACGATCAGGGCCGACGAGGTCGAGCGCATCTCGCACTGCCTACTGAAAGAGGACGTGCGCGTGGAGATCAACCGGCGGCTCGGCGAGTACGACCAGGTGGTAATCATCGGGCCGACGTTCCCGCACGAGGTGATCGGGTTCTCCGGGGGGAACAAGTATTTCTTCCCGGGCATCTCGGGGCCGGAGGTGCTGAACTTCTTCCATTGGCTCGGGGCGATGATGACGATCCCGGTGATCATCGGGGCGAAGCACACGCCGGTGCGGCAGGTGGTGGACAAGGCGGCGGGGTTCATCACGATGCCGAAGCTGTGCTTGAGCCTGGTGATCCACCACGCGGAGATCCACGGCCTCTACGCCGGGACGCCGGAAGAGGCGTACGACCGCGCGGCGGACCTGTCGAAGGAGCTGCACATCACATACGTGCAGAGGCCGTTCCGCCGGGTGCTCTCGTGCGCGCCGGAGATGTACGACGACATCTGGACGGCCGGCAAGTGCATGTACAAGCTCGAACCGGCGCTCGCCGACGGGGCGGAGCTGATCATCTACGCGCCTCACATCAGCGAGGTGTCGTACACGCACGGCAAGGTGCTCGACCGGATCGGCTATCACGTGCGCGATTATTTCCGGACGCGGATGAACCAGTTCAAGGAGTACCCGCGCGGCGTGATCGCGCATTCGACGCACGTGAAGGGAATCGGCACGTTCCAGGACGGGGTGGAGCGGCCGCGCGTGAACGTGGTGCTGGCGACGCAGATCCCGAAAGAGCGCTGCGAGCGGATCAACCTGGGCTACCGGGACCCGCGCTCGATCACGCCGGCGGAGTGGGACCGGCGCGAGTCGGAAGGGGTCGCGCGCATCCCGAAGGCCGGCGAGGTGCTCTACCGGCTGGCCGACGGCACGGTGCCGCGGATTCCGGGGGATGACGGATACGTGCTGTAAGGCTTCGGCGCGTAAGAGACGATTCGGCCGGCTCGTGCTCGTGCTCAGTTACAATTGACGTGATATGTCGAGCGAAAGCAAGACGCGTCGTTGAAATAGTCATTCCGAGCGTAGCGAGGAATCTCATACGCAGCGCGCTGTGAACGATTCAGCGAATGAGACCCCTCGCTTCGCTCGGGGTGACGGCGACTATCATCTGCCGTTTAACAGAGCACTCGTCCGCGTCCTCGTCCTCGAACGGTTCTAACGAACGGCCGAGGACGAGGACGATTGGCCCGCGGCCGAGGAGGATGGGCAAGCCTTCGCGCGTCCAATCTCGTTGACAGCCGCAGGGTCCGGCGGTATCATCGCCTGGGCGTTTCGGCGTCCCCAATCGCGCCCGCCGCTTGTTGAGGTGCCGCCATGGGAGAGCAGCGTTCGGAAGAGACCCTCGGGCCGTATCGGCTGACGGAGTGCCGCGCCGAGGGGCAGATCGCGCGCATCTGCAAAGGGCTCGATCGCGCGACCGGGCAGAAGGTCCTGATCCGCATCGTGGACCCGCTGGCCAGCCGCAACGAGCGCATCCGCGCGGTGCTCGAAGAGCTGCGCGACCCGGCCTGTCCGAGGCGCGTGCTGGATCCGCACATCCTGAAAATCCTTGACGTCGGCGTCCACCGGGAGTCCTATTACATCGTCCACGAGGACTTCGGCATCCCGCTGGATGAATACGTCAAGGAGACGCGCCCATCGTTGAAGGAGTCGCTCGGCCTCGCGCGCGCCATCGCGGAGTGCGTGCGCGCCGTCCACGGATACCGGCTCGTCCACGGCGACCTGAAGCCGCAGAATATCCTGGTCGGCCGCGACGAGCGCGGCAACCTGATGGTCAAGCTCGCCCTTGCGGACCTGGCGCACGACGCCGCCGACGCGATGCTCTCGGTGTACGGCGAACTGGTCGGCACGCCGAAGTACATCTCGCCGGAGCAGATCCAGGGCAAGACGGCCACGGGCGCCTCGGACCTGTTCTCGCTCGGCGTGATTCTCTACGAGCTCTTCAGCGGCCGCGAGCCGTTCCCGGCGCAGAGCCCGATCGGCTACCTGCACGCGAACGTCGCGACGGACCTGCAGCCGCTGGCGGCGGCGGACACGGCGGTCCCTTCGGACCTGGGCGCGGTGGTCGGCCGCCTGCTGGCGCGCCAGCCGCGCAACCGATATCGCACCGCGCAGGCGCTGCTCGACGACCTGGACCGCGTCGAGGCCCGGCTGGGCGGCGAGACGCCGGAGCCGGCGCCGCCTGGAGCGGATTCCGCCTTCGCGCCGGGAGCGCCGGAGGCGGCGATGCCGCCGGCGGGCGGGCCGCGCGTCATCGCGCTCACCGCGGCGATCACCGTCGCGGCGCTTCTGCTCGTGAGCGCCGTCGTTTGGGGGATCTTTTCCCGGTTCGGATTGACCCTCTCGCCGCAGCCGGCGGCTGCGCCTGCCGCCATCGAGACGCCTCGTCCGCCGCAGCCTGCGACGACCGCGCCCGCGGCAGTTTCCGAGGCGGAGAAGCCCTTCAGCGACACGATGGCCCAGGCGAAGGCGCTGACGAACGCAGGAAAATTTGATGAGGCGATCCGCCTGATGAAAGATCTGCGCGAGCAGTACAGCGCGGACCCGATCGTCCAGCGCATTGATTCGGAAATCGCCGCCACGCTGCTCGTGAAGGCGGCCAACCTGGCCGCGCTCTCGAAGCCCGGCGAGGCGCTCGAGGTCTATCGCTCCATCGTCCGCGACTATCCGGAGACTGAGTCGGGCATGCGGGCCGGGCGCCATGTGCCCGACATGATCCTGGCCATGGCCAAGGGGCTGGAGAACCAGGCGGAACTCGAGCGGGCGATGGCCCTGTACGAGTCGCTGATGAACGAGTTCCCCGGCTCGCCGGCCGCCGCCGACGCGGCGGAGATTCTGCCGGGCCTGCGCCTGCGGCTGGCGGAGGCGCTCGAAAAGAGCCAGCCCGACCAGGCGATCGCGCTCTTGCAGCAGATCCTCGCGTCGAAACTGTCCGAGGCGAACGCCGCGAAGGGGCGCGGCCTGCTCTCGCGCGCGTTTCTCGTCCAGGCCGACGGCCGCGCGGCGGCCGGCCATTTCCGGGAAGCGCTCGCCGGCTACCAGGAGGCGGAGCGGCTCGACCCGTCGTTGAAGAGGGCCATTGATTTGAAAGAGCCGGAGGTCCTCGCGCGCGCCGCGATCGAGGCGAAGGACCAGATGGAGCTGGCCCAGGCCGTCGCGCTCTGGAAAGAGCTGGGGGAGAAGCATCCGGGCGCGCACGTGATCGAGGAATACAGCGACCGGATGGCGGCGCTGCTGGAGGCCGCGAACCCGCCGGGCGCCAGCGGGCCGGCCGACGAAGCGGCCATCCTCTGGACCCTGGCCGAGAAGGACTTGAACGCCGGCAACGCCGCGGGCGCGCAGCCGTATCTCGACAAACTCCTCAAGAACTACCCGGACACGCCGCCGGCCGCGACGGCGCGCGGCCTGCTGGCAAAACAGGCTTATGACGTGGCGCTCCAGCAGGGCCTGTCGGGGGACGTGAAAGCGGAACAGGCGACGCTCGAGAAGATCGCCGCCGCGTATCCGGACGCCGCCCGGGAGCTGGCGCGCATCAAGGCCACGCCGCCGGAGATGGTGTACGTTCCGGGCGGGGAGTTCATTATGGGGCTCTCGAAGGCGCGCGTCGCGCAAATCGTCGCGCAGTTCAAACTGCCGCCGGTGATGACGGAAACCTGGTTCGGGATGTCGGAGCCGGAGGAGCGCGTGCTCCTCAACCCGTTCTACATTGACCGGCACCCGGTCACGAACGGGCAATACAAGAAGTTCGTGAACGACCAGCGCCACGAGCCGCCGCTGAGTCCGGACTGGACGGGGACGGGGGTCAAGCCGGGTTGCCAGGACAAGCCGGTGACGAACGTGGACTGGCGCGACGCGACGACCTACGCGAAATGGGCCGGCAAGCGCCTGCCGCGCGAGGCGGAATGGGAGAAGGCCGCGCGCGGAATTGACGGAAGGCTTTTCCCGTGGGGAAACGACTGGGATCCGAACCGCGGCGGCGCCCTCGAAACCGACACCGCCGATACGGCGCTGGTGGGGTTCCTCCCCGCCACCCTGAGCCCGTACGGCGCTTCCGACATGGCCGGCAACGTCCAGGAGTGGACGGCCGACCCGCTCAAGCCGTATCCGGCCGCCGACTCGGTCGGCTTGCAGTTCAAGGAAGGGCTGCAGGCGGTCCGCGGCGCGATTTACCAGGAGCCGATCTTCATCCTGCGCATGGTGACGCGGCGCGCCGGCGTGATGCCGAATGATCGGGCGTCAACCCTCGGCTTCCGCTGCGCGCAGGATGCGCCGTAGAACAGAAGATAGAAGATAGGAGCTAGAAGCTAGAATAAGCGCGTGTCGGCGTGCTAAGACGGGGGAAGGCCGATCCGCCTTCGCCAGAGGCTACGGCGGACAAGTGCGCTTTCCGTTCTATCTTCTAGATTCCATATTCTTACTCATTAGAAAGGAGTTGAACGATGGCCAAGCGCCCCGGGCGGGAAATCCGCCGCGCGCCGCGCGGGCTGCCGAGCGACTTCCTGGCGCACAGACTCGAGAGCATGCCGCACCGTGCGCTGATGTTCGCCACCGGCGTCACGCGCTCGCAGATCGGCAAGCCGCTGATCGGCATCGCGTCGAGCTTCACCGACCTGATTCCCGGCCACGCGGACATGCGCTCGCTCGAGCGGTTCATCGAGCGCGGCGTCGCGGCCGCCGGCGGGGTGCCCTTCGTCTTCGGCATCCCCGGCATCTGCGACGGCATCGCCATGGGTCATTTCGGCATGCGCTACAGCCTGCCGTCGCGCGAGCTCATCGCCGACATGGTCGAGTCCATCGTCCGCGCGCACTCGCTCGACGGAGTGCTGCTGCTGACCAACTGCGACAAGATCACGCCGGGAATGCTCATGGCCGCGGTGCGGATGGACGTCCCCTCCGTGGTGCTGACCGCTGGCCCGATGCTCACCGGCCGGCTCTCCTGCCCCGGCCCGGGCGAGGGCAAGCGGCTCGACCTGGTGAAGGACACGTTCGAGGCGTGGATCCAGTACGACCGCGGGCAGATGAGCCGCGAGGAGATGCTCGACCTGGAGATCAACGCGTGCCCGGGCGCCGGGTCATGCCAGGGGCTTTACACGGCCAACACGATGGCTTGCCTGACCGAGGCGATGGGGATGTCGCTGGTCGGCTGTGGCACCGCCCTGGCGATGTCCGGCAAAAAGAAACGCCTTGCCTACGAATCCGGGCGGCGGCTGGTGGAGCTGGTCCGCGCGAGCGTCACGCCGCGCCGGATCGTGACGCGGGCCGCGCTGCTGAACGCGGCGCGGGTGGACATGGCGATGGGCGGCTCGTCGAACAGCGTGCTGCACCTGACGGCCATCGCGCGCGAGGCCGGGATCACGCTCGACCTGGACCTCTTCGACCGGATCAGCCGCGAAACGCCGCAGATCGTCAGCCTGCGGCCCTCCGGGGAGAACTTCATGGAGGATGTCGAGTACGCCGGCGGGGTGCCGGCGATCCTCAACGTCCTGCGCCCGCTCCTGAAAGAGAACCCGACCGTCAGCGGGCCGGGCCTGCTGGAGATCGCCGGGCGGCATCCGCCGATCCGCATCGAGTACCTGGTGGAGCGCGACCCGGCCACCGGCGAGTTCGTCTCGCGCAAGCGGACGATCATCCACTCCCTCGAGACGCCGGTGCGGGCCGAGGGCGGCATCGCGATCCTGCGCGGCAACCTGGCGCCCGGCGGCGCGGTCATCAAGGCCTCGGCGCTCGATCCGGGGATGCTGCGTTTCACGGGCCGCGCGCTCTGCTTCAACGGCGAGACGGAGGGAATGGCGGCCATCCGCGACCTGCCGAAGCGGCTGCCGAAGCGCGGTAACCTGGTCCTGGTGATCCGGTACGAAGGGCCGCGCGGCGGGCCGGGGATGCCGGAGATGCTCTCGCCGACGTCGGCGCTGGCGGGCTACCCGGTGGAGATCAAGAACCGGGTCGCGCTGATCACCGACGGACGCTTCAGCGGCGGCACGCGCGGCCCGTGCGTCGGCCACATTTCGCCGGAGGCCGCCGGCGGCGGCCCGATCGCGCTGATCCGCGACGGCGACGAGATCGAGCTGGACGTCCCCGCCCGAAAGCTGACCGTGCATCTCACCGCGGCGGAGCTGGCGCAGCGCCGGAAGCGATGGAAGCCGGCGGCGGCGAGGAAGCTCACCGGCTGGCTGGCGCGGTACGCGAAGATGGTCGGGGACGCGGCCTCCGGGGCGACGCTGAAAGATTATTGACGGTCGTGAAAGGAACGGAGCGCACGGTTCCACCACGATGACCCGCTCTTCGCAGCTCCGCTGCTTCGGCGGGCGAAGAAGAGCACGACGATCACGACGGAACTGGCGTTAAAGGCCCACCAGGCTCGGGCGCAACCTTGCGAAGGTTCGCACAAACCTTCGCAAGGTTTGACCAGCGCGCAGCCGCGAAAACGAGTTCATCCGCAGCACGCAATCTAGTCCTTGCCGCCGATACTAAAAGCCGGCAAAGCGCAAAGCGGAGGCTGAACAATAGCGAAGCGCAGGATGAGCGAAATCGTGTTTCACGTCGAGGAGGATCCCGTGGACGGCGGCTACGTCGCCCACGCCCTGGGGCAGGGGATCACCACACAGGCCGAATGCATCGCCGATCTGAAGAGAATGATCCGCGACGCCGTCTGCTGCCACTTCGACAAGCCCGCGGCCCGGCCCAAGATCATACTGCTGAAAATGCTCGATCTTTGATCGAGCCTGGCCGGTTGCGCCGTGGACTGGATTCCCGCCTTCGCGGGAATGACAAGCGGGGGCCGGGGAACAATGCCGACGTTAGGGAGCGCGGTTTAGTTCCGCGCCTGCGCCTCGTCGTTTAGAGGGCCGGCGGCGGGGTGGACTGGGATTGAACCGCAGGGGCGGTTCCGGCGGCGCTGCCGGTGCGGGCCACTTTTTCCTTCATGACCTTGCCCATCTTGAACGTCACCACCCTCTTCGGCGGAACCACGACCTTCTGGCCTGTTTTCGGGTTGCGGCCGGTCCGCGGCTTACGGACGACGACCTCAAAGACCCCGAAATCCCTGAACTCCAACCGGTTCCCCGAGCAGACTTCCTTGACGATCTCGTCGAAGAGCAACTGGATGACCTGCTTCACCTCAACTTGCGCGAGCCCGCTCTGCTGCGCCACGCGTTCGGCGACTTCACGCTTCGTGGTCGTTGCCATCCGCCCGCCTCCTTCGGGTTGCCTGTCCGACGATTGCCCCGCACCCTTTTCGATTGTAACTTATTCCCTTGCTTCCCGCAAGGACAAGTTATATGCTTGAAAGCCGTCTCCGTCAAGTCAAAAACAGAGAGGGCTGCCGCGCGGGGGTGCGAAAGGAGATCGGGCGATGGTTCCGTCGTCGGTGATTCGCGCGAACCTGGAGTCCGTCCGGCGCCGGGTCGCCGCGGCAGCGGAGCGCGCAGGGCGAGCGCCGGAGAGCGTTCGGCTGGTCGCGGTCACGAAAACGGTGGGGCTCGACGAAATCCGCGCGCTGCACGATCTGGGGGTGCGCGACTTCGGCGAGAGCCGCGTGCTCGAGGCGCTGCGCCGCATCGAGGCGCTCAAGGGGCTCGGCGCCCGCTGGCACATGATCGGGCACATCCAGACGAAGAAGGCGAGTAAAGCGGTCGGCGCTTTCGACCTGATCCACTCGCTCGACAGCGTGCGGCTGGCGCAGGCGCTCGAGGGCCACGCCGCGCGCGGCGAGGCGGACGTCTCGGCGCTGGTCGAGGTCAACGTCAGCGGCGAGGCGACCAAGGCGGGCTTCGCGCCCGGCGATCTCGGCGCGGCGCTGGAGGAAATCAGCGCGATGAAGTCTCTCCACGTGGAGGGCCTGATGACCCTGGCGCCGATCGCCGCCGATCCGGAGCAGACGCGGCCGGTGTTCGCGCAACTCAGGGCGCTGCGCGACCGCTTCGCGCACGCCGCGCCGGGGATCGAGCTGCGGCTGCTCTCGATGGGAATGTCGCAGGATTTCGAGGTGGCGGTGGAGGAAGGCGCCGACCTCATCCGCGTGGGCGGCGCGCTGTTCCGTGAACGGTGAACGAACAGGCGATGTTTTCACCACCAAGACACAAAGACACCAAGAAAGGAAGCCCGAAAGAAAACTGATTGCCCTTTTTTCCCCGGCGCCTTGGTGTCTTGGTGCCTTGGTGGTGATTTTTGACTCTCGCAGAGGACTAAAAACATGCGCAAGGAACGGGTGGGATTCATCGGGGCGGGGCAGATGGCGGAGGCGATCGCGCGCGGCGTGCTGGCGGCCGGACTTTTCCCGCCGGGGGCGCTGGCGGCTTCCGACCCGTCGGAGCCGCGGCGGCGGCTCTTCGGCGAACTCGGCATCCGCGCGACGGAGCGGAACCTGGAGATCGTCCCGGAGTGCGACGTGCTGCTCGTCGCCGTCAAGCCGCAGAACCTCGATGAACTGCTGCGCCAGATCGGGCCGAGGCTGCGGAAGGAGCACCTAGTGATCACGATCTGCGCCGGATGCGCGACGACGCTCTTCGAGGCCGCCGCGAACGAGCCGGCGCGCGTCGTCCGCGCCATGCCGAACCTGCCCGTGCGAGTCCGCATGGGCGCCACGGCGCTTTGCTCGGGGCGTTACGCGACGCAATCCGACCTTCAACTCGCGCACGCGATTTTCAGCGCGGTCGGCCACGTCGTGGTCGTGGCGGAGGAACTCATGGACGCGGTCACCGCGCTCAGCGGCAGCGGGCCGGCGTACTTCGACTTCCTGATCGAGGCGATGGTCGAGGCGGGGCGCCGCGAGGGGATTCCCGAGGCGGTCGCGCGCGCGCTGGCCGTCCAGACCGCGCGCGGCGCCGCCGAGATGATCATCGCGGAGGACCTTCCGCCCGGCGAACTCCGCCGCCGCGTCACCTCCAAGGCCGGCACGACCGAGGCGGCCTTTCGGCGGCTGGCCGAACTCGGCGCGCGCGAGGCCATCGCGGATGCCATCCACGCCGCCGCGGAGCGGGCGAAAGAACTCGGAAAGAGATAGCCACGAGCGGAAGTTTTCAGCCGCATTTCGCTTGACACGGGTCCTCCAGTGTGCTATAATACTATGACAATGGTTAACTTCAGGCTTGACAAGAAGAGCCCGGTGCCGTTCTACCGGCAGATTGTGGACATGGTCCTGGCGGGGATTTCGAGCGGGGCCATCGAGCCGGGAGACCGCCTGCCGACGATCCGCGACCTGGCGGTGAAGCTGGAGGTGAACCCGAACACGGTGGTCAAGGCCTATTCGCAGCTCCAGATGATGGACGTGCTGGACATGCAGCAGGGGACCGGCGCGTTCGCGCGGCAGCGCGCGGGCGGCGCGGCGGTCCCGGCGGCGGAGAAGAAGCGCGCCCTCGCCGCGCTCTGCCGCGACTTCGTCGGCCGCGCGCAACTGCTGAACATCAACACGAAGGATCTGATCGAGTACCTGGCGCGAATGGAGATGGAATCGAAGTCCCCGTCGAAGGAATGAAAAGGAGGGGCGGCCATGGCCGGATTCGACGCGATGACGCAGATGAACCGGGATCACACGGCGCGCGAGATGCAGCGGATGAAGGTGCGCGCGCCGATCATTCTTTTGACCACGATCGTCGGTATTGTGGCTGTCCTCGCCGGGCTGCTCGTGGCTCGGTCGCAGCACCCGGCCCTGGGAATCGCCGTGGGCGTCGCCGGCGTGCTCCTCGCGATCCTGTTGAAGATGTCGCTGCAACTCCTCGCCGAGTGGGACCGCGCGCTGGTGCTGCGCTTCGGGCAGTTCCGCTCCGTCAAAGGTCCGGGCTTCTTCCTGATCGTCCCGGTCGTGGACAGCGTCGTGCGCGTTATAGACATGCGCGTTCGCACCGCCACGTTTTACAGCGAGGCGATGCTCACCCGCGACACGGTGCCGGTCAACATTGACGCGATCGCCTTCTGGCACGTCTGGGACACGAAGAAAGCGGTGCTGGAAGTCGAGAGCTACTACCAGGCGATCGTCCTGGCGGTGCAGACCGGCCTGCGCGACATCGTGGGGATTCACTCGCTCGCCGAGATCCTCTCCGAGCGCGAAAAGATCGCCGAGACGCTCAAGAAGGTGCTCGACGAGAAGACCGAGGCGTGGGGCATCAACGTGAATTCCATCGAGATCCGCGACATCAGCGTGCCGGACAGCCTGCGCGACGCGCTGTCGAAGCAGGCGCAGGCGGAGCGGGAGCGGCAGTCGCGGACGATCCTGGGGCAGGCCGAGCTGGAGATCGCGCAGAAATTCGCGGAGGCGGCGAAGGCGTACGCCGACAGCCCGATTGCGCTGCAATTGCGGGCGATGAACATCGTTTACGAAGGCATCCGCGCCGGCGGCTCGATGATGATCGTCCCGAGTTCCGTCCTCGACACGATGAACCTGGGCGGCCTGGTCGCGCTGAGCGCCGCGAAGGGGCCGAAAGCGCCCGCCGCCACGCCGGCCGGTCCGCCGCCGAGCGCGGGAACGTAGGACGGAAGTCAGTACCAATCAATCCCACACAGCTCGTGCTTGACACGGCCACGGTCGGGGTCACATACCGGCCCGATCTGAAGGAGGTCGTGGCGCCGTTCGATGTCAAGGCGACGCTTGGGCTGTGACGACGCAGCTTGTCCCCTGTTCAAGGCCGGCAGAACGCCGGGAAATTCCTTGACACACGCAACCTCGATCACGAGAATGCGGCCAATATGACATTAGATCGAGGTCGAGGTGAAGGGGAGAATTAGCATGGACATGATGCCCGAGATACCGAAGGGGCTTCAGGACGATGTCGAGCGGCAGCTCGAGCAGGACGAGCGTATCCGATGGATGGAACAGCCGATTCCCCGCTTCTTTACGGCGGCGTCAACCACCACGTTTTTGTTCGCTATCCCGTGGACGGCTTTTGCCGTCTTCTGGATTTGCGGCGCCACGGGCTTCAAGCGCCCGGATTTCAGCAAGGGAGGTTTCAGCCTCTTCCCGCTGTTCGGCGTGCCCTTCACCCTAATCGGAATCGCGATGCTGCTGTCGCCCCTATGGGCGCGCCGGAAAGGGCTGAAGAGCGTGTACGTGATCACCGATCGAAGGGCGATCACCTTCGACGGGGGCTGGACGACGACGATCCGGTGCTACACGCCGGACCAGCTCAAGAACATGTACCGGAAGGAGAAGAAGGATGGGAGCGGGGACGTGGTCCTTGGCCAAGTCGCCAGTAGTTGGTCGAGAAGCGGACAACCGCAAATGATGGACGTCGGCTTCCTCCGGGTGCGGGACGTCCGGAAGACGGAGCAAATGTTGAGGGAACTGATGGGGCAGTCCGGCCCGATCGCGCAGTAGCCGCCCGGCGGCCCGGCCTCCGTGCAGGGTTCGGGAGAGACTGGAGGTTCCTATGAGCGACGCGATGCGGATCACGAGAATCGTGGCGCGGGTGTTCGGGGCGATCATGCTGGTTTCCGCCTTGGCCTTACTCGCGCTGGGCGGCTCGTGCTACAATCGAACCGCCAAATTCAAGAAGACCGCCGTCGAGGCGCAGGGCACCGTCATCGAGCTGAAAGAGGGCGGCAGCGTCTCTTACAGGCACACGGTGTACTTTCCGATCATCCGATTCGCCGACACGGCAGGGCAGGAACACACACTGTATTTCAACTCGGGAAGCTACCCGCCCAAGTACGCAGTCGGCGACCACGTCTCCGTCCTCTACGACCCGGCGAACCCGAATGAGGCGAAGGTCAATTCCTTCGGCCACCTGTGGCTGTTTCCGATCATCCTGGGGATCATCGGCGGACTCGACCTTCTCACCGGCCTGTTCCTGTTCTTTGGCGTGCCGCTCGTCGTTGCCTGGGCCGAAAAGCGATCCGCGGAGGCGAGTTCGCAGTAGCCGGCAGCAGCCAAGCTAATGCGCGCCGCGCGGGATCGAATGCGTCTCAACGGATCGGGGCAGGATCTTAGGCGGTCGTTTCGTCTTCGTCGAGGAGTTCGGGGATGACCTGGCGGGTTTCCCTGGCGAGGAGGGTCTCGATCTCGCCGGCGCTCGGGAGGGCGAGCGCCTGGCCGGCGATGCGCTGGGCCTCTTCGTAGGAGATCGAGCGGATCAGCTTCTTGATGTCCGGGATCGCGTTCGGGGTCATGCTGAGTTTGCGGAATCCCATGCCGACGAGGAGGATGGTGTTGAGGATGTCGCCGGCCATTTCGCCGCAGATGGAGCACTCAATGCCGGCCGCGTCGGCGGCGTTGAGGGTCAGGCGCATCATGCGCAGGACGGCCGGGTCCACGGCGGAGTAGAGGTGCGAGACGCGCTCGTTGCCGCGGTCCACCGCCAGGGAGTACTGGACCAGGTCGTTCGTGCCGATGCTGAAGAAGTCCACCTCCCGGGCGAAGACGTCGGCCATGACGGCGGCGGAGGGGACCTCGATCATCATGCCGACCTGAATGGTTTTGTCGTAGGCGAGTGGGATGCGGTCAAGTTCCTCGCGGACCTCGCGGACGACGCGCTGGGCCTCGTGCAGCTCGGAGAGGGTGGCGATCAGCGGGAACATGAAGCGGATTTTGCCCATGGCCGAGGCGCGGAGGATGGCGCGGATCTGGTGCCGGAAGATTTCCGGGTAGAGGCGGAGCATGCGCATGGAGCGGCAGCCGAGGAAGGGGTTGCGCTCGGCGAAGCCGGCGGGGAACTTGTCGGCGCCGAGGTCGAGGATGCGGATGGTCATGGGGCGGCCCTCGAGGGCCTGGACCGCCTCCATGTAGGCCTGGAAGTGCGCCTCTTCGTCGGGCGGGTTCGAGGCGGTGTGATAGAGGAACTCGGTGCGGTAGAGGCCGACGCCCTCGGCGCCGTGGGGGAAGATGCCGGGGACCTCCTGCGGGAATTCGATGTTGGCCTCGATGCCGACGCGGCGGCCGTCTGTTGTGACGGCGGGCAGGTTGCAGTATTCGGCGGCGATGCGCTCCTCGATCGCCTCGCGGTTGTGGCCGAGGGTCTCATAGCGGCGGCGCGTCAGCGCGTCGGGGTTGAGGATCACCACTCCGTGCGCGCCGTCCACGATCATCATGTCGCCGCCGGCGACCTGGCCGTTGAGTCCCTGGACGCCGACGACGGCGGGGATGCCGAGCGCGCGCGCCAGGATGGCGGTGTGGCTGGTGCGTCCGCCCGCCTCGGTGGCGAGGGCGAGGACCTTGTCGCGGTCGAGGCCGGCGGTCTGCGAGGGGGCGAGGTCGCGCGCGACGACGACGACCGGCGCGGTCAGGCGGCCGAGGTCTTCGCGGCGGCGGCCGAGCAGGTTGCGGAGCAGGCGCTGCTCGATGTCCTCGAAGTCGCGCGCCCGCTGGAGCAGGTAGGCGTCGCCGGCTTCCTCGAGCGGCTTGCCGTAGCGCCGCAGGATCTGGGCGACGGCGTATTCGGGGGTGAACAGCCGGTTGGTGATGAGCGCGACGACCTGCTCGCGCAGCTTCGGGTCCTCGAGCATCTCGCGGTGGATCTGGAGGATGTCGGAGGCCTTCGGGCCGTTGCCGAGCCTCCGGCGCAGCTGGTCGCCGAGTTCGGCGATCTCGCGGCGCGAACCGGCGAGGGCCTTCTCGAAGCGCTCGATCTCGCGGTGGACCTCGTCGGGCATGAGGTACTTGCGCGGGATGCGGGCGCCCTCGCTCTCGAAAACGAAGGCCGGGCCGATCGCCACACCGGGGCTGGCGGCGATGCCTCGTTTCGTGTCCACCTAGACATCCTCCTCGAGATTGATCCGGGTGCGGATCAGCGTCTCGATCGCGTCGAGCGCCTCTTCGGCGTCGCTGCCCTCGGCCTCGAGGACCAATTCGGCGCCGGGGGGCGCGGCCAGGGAGAGCAACTCGAGGATGCTCTTGGCGTTGGCGCTCCGGTCCGCGCAGCCGAGGCGGATGTTCGACTTAAACCGGGCGGCCAGTTCCATGATCCGCCCGGCGGGCCGCATGTGCAGGCCGGTCTTGTGCAGGAGCGGCACCTTGCGGCTGGCGCGGCCCGCGTGGACGGGTGTTCCCTCTGCGGCGGGGGAAGTCGGTTGATCCATGGATTACTTGCTCAGGATCTCGTCCGCTTCGCGCAGGAGCGCGACCATCTCGTTGCGGTCTTTGGCGCGGCGAAGGAACGAGCAGATATCATCGTTCTTGAGGAGGGCGGTGATTTTGCGCAACGCTTCGAGGTGGGGTTCGACCGTGTCGGGGGCGCTGGCGAGCATGAAGATGAGGAAGACCGGCTGGCCGTCGAGCGAGTTGAACTCGACGCCGGCCTTCGACCGGGCGAAGGCGCCGAGGACGCCCTTGATGCCGGGGACCTTGGCGTGGGGGACGGCGACGCCTTTGCCGATGCCGGTGCTGCCGAGTTCCTCGCGGCGGAGCATGGCCTTCTCGACGCCCCCCGCCTGGGCTTTCGAGAGCGCGCCGCTGGCGCAGAGCTGGCGGACCATCTCGGGGATCGCGTCCTCTTTCCGCGTGGCGGCCAAGTCGGGCATGATGTTTTCCGGCGCGAAAAAGTCCGAGAGCTTCATTCATCCTCCTCCGCGTTGGCGCCGGCTGGGGGCTCCGGGCCGCCTCTGGATGTCCGTTTCTGGCGCGCGGCGTCTCGCTTCGCGCGGAACCGGTCTTCGATCTTGTGGAGCTGCTTCTCGATTTTCGCAATCGCCGCGTCAATCGCGGCGTACATGTCGTGCGATTCGCTCTTGGCGACCATCTCGCCGTGCTTGCGCACCGAGGCGATGACCTCGGCGATCTGGCGGCCCGACTCGATGCTCAGGGTGATTTTCGCGCGCATCAGGTGCTGGCTCAACGTCGCGAGCTTCTCCGCGCGCTGCCGCGCGTGCTCGCGCATGGCGTCGGTCACCGCGACGTGGCGGCCGGAAATTGTGACATCCACCGGCGTTCCTCCCGAAACCGGAGTGCGGGCCTGGCGCGTTAGGAACAGTCCTCGTGCGACCTGCCAGATGGGGGTTTCATTATAGGCCAGCGCGGCGGAAGGTGTCAAACAATGCCGATTGCCGAATGCCGATTGCCGAATGTTGATGAAGGAGGAATGAGGACTGGGGAGGCGACAGGGCGCTTTTACTGATGAGCAGACGGATCGCCGGCCATTCGGCATTCACTCATTCAACGCTATTCGGTATTCGGCAATCGGCAATCGGAAATGCCTCGCGGTTGACCGCGCCGGGCGCGCCTGATAACATGCCTGCCGCGCGTGAATCGGGTCGGACGGAGGCGGTTCGTTCGGGGTGAAGGGATGAACTTTCAGGAACTGATCCTGTCGCTGACTCGGCACTGGGCGGATTACGGCTGCGTGGCGCTGCAGCCGTACGACATGGAGAAAGGCGCGGGGACGTTCAACCCGGCCACGTTCCTGCGCGCGCTCGGCCCGGAGCCGTGGCGGGTGGTGTACGTCGAGCCCTCGCGCCGCCCGGCGGACGGGCGATACGGCGAGAACCCGTTCCGCGTCCAGATGCACTATCAGCTCCAGGTGCTGCTGAAGCCCGCGCCGCGCGACGCGCAGAAGATCTACCTCGACAGCCTGCGCGCGATCGGCGTGGACATCGTCGCGCACGATGTGCGGTTCATCGAGGACGATTGGGAATCGCCCACGCTGGGGGCCACCGGCCTCGGCTGGCAGGTGTGGCTCGACGGGCTGGAGATCACGCAGTACACCTACTTCCAGCAGGTGGCCGGCTTCGCGTGCGACCCGGCGTGCGTCGAGTACACCTACGGCCTCGAGCGGATCGCGATGGCCGTCCAGGGCAAGGCGAGCCTCTTCGACCTGGACTGGGGCAACGGGCTGACCTACGGCGACCTGCGCAGGCGCGAGGAGTACGAGTGCTCGAAGTACAACTTCGAGGAGGCCGACGTGGAGACGCTGCGGCGGCTGTTCGAGGTGTACGAGAAGGAGTGCGTGCGCCTGGCGGAGCTGGGGCTGGTGATGCCGGCGTACGATTTCGTCATGAAATGCTCGCACGCGTTCAATCTGCTGGACGCGCGCCGGGCGATCAGCGTGAGCGAGCGCACGGCGGTCATCACGCGGGTCCGCCGCCTGGCCCGGAAAGTCGCCGAGGCGTTCCTCAAGCAGCGCGAGGAGATGGGGTGGCCGCTCTTGAAACGGGCGGTCGGCATGCGCCCAGTCGCCGTCGCGCCGGCAGATAAAGAAACGCCGTCCGCCTGACCCGATGCCACGAAAGGCCGTCATGCCGACCTATCGCTGCCGAAAGACCCGGAAAGCGCCGGCGGTGGATGGGGCGATAGACCCGAAGGTCTGGCGCCTGGCGCAGCCGGTGCAACTCGTGCTGGCCGATTCGGGCAAGCCGCCGCTGCAGCCGACCGAGGCGCGGATGCTCTACGACGACGATTTCCTCTACGCGGCGTTCCATTGCGTGGATTCCGACGCCTGGGGCGCGCTCCCGAACCGCAATGACCCGCTCTACCTCGAAGAGGTGGTCGAGGTGTTCCTGGACCCGGCGCGCCGGCGGCGCTGCTACGTCGAGATCGAGGTCTCGCCGCTGAACGTGATCTTCGAGGCGTTCATTCTGAACGACCCGCGCTGCCCGCCGCTCCAGGGGCTGACCCAGTGGACCTGCCGCGGACTTCGGACGGCCGTCCACGTCGAGCGCGAGATGACGCCGCGCGGGCGCGTCAGCAGGTTCTGGAATTGCGAGATGGCGATCCCGTTCAACCAGTTGCCCGACGCGCCTCACGTGCCGCCGAAGCCCGGCGACCGCTGGCGCGCGAACCTCTACCGGATTGACCGAGCGCCGCGGCTGGACGAGCATTCAGCCTGGTCGCCGCCCGGCATTCTCAATTTTCACAGGCCGGAGAAGTTCGGCGAGCTGCTCTTCCTGGCGGCCGGCGAGCGGTGAACGCGGCAGTTTATTGACGTTCGCGAAAATAACGGAATGGATTTTTCCACCACGACGACACAACGGGCACGACGAACTCAGCACAACGAAGGCTTGGATTCCCGCATGCGCGGGAATGACGTAGCGGAGACGCGAGAAGAGACAATCCCTCGCGCGACGATCTATTCAACAGCCCAATAATGGGCGTTATTTCCGGGACTACCCGACGAGGACTTTCACAACCACCTTCTTCACCGGCTTCGGCTCTTTGACGGCGACGTCGGGCATGTGGCCGTCGTGCGGCCAGAAGATGGCGAAGGTTCCGGCCGGGACGGTGAAGAAGTCGCCCCGGCCCTTCAGCTTCTGGGGGTCCTTTTCCGCGTCGTACTCCGCGCTCGGCTTAAGCGCCCGGATGTCGGCGCGGCCCATCCGCTCCGCGCCTTCGAAGATGTACTGCACGTCAATGTACCGCCGATGCGCCTCCCAGAAGGCGGCCTTCTTCGGCTTGGTCTCCAGGTGCAGGACGAGCGCGAACACGCTCTCGCCATCCACCGGATGCCTGCCCGGCGCGAGGCGGGCGAAGTCGGTTTTCTGAAGGAAATCGAGCGCCTGGGCCATCCGCGGACTGATGGAACGGTAAAGCGAGGCGTTGCGGAGTTCATCGAGGATCATGTCGCTGCTCCTGCCGAAAAATGATGCGCGGGTTGGGGAAGATTACCACGCGCCGGCGAGCGTTGCAACGGCAGCCGCGGCGCGGGGCACGTTTGAAGATTGAAGGCCGACCGGCTATGATATGGCTTTAGCCGCGCACCGCGGCGTACAGGAGACGAGTCGTGGCGATGGGCGTTCCGGCGGCATTGCAGGCCCTTTCCGAGCGAGTTGAGACGCTCCGGAGGTCTCTTTGACTTGCCGGCGAAGGCCGCGCTGCGCGACAAGCTCGAAGCGCGGATGGCGGAGGCCGATTTCTGGAACAACCGCGAATCGGCCCAGGCGACCGTTTCGGAGCTGAAGGCGCTCAAGGCGGTCACGGAGCCGCTCGACGAGATCGCCTCCCGGCTGGAAGACCTCGAAGTCCTCGCCGAGATCGCCGAGGAGGACCCGTCCGCCGAGCAGGAACTCGCCACGCAGCTCGCCGAGACGGAGAAGCTGGTCGCCGCGTTCGAGTTCCAGCAGATGCTCGGCGGCCCCGACGATTCCTGCAACGCCTACCTCGACGTGCACGCCGGCGCCGGCGGGACCGAGTCGTGCGACTGGACCGAAATGCTCCTGCGGATGTACCTGCGCTGGGCGGACCGCCGCGGGTTCAAGACGGAAACGATTGACAAGATCGCCGGCGAGGAGGCCGGCCTCCGCCGCGCCACGCTCCACGTCATCGGGCGCTGGGCCTACGGCTACCTCAAGGCGGAAATCGGCGTCCACCGCCTGGTCCGCATCTCGCCCTTCGACGCCAACAAGCGCCGCCATACCTCCTTCGCCGCCGTGGACGTCACGCCCGAACTG
>Ga0181524_10001706_pt1 | contig 24501 bp, 16 predicted proteins | sample PEATcosm2014_Bin_34_FD_119761 | JGI IMG/M metagenome (GOLD analysis project Ga0181524, IMG submission 119761) | Peatland microbial communities from MTU Mesocosm Facility, Houghton, MI, USA - PEATcosm2014_Bin05_60_metaG | ecosystem: Environmental > Terrestrial > Soil > Wetlands > Peat | place... | reverse complement strand
TGGCCAATTGTGCGGCATCTTCACGGAGCGTGACGTGATGTTGCGCGTGGTCCTGCGTCATCGCCACCCCAAGGACACTCACGTGGGTGATGTCATGACTTCTCCCGCCGAAACCATCACCGACGAAAGCCCCGAGGAAGATGCGCTGGTCCACATGGTGGAGCGCCACGTGCGCCACCTGCCCATCGTCAACGCCAATGGCCAGCTCAGCGGCATGCTCTCCATTCGCAACCTGCTGGAGCATCGCGTGGACGAACTGGCGCGGGAACTCCACTCCCTCGATCAGTATCTTTCCAACGACGGCCCGGGCGGTTAAGCTCAGCCGGCCGCGCGGTAAGCTGCGAGGATGTCCGGCAGGCCCACCACGCCTTCGAGCTTGCCAAGATCGGCGCGGCTGACGACCGGCAGGAGTGGCCACTCACCCAGGCGGCGCAGGGCTTCGTAGAGCGCCTGGTCGGGATGAAGAAGCGGAAGGTTGGTTTCAGGGAGCAGATCAGCGATAGGATCCTCCTGGCGCATGTGCGCCGCCCAATGGCGCAGTTCATCCTTTTTGATCCCACGCCAGCTCTCGGGAGCATCATTGACCAGGACAAAGACCTCGGCAGAAGCCTCCGCTTGGGTGAGAGCGACCTGGATGGGATCCTCGAGCTTTAGCACGACGCCCTGATAAGCTCGCATGGCGTCCTCCACGTGCAGCGTGACTTCTTCGCGACCCTCCTCCATGGAAGGCAAGCCCATACCGTCCTGCCGGGAGAGCAGATCAAAGAGCGAAGTGTGCTGATACTGCCGGGAGATCAGATAGGCAATGGTATTGGAAATCATCACGGGGAGAATGATGGAGTAGTTGCCGCTCACTTCCAGCACCATAAACACGGAAGTCAAGGGGACGCGTAGGAACCCCGCGAAGAGGGTCCCCATCCCGACCAGCGCGTAAGCGCCGACCCCACCCGTCAGCCAGGGGAAGAAGTGATGTTCGATGCTGCCCACGGCGCCGCCGATCATGGCGCCGATGAACAGAGTGGGTGCGAACATGCCGCCCGGCGTGCCGCTGGTGAAGGAAAGGCTGGTGGCAAGAATCTTGAATGCCGCCAGCAGCGCCAGCATTCGCCAGGTGAACTGGTCGTGCATCGCCTGGTCCATGAAGTCGTAGCCGGCGCCCATCACCTGCGGGAGCCACAGGCCGATCACGCCGATCAGCAAGCCTGCCGCCGCAGGCTGAAAGTATTGGCTCCAGCGCGGGAGAGCCTTCAGCCGCGGCCGCGCGTAGCCAATGAGTTTCACCATGACCAGGGAGGAGATACCCCCGATGACCCCCAGGGCCGCATACGCCAGCAACTCAGCGGGGTGGACGAGGTGGTACTCAGGAATCCGAAACAGCGGCTGCTCACCCAGAAACCAGCGCACCACTACCACACTCGAGACTGCGGCGAGGACGATCGCGCCCAGCACGCCCGCCGTCCATTTCCCGATGACCTCTTCGATGACGAACAAGACCGCGGAAATGGGCGCATTAAAGGCCGCCGCCAGGCCTGCGGCCGCGCCGACCGGCGCAATCAGCCGCACTTTTTCGCGCGACAGCCGCAGCCGCCGCCCCAGCGCTGAGGCGATCCCGGCGCCCATTTGCAGCGAGGGGTCCTCCGGTCCCAGCGACTGCCCCGTCCCGATGGCCAGCGCGCAGCATACGAACTTGCCAATCACCGTGTTGAAAGGAATGAAGCCATTGTAAATGTACACGGCCGCTTTGGTCTGGTTGACGCCACTGCCCCGCACGCGCGGGAAGAATTTGATCACCAGAAAAGCGACGACTAACCCACCGATGATGGGTACCAACAGGATACGGATCGGGGGTGGCGTGAGGGAGGAACCGAAGACGCGCACGCGCGTCCAGTCGATGGCGACCCGGAACAGGACGACGGCCAAGCCAGAAAACAGGCCGATGATTACCGCCAGTAAGAGGAAGAGTTGCGTCTCACCCAGCGCCTGACGCTCGGGCTCCCAACCCAACCTCTGGCGCAATTTGTTCCAGGCGGCGCGCGCCGCGGAAAAGGCAGCGCCCGGGAGCCGGGGTGGTGTTGCCGGGGCGCCGCTCACGGCCGTGCTCCTTCCTGCTCGCGCGCAATCAGCAGCAGCGCCAGGTCCAAGCCCTGCGGCTCGCCACACCCTTGGGAGGCCGCTTTTTCAATTTCGAAGACCAGGTCCATCGTGTTGGAGACCCATTCCGAATCGCGGCTGAGAGTGCGTTGCCGCATACGGGGCTGGAACGTGGTGGCCTGCGCGTATAGCGTTTGGAGTGGGTCGCCGCTCGCAGCCGGCAAGTCGATCCCGCGCTGCGCGGCGCAGGCTTCGAGGCGCGTCATCGCCTGGTCAAAGGCCTTACGCGCGCGCTGCGCCCGCTCCTGCTCCCCCAGCCAGCGGATGAAGGGATCCAGATCCAGCACGGCCCGCGTCGTTTCTAGCATCGGCGCGGTACGCGTCAGATGCGGGTCCTCCTGCATGGCCTGGTCCAGGTAGCGTTGAGCCTGCGCATATTGGCCGGTTTGAAAGTAACATTCGCCCGCCCCCGCCAGCGCCAGCGCCGAGCGCGGTTCCGCGGCCAACGCCTGGCGAAAGAGTTGCAACGCGTCGTCGTACCCGCCAGCTTTCATGAGCAGAGCGCCGACCTGGGTGTGCAGTTCCGCATCGGGCGGCAGGTTGCCCGCCACCCCGATCAATTCCGCGCGCGCTGCGGCCTTCTGATCAGAGTCGAGAAGGAATTTTACCAACTCCAACCTCACGGCTCGGCGCTGGACCACGGGATCGCCGTCCCACTCGCAGTAAACCGCGTCATGGAAATACCGCAGCGCCTCCGGAATAACATGCGCGCGCGCCGCCAACCGCGCCAGCTCCAGGTTGACAGGGCCATTCCCGGGCTCACGTTCCCGGAGGCTCAGCAAGTAAGTGCGCGCCTCCGGAACGCGCCCCGTGGCCACGAGTGCCTGCGCCAGCCGCAGTTGATAAAGGGAATTGTCGCGCGAGTAAGTCAACGCGTTGCGGAAGTCCGCCAGCGCCGCCCCGGCGTGCCCGGCCTTGAGATCCTGTTCGCCCTGGCTGTACCAATTCTGCGCCAGGCTCCTTTCCATCGCCTGATAGCGCCTGACGGTAAAGCCCGTGATGACGATTAGAAGGATCAGAAACACGAACACAACCACCAGGAAGGTGTCACGGCGCAGCGACCAGAAGTAGCCACGGCGCTCCGAGCAGAAGGGGCACTCCTCGGATCCCCACGGAATTATTTGCCCGCAGCGCGGGCAGCGTCTTTCGGGTTCCATCCGATGTCAACCTCAGTTCGTAACTTTGGACCTTATCAGGATACCGCAAGTTCGCACTCTTACCCTCACCTCGTAAAGAAAAGATTGCTGGAAGGAAAAGGGCGACATATCACAATGTGAGCTACTCTCGTCAAGCCTTCGCGGCGGGAATCAAGTACGTCCACATCCCTGGACTGGGGGGCCGGCGTCACGCGCGCCGTGATTCTGTCAACACCGGCTGGCGGAACGACAGCTTTCGTGGCTATGCGGACTACATGCAGACGCCGGAGTTCGAAGAGGACCTGGAAAAGCTCCTCGATCTGGCACGACGACGGCGCCTCGCGATCATGGCGAGCAATAGGCCGCGAGTGGTGATTGTCGGGGCAGGCTTTGGGAGCTTGTGGGCTGCGCGCGCGTTCGCGAACCGGAAATCTGACATCAGACAAATTGTCTCGAATGTTCCTTTTCGACGTTTTTGTAATAGCGCCCCCTTGAAAAAGATGGTATGGTCAACCGCGCAGTTTGTTGTAGTAATTTCCGCCCGATCGCAAACGCGAGCAGCGCACAGATCACGGCTACAGAATTTGCGAGACGAGGTATTACAGGAGCTGTCGGGTATTCCCGCCGTTGCCAATTCGACAAATTGCCAAAATCACACTAACCAGGTGCTTTCAGCATGAAGGAACAAGGAACGGTAAAGTGGTTCAACGCCGCCAAAGGGTACGGATTCATCCAACGAGAAAGCGGCGAAGATGTATTCGTACACTTCTCAGCCATCCAGGGCGAAGGGTATCGCTCGCTCGAAGAGGGCGCCCGGGTGAGCTTTGAAGTCAAGAAGGGCCCCAAGGGTTTGCAAGCGGCGAACGTCGAACGTGTCTAAGACCCGCAAGGCGGGGTAACTTGACTGCTTAGCGGGTAAGAGTTTTTGCTCCTCCGGATGCCGTCGATTTGTGTGAAGGCTCGCCCGCCCGCAGGTATAGTCTTCTCTGATGCCAAGCGGACCGCTTCGCAAAAGAGCGAAGGGGTGGTTTCTCCGGCCCTCTCCTCTTGGTGTCTGTCGCAGGCAGACTGCCACGCGATCTTAACGAATGTTCCTGAAGGCCCAGGCAGGGTTTTCAGCCAGACAACTCTGCCGCGTTAAGAGGCGTCTCCGAGGCCGGCAACGCACAGGGTGGTAGCGGTTCCTGTGTGCGCCCCATCAACCGCAGGAAGCGAAAGTGGGAGCGGATGGCGCCATAGACCGAGCGGTGTGTTCGGTAGTTGATCTGATACTCTTGGCAAACCTGCGCGACGACTCGAGCCACCTGAGGATAGTGAACATGGCAAATCCTCGGGAAGAGGTGGTGAATAACCTGGAAGTTCAATCCGCCGAGATACCAGGTGACTAGGCGGTTCTCGCACGCGAAATCGGCGGTGGTCCGAATCTGGTGAATCACCCACTCGGCGTGGACATCTTCCAACGAGGCCGGGTGCTCAGTCTCTTCGACGATGTGGGCCAACTGGAACACTACGCTGATCACCAAGCCCACGACCATCGTGACTCCGAGATAGGATGCCACTACAACCCACCAAGGGTGACGCAAGAAGGGAATAATAAACGCCAAGCTGAGGAAGACGACTTTCCCGGCAACCACTCCCGCCAAATCCCACCCCCGGGGCGGCGCAAAAGTTCTATCCCCAATTTTCCTGGTCCACAGTTTCTTGTAGTCACTGTAAAAGTGCCATTGGATCAACAGCAAGGCATAGAAGAACCAAAGGTAATAATGTTGATAGCGATGGTAAGAGCGCAGGGGAATCTCCGATGAGAGTCGCCCGACCGGGGCCAAGTCGATGTCATCATCCACATGGGGGATATTCGTGTAGGTATGGTGGCTGAAATTGTGCTTCCAAATCCATAGGTAAGAGCTGGCCCCCAGAAGATCAAGCGTTAGCCCTGCCAACCGATTCATCCAGGGGTGGCTCGAAAAGCTTCCATGATTGCCGTCATGCTGAATGTTGAACCCAACCGCGGCCATGGCCAAGGCGAGAGATAGGCCGACCAGGACGCCGCCGGGCCAAGTGGAGGCACGGAAAACCAATAGGTAGTATGAACCGGCGAGCCAAGCGAGCAGCAACGTCGCTTTCAGGTACGTCCAGAGGTTTCCGGTCTTGGAAATCCCAGCCCGCCGGAAGTATTCATCTACGCTAGTTTCGAGGGCGTGCTTAAATCCGGTCGCGGGAGCAAAAGTTGGATTGGGGGTCATTTTCAGTCAACGGCTATTTTACTATATCTTGGCGAAAACTCGTCTCCGGAAAAGTCGCGTCTGTTCGCGTCTGCCGCGAAACTCAAGTTCGAATCACCCCGCGCCGCCTAATTACCGTGTCGTGAAGACGCCGCCTTTAGCCGGGCAGCTTTTCGTAGAGGCTGGCTTCCGCTTGCTGACTTCGAAAATCGCAAATCTCATATCACCCGATGGCCCGATGGCCCCTTGATTCAATCACCAATCGCTAAATCACCCGATCATCCGATCACCGGATCACCCGATGCCTCGCCCTTCCCTGCCGCGTAAATTCCTGCGCGCCAGGCGCAGTCGCGCTAAACTAATGCCTGTGAAGATCCGGAAATCGCACCCGGGGAGCGGCAGGCGGGCGTCGCGCCGAGTCTTTTTGCAGAGTGCGTTGGGACTGGGCTGGACGCTCACGGCGACGCCCGCCCACGCCGCAGCTCGGCGGAACGCAGGGGTGAATAAGTGCAACATGATCCAGTGGCAAACGCACGAGGTGGCGAAAATTCCCGAGGGCTATCAGGTGGCGGTGGCGGATGTGAACGGCGACGGCCGCCTGGACATTCTCGCGCTAAGTTCGGCGAAGAGCATCGTGGAATGGTACGAGAATCCCACCTGGAAACCGCGGCCCATCACCACCACGACCCACAAGAACATCAGCCTGGCGCCGTTGTTTCGCGCGGGATATCCGGCGCGGGGGCTCGCGCTGGCCAGCGATTTTGCGCTCGACGATAGCACGCATGGCGGGACCCTTTGGTGGGCCGAGCCCGCCGCGGACTGGGACCGCGAGTGGCGCCTCGACCCGCTCGGCAAGATTCCCACTTCGCATCGGCTGCGCTGGGCAAACCTGGACGGCCAGGGTCGCCTGGGCTTGGTGGACGCGCCGCTGCTGGGCTTTGGCGCGGTGGCGCCGGAGTACAAGGTCCCCGCCCCACTGACGTGGTTCGAGATGCCGGAAGTCTTTTGGCGTGGGCACGCCTCCGCCAAGGAAGCGCCGCCGCTCGACTGGCCTTCCCACCGCATCGATGATTCTCTGACGGTCGTGCATGGCCTGAACGTGCTGGATTGGGATGGCGACGGGCGCGACGAGATTCTGACCGCGAGCTTTGAGGGTGTGCACCTGTTTCACTCCTCCGGGCACGGGGAGAAGCTCACCTGGACGCGCACGCATTTGGGCGTGGGCGATCAGCAGTCCGGGCCGAAGCGGGGCGCGAGTGAAATCGGCGTGGGCAAGGTGGCCGGAAAGCGCTTCCTCGCCACCATCGAACCCTGGCACGGCGACCAGGTGGTGGTCTATACCGAAGCCCGGTCGGGAGAGTTGTGGACGCGGCACGTAATTGACCCCAGCTTCCATGAAGGTCACGCGCTGGCCTGTGCCGATTTGGACGGCGATGGCAACGACGAGATCGTGGCGGGTTTTCGCGGCCCGGGAACCAGCCTCTACGTCTACTACGCCGCGGACGCTTCCGGATGGAATTGGGAACGGCAACTCCTCGATGCGGAAATGGCCGCGTCCGGCGTGGCCATCGCGGATCTGAACGGCGACGGCCGCCTGGACGTGGTGGCCATCGGCGCCTCCACCGGAAATGTGAAGTGGTACGAGAATCATTCCGTGTAAGTCAGCGCTCAGCAGTCAGCCGTCAGCATTCAGCGTTGCGCCTTCGGACTTCTGGCCTGTGACTACATGGCAACCTTCTGATTCTAAACGGCCGACGAAACTGCGAGTCACAGACTATTCAATCCGGCACCGGCCGGTGGCGGTGCTGCCTCCTGTCTATTTCCTATTGCCTACCGCGGCTCTGTTCCGGCAAGACCTGGGCACGGCACTTCGCCTCGGTTTATCGCGCAACCTGTGCATTTCGACCAAAAAGTGCGCTCGATTATTGTCAATTATCGCGCAATTGGTGCATTTTCGTGTAAAAGGCGTGTTTTTGGCTGGACATTTTGTCGTCGTCGCCTTTGTTTTCATGCACATCCCCGGAGGTTGCTTCATTTTTAACATCTCTAAGGGTCAACTCCCCGTTTCGGACCTTGAAAAGCACATTCGTAAGCCGCCACAACTGGCGCAGGCTGGAATCTTCCCTTCTTCGTATGAGCAGGGCATTTTCATCCTGGGGAGCCATCACCGTCACAAGTCAGGAGTCAGCGTACTGCTTCCTGTCTGCCTTCTGCCGTTCCAGGTCCGCGGCCTTTCCCGTCAGCCCGCGGGTGACTGGCCTCAGGAATCAGTATACATACAATCCTAGCCTTTGTCAAGAACATAATGAGGCTATATTATAAAACCTATGAATTAAGACAAAACATCGAACCCACAGTCCAGACAAATCCTCGAGACAATTTCACTAGACAAATTCTCTAGACAAATAATCTGGACCCATCGTCAAGACCGACGTAGGGGCGGTTCGCGAACCGCCCCCATGACCACGTTAACGTCACGGCTTACGACGCCGCATACGTCGCCTTGGCGGAAGCTCTGGATGCACCGCTTCTAACCTGCGACCGCGCACTGGCCCGAGCCCCGGGCCATCGCGCCGTCGTGGAGCTGATGGAAGGCTAAAGAGATATCTGGGGTATCGGACATAAGAAAAGCCCACGGTGAGGACTCCGCTGACTGTGGCTGCTTTACGTGGCCAAGGTCACGTGTGTGACGCCACCTGCACATTTAGCGGGCGTATCGCTCACGATCAGCGATGGAATTAGTGGGTTTCGGTGTGCCCGGCAGGCCGGTCGCGCTTGCGCTACGAGCCGACCTGCGGGATGAGTTACTGTTACTTGTTTTCGGGTTTCTTCTCTTCCTTCTTTGGCGGAGCCGGCTTTTGCGCCGGTGGCGGAGCCTGGCGCGCCGGGGGTTGAGCCTGCTCATGGGCCGGCGGAGCTTGGCGGACCGGGGGTTGAGCCTGCTCGTGGGCCGGCGGAGCTTGGCGGACCGGGGGTTGAGCCTGCTCGTGGGCCGGCGGAGCTTGGCGGACCGGGGGTTGAGCCTGCTGATGGGCCGGCGGAGCTTGGCGGACCGGGGGTTGAGCCTGCTGATGGGTCGGCGGAGCTTGGCGGACCGGGGGTTGAGCCTGCTCGTGGGCCGGCAGAGCTTGACGGACCGGGGGTTGAGCCTGCTGATGGGCCGGAGGCACCTGGCGGACCGGGGGTTGAGCCTGCTGATGGACCGGCGGAGCTTGGCGAACCGGGGGTTGAGCCTGCTGATGGGCCGGAGGCGCCTGGCGGACCAGGGGTTGAGCCTGCTCACGGGCCGGTGGAAGATTTTGCGGACGGGCGACGGGGACGGGTTGGGTACGCAAGTTCTCGTTAGGCGGCTTCCCCGGACCAGCTTGGGGCTGGGCTGGGCGCTGGGCAAAGGTGGGCGCAGGACCGGGGCGCACGGTCGGCGTGACCGCATGAACCTGTTGCGTGTTGATCGGCTGGACCTGCATGCGTCCTGGCACCTGGTTCTGGCCAGCGGACTGGGAGCGCAAAGTCTTTAATTGCGCCGGCGCTACCGGGGTGCCGGGATGCTGCTGCAGCATTTGTTGCTTCGCGGCGAACGGAACCGCAGGCGGAGGTGGAGCGAGTTTGGCGACTACGGGACGATTGGCAATAGCAGCCGGGGGCGCAACAGCTTCACGACCACTGCTATTCGCAAGCACGCTTTCTCGTTGCGGCGCTACTTTGGGCGCGGCTCCAATCACCTGAGCCTGGCGAATCTGGTTGGCGTCGACGTGAACCCCGGCGCGCTGGACAGACTGAGCCGAGGCGAAAGAATTCTGCGGCATCGCCACTATAGCATTCCGATTCACGTAGTTTATGTTAGTGACGTTGATATTGGTAACGTTGATGTTGGTGATCCGGGTGTTGGTGACGTTCACCTGGCGGACGTAATCCGGTGACACATGATACGAGGGATAGTACGCTTCGCGCGGGCCAAGTGGGAACCATCCGACGAGACCGCCGCCCCCACCGCCTATCGACACACCCGCGCTGAATCCTCCCCCACCGACAAAAGCGACCAGCGCCGGAGCATAATAGACACGCGCTGAAACCGCGCCGGGGCACCAACTCCAACTGTTATGGACATACGCCCAGCGTCCATAGTGAAACGGCGCGAAGCCCCAGGGTTCATCATCCACCCAGGTCCAGCCCCAGGGTTCGACCCAGGCCCAGTGTCCCTGGTGATAGGGGGTCCAGCCCGCCGCGACGCGCGGAGTCCATACCTGGCCGTAGTCCGACGTGTTGTGCCAATCGCCATTGGCATTCAGGTCTTCATAGCCGACCATGTCGGGCGAGACGTACTGGGGCGGGGGGACGTCTTCCAGGCGGTCCCGCGAAGAGATAAAAGAATCGAAATCGTCCGGTTGGTTTGCGGCCTGAACGTCCGGCGGGTTGCCGGAGTTGTCGAAGTAGGCTGTCTGGCCGGAATGAACGGGAAAGCTCTGGTTGTTGGCGGTTATTTCAATGTCCCCCGCGCGGACGGTGACCATCGTGGCGTTGCGGGAGGCATCGGTGTCGACGCGGTATTCACCCGTGCGCAGGAGGGTGACGGCACCGTTGGGAGTGTCGACCTCCCAGGATTCGCCATCAAAGAGATGACGTACGCGCAGGCTCAGACTGCCGGCGTTAATGCTGGTCTGGACGACGTTATCGCTCAGGTTCACGAACTGGAAATTGGTGCCCGAATTCAGACGGATGGCATTCTGACCGATCCGCAGCACGGCACGCGCGCCGTTATCGGTATACAGATTGTCGCCGGTGGTCATCGGGTAATTCAGCGATGCGTCGACCCATCCATCCACGCTGGCGGGCTCGAATGATACGGAACCGGTGATGTACGCGATGCGGGCTACGCGCGAGGGCGGATCCGCATCCTGCGCCGCCGCGATGCCGGAAACAGCGAGGAGTGCGGCTAGGGCTGATACACACAAGAGTAAATTTTTCATGTTGCGACCTTTCCAAGTAAACCGACTCATAAATGTTGCTAAATTATTGCAGCACAATAGGTGGTCGCCCCCTCAGCATTTAAAGCGGACAGCATGCATCCTCCACCCCCCGGGCGGAGACTGTCTGTTCGATATTGCTCACATGGGAAGAATCAAGTGTGAGCTTGGATGAGTGACGAGCAGCAGGTGACGCAGCAATTGCGAATGTTGCGCGGCATCGGCTTCGTCGAATTCATTGGGCAGGGCCTAATCAAAGAAGTGCAACCCCCTGACTCCCCGGAAGTCTCACCGGAAACAGACCCACTCCCAACTGGGGGCCATGTTGGGGAGCGACGCTTGCCGTGGGATGCGGCTTCCGCTACGATGGCGCGTCGGGCTTTGTTCCTTCGGGCTTACGCCTGCACGAATTAAGCTGTGTGGGATCGAATAGAACTTTCAGGAGCCTTTTCATGGTGAGTCGTATGGCGCGAGTCATCGCGCTGATTTTGCCCGTGCTTTTCACTCTACTTTCCGGCCGCGCCGGGGCGCAGGAGTCTTCGCTTGACGCGATGCTCGATTCGCTGGCGGGGGCGCACGGAATCCGGCAAGTGGCCATTTCGCCGGATGGCCAACGCGTGGCATGGGTTGAAGCCAATGGCGCCTCCGAGCACGGGATTTTTGTTTGCAGTTTGGCGTCGCCCGCTACCACCAGACGCCGCATCACGGCGGGCAGTGGCGAAGAAGCATCCGAAGAGCGCGAAATCGCCTGGTCGCCGGACAGCCGCCAACTGGCTTTCTTGTCGAATGCTCAGACGCCTGACCAGTTGCAGCTTTACGTGGCCAATGTCACCGGCGGCGGAGCGCGAAAGCTTACCGACTTGAAGGGTTCGCTCGATGCCCCATCCTGGTCCCCGGATGGCAAAACGCTGGCGCTGCTTTTCACTGAAAACGCTCCGCGCCTGCCCGGGCCGCTGGAGCCCATGCCGCTTCCTTCCGGGGTGATTGGCGGCAAAATCTACGAACAACGACTGACCACCGTGGACTTGGCCACGGGACGCGTTCGACAACTCTCTCCCGCGGACCTGTACGTTTATGAATATGACTGGTCGCCCGACGGGAAGAAATTTGTGTTGACCGCGGCCCACGGCGCGGGCGACGGCAATTGGTACATCGCGGAAATTTACACCCTCCAGGCAGACTCCGGAGGAATGAAATCCCTGTATAAACCGGCGCAACAAATCGCCGCGCCGCGCTGGTCTCCGGACGGGAGCAGCATCGCGTTTATCGGCGGACTGATGAGCGACGAAGGTTCAACCGGCGGCGACGTGTTTCTTCTTCCTGCCACGGGAGGCGCGGTCCGCAACTTGACCCCCGGCCTCCAGGCTTCCGTCAGCGGCCTCGTTTGGCGGTCGGGCGGCGAGGAAGTTCTCCTGCTGGAAAGTGTCGATGGCGCCAGCGGCATCGCGACGCTCGGCGTCCGGAGCGGCAAAGTCACCCCGCTGTGGAGTGGGCCGGAAACCCTTTCCCTCGGCTGGTGGAACTTTGGCCTATCCGTAGCGAGCGACGGCAGGACCGGCGCGATGCTGCGCGAGACCTATTCCGACCCGCCGGAAGTGTGGGCTGGACCCATCGGGAGGTGGAAGCAAATCACTGCGTCGCACCACACCGAGCGGGCGAACTGGGGAAAAGCGGAGAGCATCCATTGGACGAATGAAGGCCTCAACGTTCAGGGATGGCTCACCTATCCCCAGGACTATGACCCCGCACGGCGCTATCCCCTGGTGGTGGAAGTCCATGGAGGCCCCGGCGCCATGGCGCGCCCCACTTGGCCCAGCACGCTCTTTGACTTCACGCTTCTCTCCCACTACGGCTATTTCGTGTTGCGGCCCAATCCCCGCGGCAGCTTTGGCCAGGGTGAGGCTTTTGCGCGCGGTAATATCAAAGACTTTGGGTACGGGGACTTACGAGACATCCTCGCCGGTGTGGACTATGTCGTGAAGTATTTTCCTGTGGATAACGGCCGCGTAGGCATTGGCGGCTGGAGTTATGGGGGATACATGACGATGTGGGCGGTCACCCAAACGCACCGCTTCCGAGCCGCGGTGGCCGGGGCGGGCCTCGCCAATTGGCAAAGTTATTACGGCGAGAACGATATCGACCAGTGGATGGTTCCCTTTTTCGGCGCGTCCGTTTATGACGATCCGGCGGTGTATGCGAAAAGCTCCCCCATGACCTTCATCAAAAACGTGAAAACACCGACGCTCATCCTGGTGGGCGACCGCGACGGCGAGTGTCCAACCCCGCAATCATTCGAATTTTGGCACGCCCTGGAGACGCTGGGCGTCGAAAATCAATTTGTGGTCTATCCCAACGAGGGCCACATGATTTACGATTCAGCGCACCGCCACGACATCATGCAGCGCACCCTGGAATGGTACGATCGGCATCTGAAGTAATGCGCAAACTTTCCAGTTGACGCCGGGGCGGCAGGACTATAGATTTAGCGTCTTTTCGGGTGGAATCTGAGAAGCAGTAGACGGTAGACGGCATACGGTATGCGCGCCGATTTTGTGGTTCCTCCCGTTTTCCGGATACTTTCTACCGTCTACTGCTTACTACTGAGGGGGGAGATACACCATGAAGATAGGACTCTTTACAGCACTGCTGGCCAAACTGAGTCTGGATGAAGTTATCCAGAAGGTTAAGCCACTCGGCATCCGGACCCTGGAGTTGGGCACCGGGAATTATCCTGGCGAACCGCACCTCAAGCTCGAATGGCTGCACCAGGCGCCCAATCTCAAGGAATTCAAGCAAAAGCTCGAAGACGAAGGGATCACCATCAGCGCTTTGAGTAGCCACGGCAACCCTCTGCACCCCAACAAGAAGTTGGCGCAACTCCATGCCGCCACCAGCAGGAAAACGATCCTGCTGGCGGAAAAGCTGGGCGTCAAGACCGTCATCGATTTCTCCGGCTGCCCGGGCGATTCGGACAGTTCCAAATACCCCAACTGGTCGCCGACGGCTTGGCCTCCCGACTTTCCCGAAATCTTGAAATGGCAATGGGAGAAGAAAGTCATTCCTTACTGGACGAAGCACGCCAAGTTTGCGGAAGACCACGGCGTGCGCGTCGGCATCGAAATGCACCCAGGCTTTGTGGTCTATAACCCGGAAACCATGCTGCGCCTGCGCGAGGCGGCGGGACCCGCCATCGGCTGCAACTTCGACCCCAGCCACATGTTCTGGCAAGGTATTGACCCCTGCGCGGCCGTACGCAAGCTGGGTGACGCGGTGTTCCACGTCCACGCCAAGGACACGCGTCTGTACGACGTCAACATCAAGGTCAACGGCGTCGTGGATGCCAAGCCCTATAGCGACGAGAAGAATCGCTCCTGGATCTTCCGCACCGTCGGTTATGGCCACGACGCGGATTTTTGGTGCGACTTCGTCTCCACGCTGCAAATGGTGGGTTACGACGATGTGCTCTCCATCGAGCATGAGGACAGTCTGATGTCGGTTGACGAAGGCCTGAGCAAAGCCGCCGCTTTCCTCAGCCAAGTCGTCATCAAGGAGAAACTTAAGGAAATGTGGTGGGCATAGAAAAAACGTCCTTCGTCCTTGGTCATTGGTCCTTTGTCCCTTGTCATTGGTCCTTTGACCGTGACGGATCGTATTTGAACTGAAAGACAAAGGGCAAGTGACCAATGACGAAGGACAAATGACAAAGGGTTTCGAGAATCTTCGAGTCTATCAACTGTCAGAGAAGCTGGCTGATTCCATTTGGAGGATTGCCAGAGGATGGGATCAACTGGCGAAAGACACCATTGGAAGACAGTTGATCCGCGCCGCAGATAGCATCGGCGCGAACATCGCCGAGGGTACTGGGCGTGGGAGCTTTCAAGACAATCGGCGATTTGTGAGGATTGCGCGTGGCTCACTGTATGAAACGAGACACTGGCTCCGGCGTGCCCACGCGCGCCGCCTTATGTCGGTCGAGGCAGTCAATACCGTTAAGCCAATCCTCGATGAGCTCGGGCCAAAATTGAATGCTTATTTTCGCTCGATCGGACCGGTCCCAAAGCTCCAGAATGACGACAGCACGGTCGCGCCAATTAACGCGAAGGACAAATGACAAAGGACCAAGGACAAATGACGTTCGCTCAGGAGGTATGACATGCCTGAAATAAATGTTGCCTTAATCGGTCACCGCTTTATGGGTAAGGCGCATTCCAATGCCTACCGGCAGGTGCGGAGATTCTTCCCGGGAAATCTGGTTCCGCGCATGAAAGTGTTGTGCGGCAAGGCGTGCACGGAAGAACTGGAAGAAGCCGCGCGGCTGTTCGGGTGGGAAGAATCGGATTGCGAGTGGGAGCGGGTGGTGGCGCGCAAAGACATCGACCTGATTGATGTCTCCGGACCCAACTATCTCCACCGTCCCATGGTTATCGCCGCGGCTCAGGCGGGCAAACACATCATCTGCGAGAAACCGCTTGCCAACAGCCTGGCGGAAGCCAAAGACATGCTAAAGGCCGTGGAAAAAGCCGGCGTGATGCACATGATCAATTTCAATTATCGCCGCATACCGGCCGTCGCCTACGCCAAGCGATTGATCGACGAGGGGAAGATCGGCGATGTGTACCACTATCATGGCGCCTATTTGCAGGACTGGATCATGGATCCGGAGTTCCCGCTGGTTTGGCGGCTGGAAAAGAAATTTGCCGGCAGTGGCGCGCTGGGGGATATCGGCGCGCACGCCGCGGACCTGGCCGAATACCTGAACGGCGAAATCCGAACGGTGACGGGCCAGATGACGACCTTCATCAAGGAGCGGCCTTTGCCCTCCGAAGGCGAAGGTGCCTGGGGAGCTAAAGGCCAAAAAGGCAAAGGCAAGGTGACCGTTGATGACGACACGAATTTCCTGGCGCGCTTCAAGAACGGCAGCGTGGGGGTTTTCGAGTCGACGCGGTTCGCGGGCGGCCGCCGGAATTACAACACCTTCCAGATTTACGGCAGCAAGGGAAGCCTTGCCTTTAACCTGGAGCGCATGAACGAACTGGAATTCTTCGATCGCACTGAACCCTCGGAGTTGCAGGCGTATAAGACCATCATGGTGACGCAGCCTGAGCATCCCTACGTCGGCGCTTGGTGGCCCCCGGGGCACATTATTGGTTACGAGCACACCTTCGTTCATGTCATCCACGATTTCCTCACCGCCATCGACGAGGGCCGCTTGCCGGAGCCGAACTTCCGCCACGGCGTTAGGAATCAAGCAGTGCTCGACACCGTCGATCGCTCGGCGAAATCCGGAAAGTGGGAAAAGGTGAAGATCTAAGGAATCGGGGTTCGGGATTAGGGGTTGGGGATTCGGGCGAACCCCGAATCCCGAATCCCTCTGGGGGGCAAACCATGTCTTACATGATGGGGATCGATGTTGGAACCACGGGCACGCGAGCCGTCATCGTTCGTCCGGATGGGCACGTGGTAGGAGCGGCGACGGGCGACCATCAACCGATGCGGATGGCCAAACCCGGTTGGGCCGAGCAGGACCCGGAAGACTGGTGGCAAGCGACGCTGGTGGCCATTCGCGCGGCGCTGGAACAGGCCGGGGTGAAAGGCGCCGACATCGCCGCCGTGGGCTTTTCCGGACAGATGCACGGCGTCGTGCTGCTCGACAAGGCTCTGGCAGTGCTGCGCCCCTCCCTCATTTGGTGCGATCAGCGCAGTCAGGCGCAATGTGATTGGATCACTCAGAAGGTGGGGGCGGAGCAGCTCATTCAATATGTTTCCAACCCCGCCCTCACCGGCTTTAGCGCGCCCAAAATCCTCTGGGTTCGCGATAACGAGCCCAAACTCTACGAGCGCGTCGCGCATTTCCTGCTGCCCAAGGATTTCGTCCGCTTCCGTTTGACCGGGGAGTTTGCCACCGACGTTTCCGACGCTTCCGGGACTTTACTTTTCGATGTGACCCACCGTCGCTGGTCAACGGAGATGCTCAGCGCGCTCGAAATCGATGCGAAGATTTTGCCCAAGGCCTTCGAGTCACCCGAGATCACGGGCGAAATCAGCAGGGAAACAGCGGTGCTGACCGGCCTCAGCGCGGGCACGCCGGTGGTGGCGGGCGCCGGAGACCAGGCGGCCAGCGCCGTCGGCAACGGCATCGTCCTTCCGGGCCTTACCTCTGCCACGCTGGGCACTTCGGGAGTTATCTTTACGTACACCGCTGCGCCCAAGCTCGACCCGCGCGGGCGCATCCACACCTTCTGCCACGCGGTTCCGGGAAAATGGCACGTCATGGGTGTCACGCAAGGCGCGGGACTTTCCTTGCGCTGGTTCCGCGATAATTTCGGCTCCGCGGAATCCTGGTACGCCCGGCAAGCCGATGTGGATCCCTACGAACTGATTATTCGCGAAGCGGAGAAGGTCCGTCCCGGCAGTGAGGGCTTGTTGTGGCTGCCTTATTTGATGGGCGAGCGGACTCCCCACCTGGATTCGCAGGCGCGGGGCATGTGGTTCGGCCTGACGGCGGCGCACACGCGAGCTCACCTGGTCCGTTCCATCCTCGAGGGTGTGGCGTTCAGCCTGCGCGATTCTCTGGAGATCTTCCAGGAGTTGGGTATCCCGGTGGAGCAGATCCGCGCGTCGGGTGGCGGCTCGCGCAGTTTCCTGTGGCGGCAAATCCAGGCGGACATCTATGGCAAGGAACTCGTCACATTGCGCACCTCTGAGGGGTCAGCCCTCGGCGCCGCCTTGCTGGCGGGTGTGGGAGCAAAGATTTATGCCTCAGTGGAAGAGTCGGCGCAGGAAGCTATTCAGGTGAAAGAGTCCATGGCGCCGAAACGGGAAAACGTAGCGGCCTATGAACGGTACTATCAGGTTTATCGCGGCCTTTATCCGGCGGTGCAGGAATTTTCCCACACTCTGGCAAAGTTAGGAGCGGGCGAGGCCTGAGCCGGGGCGGGGGACATTCCGCGCAAGGTATTTCTGGCAAAGCGCCGGACCATTCCGGTGGATATCCCAGGCAGAATCCACCCCTGAGGTGCGCATCATGAAACGACCGTTCCCTTTGCTCGCGACGCTCACTCTTCTTGCCACCCTCGCGGGTGTGGGGGTGGCCCCATCGCCGCGCAGCCTGGGCCTCGCCGGAGTGGCAAGATGTCTCATGTCATCTTTTTCTGTGAGGTCAGTTATGGCAGCGCCTACACCGGCATACTCCGCGAAGCTTGAACAAACACAATACAGGAAATGGAACGTTTACAAACTCAGCAATGGCTTAGTTTCTTTGTTCGTCGCTCCCGACATTGGCGGGCGGGCGATCCAGCTTCAGCTTGGCGATCACGAGTACTTTTTTGTGAACAAGGATCTGGAGGGTAAAGTCCTGCCGGAGTCGGAGAACAATCTCAAGGCCGGCTGGGCGAATTATGGTGGAGATAAGGCTTGGCCGGGCCCCGAGGGTTGGATGAGCGATGGTGAGTGGGCCAGCGTGCCCTACTACATCCTGGACGGGACGCCTTACAAAACGGAAGTCGTCTCCAACACGCCCGCCGAAGTCGCCGTTCGTGTGACCAGCCCGGAGGACCCCCGCACCGGCACACAATTCATTCGCACTTTCCATGTTTACGCGGACACCACCCGGATCAAGGTGGATCAGGTGATGCGGAACATCAGCCGGCGGCAGATTCGCTGGGGCATTTGGCACCTGATTCAGAATGACGCCGCAGATGCAAACGACCCTTCCAAGCCCAATCCCGATCTTTACATGTACATCCCTCTGAATCCACGCAGTAAATACCCGGAAGGGTATTACAAACCCTATGGAGACGCGCGGCACCCCAGCTACGAGGTCCTTCCCGGCGGCCGAATGCTCCGGGTCCACTATTTGTACTGGGTGTGCAAGGCGGCAGCCGATTCCAGCGCCGGCTGGTATGCGGTGGTCAACAGCCAGAAGAATATCGGCCTGGTGGAGAACTTCAAATACTTTCCCGATCAGGAATATCCCGATGGGGCTTCGGTGCAAACTTGGAATGACGGACCAGGGACCATTTCACGCGGGCCCTTCAACCAAACCTTGGCGGACGACCCGAAGAAGACCCCTTACTTCCTGGAGTCCGAAGGCATGAGCCCTTACGCCACGCTGGAGCCAGGTGAAGAATACTCTTACCCGGTTTACTGGTCGCCGACGCGCGTGCCCAATCCCATTGCCACCGATCCGACCTCGGGCGGAGTCGCGAGTGAACCCCTCACGGGAAAACTCAACGGCACCGCGGTCACCCTAACAGGTACGTTTGGAGTGTTTACGCCGGGAACACTCCAGGCGGATTTTTTCAGTGCGATGGGTGAGGAGTTGGGCCGCGTCACGCTTCAGGCAGTTGATCCGCGCGAGGTGGTCAGGTTAGACAAGACAGTCCCCTGCCCCGCCAATGCCTTCCGCGTCAGTCTGACCGCGCGTGACCGTGATGGCGAGAATCGCGGCTTCCTCGGCAACTTCATTCTTCGGCCACGGCAGTTTTAGCGGGCAGCGAACAATCCGGTCTCCGTGCAAGATCCGAAATGCCTGTCGGAAGTCTATCGTGAGGGCTTTCCCTGCCGCGCAACAAAGGCCTCAACCTCCTGACGCGTGGGCAGTGAGGACTGTGCGCCGAGCTTCGTGGCCGCCAGGGCTCCTGCGGCGTTTGCGAAGCGAATGGCATCCTCGATCTTGGTTCCCGCCGCGTATTCAACCGTAAAGGCTGCGGTGAAGGCATCGCCGGCCGCCGTCGGATCAACCGCGTTGATTTTGTATGCGGGAAAATGCTCCGCTCCTTGGGGCGTTACCAACATCGATCCGTCGCTGCCCAACTTCAGGACGACGGTTCCCACGCCTCGAGCGAGGAGTTCGTTCGCCGCCTCCCGCGCTGATACGCGGCCGGAAACTTCTGCGCCCGTCAATTGCGCCAACTCGGTTTCATTGGGCGAGACAATGTCCGCAAGCCGGAGGATTTCTGATGGGCAGTAGCGCGGCGGACCCGCGTCCAGCACCGTTAACGTACCGGCCTTGCGCGCCACACGGAAGGCGGCTTCCACCACTACCAGGGGGATTTCCAGGACGCTGACGACCGCATCGGCGCGTTCAATGACTTCCTGCGCCCGCTCCACATCCGCGGGAGTCAACTCCAGGTTGGCTGCGGGATCAACGGTGATGCAATTATTCCCGCTGGGAAAAAGCATGATGAAAGCACAACCGGTGGAGCGTTGCGGAGTGCGCTTGACCCACGCGGTGTCAATCCCGCTGGATTCGAGGTTGCGAATCAGGAAATCTCCGATGATGTCCTGCCCGACGCAACTCAGAAAGGAAGCCTTTGCTCCCATTCTCGCCACAGCCACGGCCTGATTGGCGCCCTTGCCTCCCGGGAAAAACTGGAGATCCTTCACCATCATGCTCTCGCCCTCTTTGGGCAAGCGCTCGGCCTTTACCACCAAATCGAAATTTGTGCTGCCCACCACCACCACGTTAGTTTCACGGTCGCGACGCATAGGTTGACCTCACAGGAGCAGGTGCGCAACATCCCTTTACATGCCAAAATCCTTGGCGTATTTTATCATCAGAAAGACTACAGAACGTTCCGGGAGGAATAGACTATGGCTAAAGTAAAACAGCTTACCGCCTGGGTTGAAAGCAAACCCGGGGAACTTGGCCGCATCGCGGAGGCATTAGGCAAAGCAAACGTCAACATTTCGGCTGTCACCTGCTGGAGTGCCGGCAGTGAGAGCCCTGTCCATCTCCTCGTCACCAGTCCCGCTAAGGCGAAGAAAGTTCTTCAGGAACTCGGGGTGCGCGTAACGGAGGAAGAAGTCCTGCGCGTGACCTTACCGGACAAACCGGGAGCGCTGGGCGAGGTGGGTGTGCGCCTGGGGGCAGGGAATATCAACATCGAGTACGCGTACGCCAGCCTCCCCACGGGCGGCAAGAAAGCGGACCTCATCTTGTCGGTCTCGGACGTGGTGGGAGCTTCCAAGGCGTTGCGGGGGTTGTAGGTCGGGACCTACCCCCCGAACGGATAACGGTTCATCTCCAGCGCGCGGTCGGCCAATTGCCGCTTTAGGCCAATCGAATCGGGCGGCGTACGTCGCAGGAATCGCCGAAGGACGGAGAGTTGAGTGCGGAGGGTGTCGCCTTCCGCGATGCGCGCGAGCGCCCGGCGTGCTTCCATTTCGACATGATCCGCTGCCTCGTGGATGCAGACGCGCGCCGCGGCAATTCCGGGGTCGCCGGCTGGCGGTGAGGTCTTCGCCAATTTCTTTTGGGTACGAAGCAGGACGCTTTCCATGGCGTAGACGGCCATCACCAGGTTGCTGATGACGCCGATCACTTCCTGCTCATGCTCCAGCGCCAGCATGTAACGCTGTACGGCGCTTCCCGCCACCAGCAGCAGTACCTTCTTGGCCCCCTGCACCAGCTTTGCCTCTTCGGCCAGGGGCGCATCGTCATCCGTCTCCTCGAGCGGCGCCATCCCCAGGATTTCATCGGTCAGCTTTTGCGCGGCGGCAAGCAAAGGCAATTGGCCTTTCAGGGAGCGCTTCATCAGCATGTCGGTGATCAACAAGCGATTGATCTCGTTGGTGCCCTCGAAGATTCGATTGACGCGTTGGTCGCGGTAGGCGCGCTCAACGTCGTAGCCACTGGAAAACCCGTAGCCGCCAAAGATTTGCACCGCCTCGTCGGCCATGAAATCCAGCGTCTCCGTGCCCATAACTTTCAGGATGGAGCACTCCACCGCATACTCTTGCAAGGCCTCCAGGATTTGCTTCGGCGCGGTCGTCGCGCCCCGGTCAATCCCCTTGAGCATCGCGTCGATCATTCCACTGGTACGGTAAGAGATGCTTTCGACGGCATAGATTTGCGCCACCATCTCGCCGAGCTTCTCCTTGATCATCCCAAAGTCGGCGATCTTGCGCCCGAACGCGTCGCGCTCCTTGGCCCACTTCAGCGCGTCTGCCAACAGGTATTTGCAACCGCCCAAGCAGCCGGCGCCTAATCGGTGTCGGCCCATGTTCAGAATGTTGAAGGCAATCAAATGCCCCTTGCCGATTTCCCCGAGAACATTTTCGACGGGCACGGGGACGCTCTCAAGATTGAGCGGTGTTGTGGAGGAACCCCGAATTCCCATCTTGTGCTCTTCCGCGCCGGGTGAAACTCCCGCAAAGTTGCGCTCCACAATAAAGGCCGTGAATTTCTCGCCGTCCACTTTGGCAAAGACCACGTAAACGTCAGCGATGCCTCCGTTGGTGACCCACATTTTTGTGCCGTCGAGGATGTAATGCTTCCCGTCCGGGTGCAACGTGGCTCGCGTCTTGCAATTCAGAGCGTCGGACGCTGACGATGCCTCGCTCAGACTGTAGGCGCCCACCCACTCCGCGCTCGCGAGTTTGGGGAGGTATTTCGCCTTCTGTTCTTCCGTGCCAAAAAATGTAATGGGGAGGATGCCGATGCCGGCCTGCGCTCCCACCGTAGTGGCCCAGGAACCATCACGCGCCATTTTTTCGGCGACGAGGATCGAGGAGATCTTGTCGAGCTCCAACCCGCCGAATCGTTGCGGCACGTCTGTGGCGCAGAAGCCCAGCTCCGCCGCTTTCTTCAGAAGTTCGCGCAGCACTCCCGGTTTCTTCTCTTCGATTTCGTTCAGGCGGGGAACAATTTCCTGGTCGATAAATTCCTGCGCTGTTTGCGCAATCAAGCGATGCTCCTCCGTGATGTCCTCCGGCGTGAATACCTCTTCCGGCGCACGCGATTCAATCAGAAAACTGCCACCTTTAATTCGTTGCGCGGCTACAGTTACTTCTGCCATGTTCCCCCCTCGGCCTGAAACTGTGCGAAGCACCTTGGACTGCGGCGGCTCGACGCCGCTTTGCCTTTTTCTTCCACGCCTCGTTCTTCCACCACAGAATGGAGATGGTGAAAAGGCGGCGTCGAGCCGCCGCAGTCCAAGGTGCCTTTGGCACAGGAGTACCCGATATTCCCCTCCGGTTATTGCAAGTTTTCAAAGATTCCCGCCGCACCCATTCCGCCGCCCACACACATGGTCACCAAGCCATAGCGAGCTTTCCGGCGTTTCAACTCGCCGAGCAGGGTGGCCGTCAGCTTTGCGCCCGTACAGCCCAGCGGGTGGCCCAAGGCGATTGCCCCGCCATTCACATTGGTTCTATCCATGTCGAGCTCCGTCAGCTTGATGACCGACAGCGCCTGCGCGGCAAAGGCTTCGTTTAGTTCAATCACGTCCATATCGGGCAACTTCAGCCCGGCCAATTTCAAAGCTTTGGGAATGGCGAACACGGGACCCACGCCCATTTCCTCGGGCGGGCAGCCGGCCGTCGCATAGCTTACCAAGCGCGCCAGTGGTGCGAGGCTCAAAGCCTTGGCCCGTTCGAGCGGAATCACCACCGCGGCCGCTGCTGCATCGCTCATTTGCGAGGCATTGCCCGCCGTCACCGTGCCGTGCGCGTGGAATGCCGGCTTGAGTTTCGCCAGCGCCTCCAGGGAGGTATCGCGTCGCGGCCCTTCGTCGGTTTCAAATGTCAACTTCCGCGTTTGCGGTTTGTTCCCGCCGTTCAAACTGACGTCGATGACTTCCAGGGGCACAATTTCTTCCCGGAATTTCCCTTGCTCGATCGCGGCCATCGCCCGCTGGTGGCTGCGCAACGCAAACTGGTCCTGTTCTTCCCGGGTGATGTGATACTTCACTGCCAGGTTTTCCGCGGTGAGCCCCATGCTCAAATAGGAATCAGGGTAATGCTCCATCAGGTAAGGGTTCGGGGAGAAATGATATCCACCCATGGGGATCATGCTCATGGTTTCGGTGCCGCCCGCAATGAGCACCTCGGCGGAGCCGGCTGCGATGCGTTCGCAGGCGAGGGCAATTGCCTGGAGTCCGGAGGAACAGAAGCGATTGATGGTCATCGCCGAGGTGGTGACCGGAAGGCCCGCACGCAGCGACGCCACGCGCGCCACATTATTCCCTTGCTCCGCCTCCGGCATCGCGCAACCCAGGATAACGTCCTCCACTTCGCTGGGGTCGAGCGCCGGCGCGCGCCGCAGGGCTTCCCGAATCGCGGCTGCGGCCATGTCATCCGGCCGCGTGGAGCGCAAAACGCCGCGCGGTGCTTTGCCCACCGCGGTGCGCACAATGGAAACAATGACCGCTTCCTTCATTTTAGGCTCCTGGCTTAAAGATGTCCGTGGTCCGTGGTCAGTTGTCCGTTGTCCCTATTAGTCATCAGTCGTCAGTTCTCATCCCTTGGCAACCAGGTTTCAGCAAGAAGCCGACTCATTGTTCGCCTCCGCGTTTACTGACAAGGGACAACTGACAACGGACAACTGACAACTTTTACCGTCAGTTCCTCAGCGGCTTACCGCGCTTCAACGTGAATTGAATCCGCTCCAGCGTCTTTTTTTGCCCGCAGAGGCTGAGGAAGGCCTCGCGCTCGAGATCGAGTAGATACTGTTCGGAAACGAGCTGTGGCGAGGTGAATTCTCCGCCGCCGGAGAGCACCCTGGCGAGCTGGGTTGCGACCACCGCGTCGTAATCGGAGATGTACTCGGCGCGGCGCATCAAGTGGAGTCCGAGTTTCATCTTGGTGAAGGCGGGCTGGCCGAGGGCGCGAATGTCCGTGCGCGGTCGGCCGGGGCGATATCCCAGGCATACCAGGTCAAGCGCCAGTTGCTTGGCGTCAGAAATCTGCCGGTCCCGGTTCATGCTGATGGAATCCTGCGGGGAGAGATAGCGCAAACGCCGCGCTTCCTCGGCGCTGGTGGAGACCTTGGCCATGCCGATATTCAGAAACACCTCCTTCACATAAGTGAAGGGGTCGGCCTCGGGATCCGCTGGCACGCCATCCAGCGCGCGCAGCAGCATCTCTTTCGTGCCGCCTCCCGCGGGGATCAGGCCGACGCCCGCTTCGACCAATCCCATATACGTCTCGGCCGCGGCGCGCACGCGAGTGGTGTGCAGACACATCTCCGTTCCGCCCCCCAGCGTCATGCCGAAAGGCGCCGCCACCACCGGCTTGGGTGCGTGC
>Ga0181524_10001702_pt1 | contig 24524 bp, 13 predicted proteins | sample PEATcosm2014_Bin_34_FD_119761 | JGI IMG/M metagenome (GOLD analysis project Ga0181524, IMG submission 119761) | Peatland microbial communities from MTU Mesocosm Facility, Houghton, MI, USA - PEATcosm2014_Bin05_60_metaG | ecosystem: Environmental > Terrestrial > Soil > Wetlands > Peat | place... | reverse complement strand
TGTTCCAAGAGGGATTGCGGAGTGAGAGGATCGTTCATGGTCAGTGAGTATATATGAGCATATATATTCAGCAACAAAAAAACGCGAAAAACTCGCGTTCCGAAGAATTCTGTCCCGCGCCCATTCTCGCATGGCGTGGCGCCTTTTCCGCGCCCCATCATCACGGTTGCCGCCCTGGGCCGCCACGGTCATGCCGCGACTCCGCTCGGGTTGCCTTCGCCTCAAGGGAGCTTTAGGTGGTAATCGCCCTCGTTCAGCCAGCCGCCATGACTAGTACCCACGGAACCGTCTCCACCGAGGCCGCTTCGACACCCAAAGCCGCGTTCACCAGCACCCACTGGTCGGTGATAGTGACGGCGGGGGATGCTCAAGCCCCCGCGGCGCGGGACGCCCTCGAGCGCCTGTGCCGGACTTATTGGTTCCCGCTCTACGCCTACGTTCGGAGGTCTGGTTACTCCCACGAGGAGGCGCAGGATTTGACCCAGGCGTTCTTCGCCCATTTGCTGCAGGGAAACCGGATAGGCAGAGCCGACCCCCAAAAAGGGCGGTTTCGCTGTTTCCTGCTGGCGGCTTTGAAGCATTTCCTGGCCGACCACTGGGACCGGGTCAAGGCCCGGAAACGCGGCGGCGCCACCTGCTTTGTGCCTTGGGATCCCCGGCTGGCGGAGAGCCGCTACCTGTCCGAGCCGCAAGAGCCGCTAACGCCGGAGGAGATCTACGAACATAACTGGGCGAAGGCGCTGCTGGAAGTGGTTTTCGAGCGGTTGCGGCAAGAGTATACGGCAGAGGGCAAGGAGGAGCTGTTTGGCCGGTTGAAAGGCTGCTTAACTGAGGCTCGGGCGGCGGTCCCGTATGCTGAGCTGAGCCGTGTGCTCGAAGTGAGTGAAGCCGGCGTGCGCATGGCGGTCCACCGGCTGCGGCTGCGTTATCGCGACGTTTTGCGGATGGAACTGGCGCAGTGCGTGGCCGACGCAGGGGAAGTCGAAGAGGAGCTTCGCTACCTTTATCGGGTCCTGGCGGGCTGAGAAACGCAGGAATTCGGTTACAAACCCGCTTCTGTTCCGTAGTACATGGATATGACAGCGATCTGCGCCCGATGTGGCAAGCCGCTGGCGTCTAACGGACTGGACGGCCTTTGCCCTGCGTGCATGCTCAAGGTGGGGCTAGGCAGCGAAGCCGGGACTGGGGTGGAGCCGGAAAGCGGGCAGGCCACTGGCCCGCACCAGCACCTTACTCCCGACGTGAGCAAGTTGGCCGAGCTCTTCCCCCAGCTTGAGATCATCGAATGTCTGGGCCGGGGCGGCATGGGCGTGGTCTACAAGGCGCGTCAACCCAAGCTGGACCGGTGGGTGGCGCTCAAAATTCTGGCTCCGGAGAAGGAAGACAGCCCGGGGTTCGCCGCCCGTTTCTCGCGCGAAGCCCGTGCTCTGGCTCGGCTCAGCCATTCCCACATCGTGGCCGTGCATGACTTTGGCCAGATCGACCGCCTCTATTACCTCGTGATGGAGTATGTGGACGGCGTGAGCCTGCGCCAACTCCTGCGCACCCGTGGACTCAGCCCGGCAGAGGCGCTGGCCATCGTGCCGCCCATTTGTGAGGCGTTGCAATACGCGCACCAGCGGGGCATCGTGCATCGCGACATCAAGCCGGAGAACATCCTGTTGGACAAGCAAGGCCGGGTGAAGATTGCCGATTTTGGCGTCGCCAGGATCCTGGACCCCGGCGGCAAGGCGGAGGCGCTCACCGGGGCATCGGCGGTCGTAGGCACGCCTCACTACATGGCACCCGAGCAAGTTGAGCGCCCGAGTTCCGTGGACCATCGGGCTGACATTTATTCCTTGGGTGTGGTGCTCTATGAGATGCTGACCGGTGAGCTGCCTTTGGGCCGCTTCCCGCCCCCGTCAGACAAACCGGATGTGGATGCCCGGCTGGATCAGGTGGTCTTACGCGCGTTGGAAAAGGCGCCCGAGCGCCGCTACCAGCAGGCCAGTGAGGTTAAGACAGAGGTCGAGACCATTGCGCAAACCAAACCCGCCCCCCTTCCTGAATCGGGCGCGGCAAGCTCCTCTCCAGGGGTGAAGGTGGGACCTCCTGTGGCGCCCCGGCAATCCACATCCCGCGTGAGCCCAATCGCACCTGGGACGCTTCGGCGCACGCCGGCACGGGTCGGCACTAAGGCCCTCGCATTCGTGGCGGTTTGCGTCGTGGTGGTGGCAACCGTTTTCGTCCTGCGGTCTCTGCATCCCAGACGCAAATCGCCGCACCTGCCGCAAGCCAGCGCCCACTCACAGGCTCCGACCTCATCTCCGGGCCCCATTGACCTGCTCCAGCGCTATCCCACCCGCCTGACCAGCGGAGACGCCGATCCCGCAAGAGCCCGCCCCTGGGAGTTCAGCCCAGCGGACCTGTTCAGCCTGTCCGGGTTCAAGTTCACCATCGGGCCGGAGTTGCGGGTCGAATCGGGAGCGGCGGAGCTTGGGGTTGGGCATTGTACGGATGGCGCCCTATGGGCGTTGCTCATTCCGAAGGCTCCGGGCGCGCTCATTAGCCAAGCCAGCCCCTCTCAGGAACGAGTGGAGCGTGTTTGGCTGCGGTTCCACCCCAAGGAGATCAACCGCCTGATCCCGCCCGAGACCGTGTTGGCCGCGGGCGCCAGCAACCGGTTCGCCGAGATGCGCATCGTGGCCGCATTCAAGATCAACTCGAGCTGGCACCGGGACGACGGTTGCCTTATTCCGGATCCCAACCGCGTATCCGTGGACATTGACACGATTGACGGCCCACGGCGCTTTTTTGGCGCCGACCTCGAAAGCCAGACGGCGGAGTACGTCCCCGGGTTCGAGCCGCGACGCCTTAACTCTCCCCCAGTCATTACACCGGCCCTGGCGGAGAGAGCCTTCGAGCGGCTTTGGATCACCTTCGATACGTCGTACCCGATGTTCGCCGTGCGCCCCGAGCTCGATTGGATCCGGCTGCGCAAGCAATACCTGCCGAGGGCGCTGGCGGCGGCCTCGACCTACGAGTTCGCCGGCATCTGCGCGGAGATGCTCAGCCAATTTCACGACCCGGAAGTGGAGTTGACCCTTGCCGGGGCCGAGGTTCCGGTTTTTTGGACTCCAAGGCGCGCCAACGGCAATTTGCCGGCCTACGGGCCGTTGCTCGGTTTGCCTCCCTCGCGCAGGGAGGTGGACTGGACCGTGACGGGCGATAACATTGGCTTTCTCGCCATTCACCGCTGGCGCGGGACTGTAGCAAAGGACTGCGACGCTGCCCTCGAACGGATGCGAGGGACCCGAGGATTGGTCGTGGACGTGCGCTGGAATCCCGGTGGAAATGAAGCACTGGCCCGCGAGGTCGCTGGACGCTTCCTCAACGCGCCGTTCATCTACCTCCTTAGCCGCGTCCGGCTGGCTGACGCTCCCTCCGGTTTGTCGAGCGAATCCAGGCGCAGCGCCGCTCCCCGCGGTCCGTGGCGTTATGACCCGCCGGTGCTGCTGCTGATCGGCCCGGCCTGCATGGGGGCCAACGAATCGTTCATCGCGATGATGACGGGGGCGCCCAACGTCACCACCATCGGCCAACCGACGGCCGGGGCTGACGGTCTTCCGCAGACCGTCGAGCTGCCTCTGGGTATGACCGTCACAGTTCCGGAGGCGATAGTGTACCTGCCGAACGGGGCGTGCGTCAGCCAGCGCGGCATCCTGCCTCAAATCGAGTTCAAAGCGTCTCCAGGAGCCTTTCAAGGGGGTCGCGATGGTTTGCTTCGCGCTGCCCTGGACCGGCTGCGCCAGGCCCCGCTGCCCAAGAGTCCGGTCGGTGGAGACCCCCGGCCGGCCGAGCAGTCCAAACCACCCCAGGAGAACCACAAGTGAAACGAAATCAAACATGTTCGAACCCAGTTCCATGTATCGCCGTAACACTATCCCTCGCTGCCGCAACCGGGTGTCTGATGGCCGATCCCCTCGATGTGTGGCATTGGCGAAATCCCGTTCCAACCGGCAACCACATCAGTCAGGTCGTTTATGTCAACGGAGGGTTCATGGCCACAGATGGGGCTGGAGAGTTTCTGCTCTCATCCAACGAACTTGGCTGGCACAATTCCCAAGCACCAACGCTGTCATCCCATTCATCGATGCGGGCGCGCGGAACTGCGATCACCGCTTTTATCGGGGACAAAGTTGGTGAGCCTGCGAGACTGTCGCATGAGAATCCGACCGATATGAAACACATTGTGTTCGTCATCCTATGAGGTCCAAACGCACGAGAAATTCAAGGGGACCGAAGCAGAGCGCGCAGGGGAGGGGCTTCACGTTGATCGAGTTGCTGGTGGTTATCGCGGTGATCGGCATCTTGGCGGCTCTGCTCTTGCCGGCGTTGAATCGCTCCAAGCAGGCCGCCTGCTCAACCATCTGCAAGAGCAACCTCCGGCAGTACGAGCACGCCGTGCGGATGTATATCGGCGACCAGCAGTTCTATCCCCCTTGGCAATATAACACCGTGACCGGCTTCAACATGACGGGCAACCCCGCGACCAATATCTGGTGGTACCAGCGCCTCGAGCCCTATACCGCAACCAAATGGACCAACATGGTATACTTGCAGGGCGTTCTAACATCCCAACCGACCACGATTCAAGCCTGCCCAGGTTACTCCAGGATCGGGGGCATGTACTACGATAGCCTGGGCGCTTACGGCTATAACGCCGCACTTGGGACCACCTCTGTCTCCACCAACCAGGACGGTTTGGGGCCGCCAACCCTCACCATCTTTGCGCGGCTGCGGGATAGCGACGTGGCGCGTCCCGTTGAACTCCCGGTTTTCGGCGACACCCACATTGATTTCTTGCAACCACAGATCATGGGCATCGTCAGCATCGGCGCCTTTGGCGATGATACCACCTACGTGCTTGGTCTGCCCCAGCCCGGCTCGGCCGACGCCGCTGCGTTCGCCATGAAGCGCCACGCCGGGAAGTGGAACATCGGCTTCGCGGACGGCCATGTGGAGGCCCCGAAGCTCAATTACCTGTTCGACTATACTGATCCGAGTGTCTTGAAGCGCTGGAACCCATAATCTTAACAATGACCACAAAGCAAACCATGCCTACGGCACCATCCTATGAACTTCGTCCATCGTCTGCTGATCACCGTGCCACTCATCGTCTGGACCTCCACCCTGGCTGCCGATCCGCTTGCGCAGTGGCACTGGCGCAATCCCCTTCCCACAGCCAATTCCATCTTCGATGTCATCTACGCTAACGGACAGTTCATCGCCGTGGATGAGGGAGGGGAGATTCTCACCTCGCCCAACGGCTTTGATTGGACGGTCCGCAACTGCGGCTACGCTTGCGGACTGAACGGCGTCGCCTTCGGCAACGGGACCTACGTGGCCGTGGGGGACGCCGACGGTTACACTGCCCTGGCGCTTACCTCACCCGACGGCGTGACCTGGACGCCCGAGAGCATTGACGCCCCACACGATACCGCGCTGCAGAGCGTCTGCTTTGGAAACGGTCTTTTTGTCGCCGGCACGTCCGGCAGTGATCAGAGCCCAGGCATTCTCACCTCTCCTGACGGTGTCAACTGGGCCGCCCAGGTTCCCGCCGGCGTCGTCGGCGGACTGGGGATAGAGGGGCTTGACTCAGTGGCCTATGGCAACGGGCTGTTTGTTGCCGTCGGGCCCTCCCCAACTCAGGCGGCAGTTTTGACCTCCCCGGACGGGACGAACTGGACCACGGTGGACGTTGGAATCAGCGGCGTGCTCAACGGGGTGAGCTTCATCCACGGCGCCTTCGTGGCGGTTGGGCTCGAGCCAGCGCTGCAAGACGCCGCTGTGCTCCTGTCGGGCGACGGCAGCACTTGGACCAACGGCAGCTTTCACACCGTGGGTGGTTACTGTGACCTGCATTCCGCTACGTACGGTGCCGGGCTCTATGTCGTGGCGGGGTCCGGGACCGCAGGGGGCGCCATTTACAGCTCACCGGACGGCAAAACCTGGACTGAGTCCGATATTGGCGCCGCGGGCGGCCTCCTGGCGACAGCATACGCGAATGGCGTTTTTGTAGCGGCCGGGAACCAAGGGGTTATCGTTTCGACCAATGGTATCGACTGGGCCAGCCTGGGTTCCGACGTCTCTAGCGGTGTGTGCGGCGTCGCCTATAACCTGGGCGCGTTCGTGGCTGTGGGCGCCCAGGGCCTCGCGTTGCGCTCGGTTGATGGGACGGCCTGGCAGACGGCAGCCACCGGCACCACCAACACCCTGTGGCGCATCGCCTGCTGCAACGGCGCCTTCGTGGCTGTGGGCGACGGCGGAACCGTGGCTGGCTCAACCAATGGGATCGAGTGGGCCATTCTGAATGTCGGCCTGACGACCAACACCATCAACGACATTTGCTACGGCAACGGAATGTTCGCCGCGGTTACCGACGGGGGTGAGTTTCTAACCTCCCGCGACGGCCGCCAGTGGGCAGTTCAGAACTCCGGCACCGCCAGCATTCTCTACGGGATTGGTTTTGGCGGAGGTGTCTTTGTCGCAGTCGGGTGGTCAGGTTCGGCGCCGATTGCTCTGAGCTCGACCGACGGCTCCAACTGGACAAGTTCCAACCCAGGGCTCGAAACCCTCGCGGCTGTGACGTATGGCAACGGCTACTTCGTGGCTGTCGGCGATGGGACCGTGGTGACTTCACCGGACGGGTTAAACTGGACTACTGTGAGTTCATCATCCGTCACCGGCCTGGGACGACTCGGGCGGGTCTGTTTCGCTCACGAGACGTTCGTTGCCGTTGGCGATAACGGGACCATTGCCACCTCGACCAATGGGTTTGACTGGAGCACCGAGAATTCATGGGCGCAGTTTAATCTGTTCGATGTGGCCTACGGCAACGACACCTTCGTGGTCGTCGGGGACTATGGGACCATTCTCCAGTCCGACCCCCTGCCACCACTGGGCCTGAGTCTGAGCCGCGCTGGCTGGCTGACGAACGGCATCTTTGGAGCCCAGGCCGCCGGCCCGGCCAACCAGACGTGGGAAATCCAGACCTCGACCAACCTGGTGGACTGGACCTGGCTGGCCCAGTTCCCGAGCACCAACGCGACCATGCCGTTCATGGACATCGGGGCGACAAACTACAGCCGTCGCTTCTACCGCGGGCAGTGGTGGTGAGGGAAATGGCGGAAAGCGCAACAAAGAAAGCGACGATTTGTGAAACAAACGATACTCGCTATCCTCTACTCGACGATTCTGTTCCTGCAAACGCCGGCGACTGTTCAACAGCCGAGCGCTTCCATGCTGCCGAACCACCTCGAATCCCATTGGACCCAGGGCCTTGACGGCGTCCTCACCGGAAATATCCCGAGGGAGCTTCCCTCTTGCTGATTGGGCTCGTCCCACGAGGCAACCCGCAGGCCTGTTTCAGGGCACGGTTCGACATTGAAGGTGATCTCGGTCGCGTCAAGAGGCTACCGCGCGATCGTGATTCTCACAATGCGTTCTCACACCCCGCCACGCGCCACATTGGCCTCGATGCCGTGGTCGAGGTCCTAACCCGCGCATCTCGCAAGCCGCCGAGACATTTCTTGACACTGTGGTTCAGCGCGGTGTAAAGAGGCGCCCGGAGAGTTGCAACCGTTTCAGCGGTTTGGCCGGGTGCTCGGAGAGCCATTGAGACGGCTGGCAGCAGCGGTGTTAACGAGAAGTCGGCGGTTGGCCCGTGGAGTATCCGGGCTAAAGCCCCCGCTAAAATATGGCTGCGAGCGGAAAAACAGCGGAAAATAATTAAATGAAAACCACCCGCCTAGGAAATCCCCAGTAGCCGCTTTTCTGCCCGCAGGCTCACACTGCTTGGGTGTCACGTATAGTAGTGTATGCTAACGAGGTTGAACAACCTGGAGCGCCAAGGAAGCCCAGCGCCTACCATTGTCTCGTATGAACACGGCACGCCACCCCGGCGCCCTCTGCGCAGAGGCCGTCCCTCAGATGCGACCGGGTTTCGTCATCGCAGTGCGGCACACATCATGCTGTGCCCAACCCATCATGCGGAAATGCGAATTATGAAGTTCATCGGCCTATTGGCGGCCCTGCTCTGCGCGGCGGCAGCCGCCTTCGGAGACGAGCTGACTTTTATCGGCCAACCCGGCTATAACGGGGTGATCGACACCAACTGGTCCTCGGCCGGCAATTGGTTCACGCTCGACAGCGACGGCAATCTGGCTCCCGTCGGCCATTTGCCGCTCGAGAGCGACATCGCCGTCATCACGGGGACTGTGAACGTGGACTCTCTGGTTCGCATGCTCGGCCTGGTCCTGAGCACCAACGCCGCGGTCGAAAACGGCACCTTTGGCCTCCAGACTATCCAGATGCAGACCGGAAGCAGTTTTACCGGTTCCACCCTGTTCCTGTTGTCGGCGATGACGGTGGACGGCCCCGGCTGCGGGCTAACAAACGTCTCGCTTGCGGTTCATTCGGGGGCCACCCTGACCATCGGGCCGGTTGCGCCCGAGGCCACGGCCGATCTTACCCTGGCCGAAGGCACCGTTGTCCAGAATAATGGGCAAATTGTGCTCAGCGATGGGGCAGAGTTGAGCGGCGGGGACGGGGACGCAAGCGAGTTGGACCTGCAACCGGGAACAACCCTGACCTCCAGTGGCACGGCGCTGGTCCGCGGCTCGGCCCCCGCCCAACTCATCATCGACAACGACGGCACTATCTGCGCCGCGAGCGGCAGCCTGACCTTTGAGGGCGGCATTGATTGGCGGTGTGACAGCGGCTTCGAACAGTTCACCGCGGCAACCAACGATGCCTTCATTGTCTTTGACACTGTCCTGGGAGTGGACGCCGGGGTGACCTGCCTCTTCAGCGGCCCGGGCACCAACCAACTCGCCGCCGGCGCCAGCTTCAACGGCACGGTGCTGGTGGGAACCACCGGCAACCCCAACCAGTCGTTCACCCCCGGCAACCTGCAAATCGAGAACTCTGTGGACGGCAGCGGCAGCTTGGAAGCCGTGGGCGCGTCGTGCCAGGGGGCTGTTGTGACCTGGAGCGGCGGCACGTTGAGCCTGGCGGCCGTGACTATCGACCAGGGCGCAAGCCTGTTGATCGATGGCGGGTTGGGCCTTTCCGGGGGCGCCCTCAACAACTCCGGCCTCTGCACCCTGCTCAGTACGGAGTTCGCCATCGGACCAGGGGCGGCAGTCACCAATTGGCCGGGGGGCATATTCGACGTCCAAACCAACGCCGTTTTCAGCGGCGTTCCTGGACTGAGCGCCTTTGCCAACGCCGGCACCTTCCAGGTGAGCACCAGCGGCGCGGCCCAGTTCGGAACCAACGGCCCACCCGCCGGCCCGGACTTTTGCAACCAGGGTCTGGTTGATGTGCAAGCCGGCCAACTGAACCTGCTGGACGGCGTGAGCAACGGGAAATTCCAGACGGCCGCCGGCGCTATCCTGTGGTTTTGGGGCGGCATCCACACGCTCAACCCGGGCGCCGGCTTCACAGGGAACGGGTCGGTGCGGTTGCTCCAGGGCGCCTCACCCGTCAAATGGATCGTCAATGGCGACCTCAGCGCGGTCGAACTGGAAGTCGGCTCGAACGGGACTCTTAACAGTCCGTCAGGGGAAACAGGCACGATTGCCGTCCAAAGTCTCCTGGCAAGAGACAACGCGACTTTCAACCTCGGACATTTCGTCCTGCAAAATGCCCAGTTGGGTGGCAAGACCCGTTTCAATGCCTCGGTGATCAGCGTCACAGGCAGCCTAGCGGTGACGGGGTCAAACTGCTGGTTCGAGGGCGCAAGCCTGGCCATGCAGACTGATTCTGTGCTCACCCTGAGCCCGGACGCGGTTGGCACCCCGGCCAATCTCACCGTAAGCGCCGGCTCTCAAATCACCTTGAGCGACGGGGTGCAACTCAGCGGCCAAGGCGCCCCGCCCAGCAAACTCGCGCTCTACCCGGGCGCGGTTTTGGCTTCCAGCGGCGCCGTCCTGGTCCAAGGTTCACCCGCCGGCCATCTCCTCCTTGACAACAGCGGGACAATAAGCGCCCAAGGCGGCGCCTTGCAGTTTGACCCGACCGTCGAGTGGCAATGCAGCAGCGGGTCCGCCAGCTTTGACGCCGCCACCCCGGACGCACTCATTCTCTTCGCCGGCCCCTACAGCGTGGAGACCAGCGCGCTCAGCCTCTTTACGGGAGCCGGCGCCAATCGCCTCCTTGCCGGTGGCACGATCGCCGGCGCCGTGCAGGTGGGCACTCTCGACCCGGTCACGCAGTCGTTTAGCCCCGGCAATTTGGACATTGCCGGTTCGTTAGCGGGTGGCGGCACACTACACGCGCTGGGCAATTCCAGCCAGGGCAGCGTCGTGAGCTGGGACAACGGCACACTGAGTTTGGCCTCCGTGACCATCGATGCCGGGGCGAGCCTCCTCCTCAACGGGGTGTCGCCGTCCGGGCCGGGCACCCTCAACGCGAGGCTGACCAATAACGGCGCTATCCTCCAGGGGGCCTCCCCGGGCACCCTGACGATTGCGGGCGGAAACAACTATCAACAGGCTCCCACCGGAATCCTGCTCATGGAACTGGGCGGCAGGAGCGCGGGGACCCAGTACAGCCAACTGGCCGTCGCCGGGTCTGTCTCCCTGGCCGGCAGCCTCAAACTCCAACTCATCAACGGTTTCATTCCCCAACCGGGCGACACCTTCCGGTTGCTGACCTGCGCGGCTTGCGCCGGCACTTTCAACGTCATCAGCGGGGCCCATCCGGCGGGTACTGTTTGGATGCCTCGGTACTCCGGAACCAACGTGACGCTCACGCTGGCCAGCCTCGTTACCCTGGCGCCGCCGAGCCTGGCGGGGGGCGCGCTGCTGCTGCCTTTCAATACAACGGCCGGGTGTTCTTATGTGGTCCAGAAAACGGACGCCCTCTGTCCTCCCGATTGGCAGACACTCGCCACCGTTCAGGGCACCGGCGCGCTTGAAACGGTCGAGGATTCGGCCCACCAAACCCAGGCCTTCTACCGGGTCTTGGTGCAATGAGCCGCCAATTTATGAAGAACCTGCTAAACACTCAACGCCGTCCAGGCGGCCCGCGCACCTCGCGTCGCGCCGGGTACGCGGCTGGCCTGCGAGGCTTCACCCTGATCGAATTGCTCGTGGTCATAGCCATCATTGCCATCCTGGCCGCGATGCTGTTGCCGGCCTTGAGCCGGGCCAAAGAACACGCTCGAGCCACGCAATGCATCAACAACTTCCGCCAGGTCGGCATCGCCGCCCACCTCTACACCGACGACAATCGCGACACCTACTCCTGCCTCGCTGGCGGATACGTCGTCCACGGCGGAGAATGGACCTCCAGTCCGGCCTCCACGGTGCTCCTCCAACCCAGTGACGGCGACGCCTATTGGGCGCTTGGCTATTGCCAGTATTTCGCCGGCAACCAAAGAATCTTCGGCTGCCCGGACGGCAAGATTGTGGACCAGTGGCGCGACCTGGGCCTCAATTACCCGCTCGCCTTCTGGGCGAACTCGACTTACGGGTTCTGCCAGCTCCTCACCATGCCCTGGACCGGGACCGGGACCCAATATGGCTCCAACGCCGCAGGCCCGATGAAAATCACCAGCTATTGCAGCCCCGCCACCACGATCTTTTGCCAGGACTCCATGAAGCAGTTGATGGAGGGCCCGGATGATTCCCTGGGTTTGTTTCCGGGCTGCTCGGGCATTCTGCAGTGGACTGCGGCTGTGGGGCCCTATTATCCCGGCACCGACCTGACCCAGGGCTGGTGGCGCCACAACAAGGGGTGCATGACCTTGTGGGTGCCGGGCAACGTCACCCGAATCCCCTACACCCCCAAAGGCGTTGATTATCACTGGTACACGGGCGAGCCGCCCGCCGTGATGCCGCGCTTCTAAGTAAGGTGCAGACTTCGCCGGCGCACTCCAAATCTTGGCGGCTCAGCCTTTGCCTTTTTGCTCTTGCACGATCCTGGCGCGATTCACGCCGCCGGCCCTGGCGGGGTTTGGGGCGGCTGGCCCGGGGGGGGCGGTTGGGGCGGGGGCGCCAGGATAACCGGCACCGGGTAGCGCAATTTCATCACGTCATCCACCATCACTTCCACATAGTAGGCGCCCGGCGCCTTGAATTCCACCTGGGCGAACACGGTGAAGGTAGTCGCGCTCATTAAGGCGTCCTTGAGGGCGAATCTCGCCTCGCCCTTGCGCACGACGGTCGTCTGGTCGGGCGCGATGAGCCGGACCGTCTCGACGAATTGGCCCAGCCCCGCCGTCCACCGGTTGAACAGGCTGAGCCTGAGCGCGACGATCGGCAGTTGGGGGACGCGGATGAAGTTGAGCACGCCAATGAGGATGAAGTTCCCGGTGACTTCCTGGCGGATTTCCTCGCACAAGAGCGAGCATTGCAAGTCGGGCAGGATTCGAGTCGGTTGCATATCACGCTTTCAAATCAAACCTCCGATGGCTCTTTCGGCGGCGAGGACGGTGTTTTGCATCAGCATGGCAATGGTCATTGGTCCGACGCCGCCCGGGTTGGGAGTGATCTTGCCAGCGACCGGTTGGACGCCGGCGAAATCCACATCGCCTGCCAGGCGGGAGCCGCCCTTGGCTGCCGGGTCGGGCACGCGGCTGACGCCGACATCCACGACCACGGCGCCCGGTTTGACCATGGCGGCCTTGACGAACCCCGGCACGCCCAGGGCGGCGATGAGGATGTCAGCGCGCCGGCAGTGGGCGTTGATGTCGCGGGTTGCGCCATGGCAAAGGGTCACGGTGGCGTTGGCGTGATTCTGTTTCTGGCAGAGCATCGCTGCCATCGGCTTGCCCACGATGTTGCCTCGTCCGAGCACGACCACCTCGGCCCCGCTGGTGTGGACGTTCGATCGGGCAAGCAACTCGCGGATGCCTGCCGGCGTGCAAGGGAGAAAACCGCTCGGGTCGCCCAGTATCAGTTTGCCGACGTTGATGGGGTGGAATCCATCCACGTCTTTTTCCGGAAGCACGGTGGAACAGACCACAGCCGGGCGGATGTGGCCAGGCAGGGGCGCCTGGACCAGGATTCCGTGCAAGCGCGGGTCGGCATTCAAGCGGGCCAGCAAGTCGAGCAACTCGGCTTCGGTCGCGGTTTGCGGCAAGACGTGCGTTTCCGAGACGATGCCCAACTCGGCGCAGGTCTTTTCCTTGCGCCCGACATAGACCTTCGATGCGGGGTCTTCGCCCACGCGCACGAAGGCCAGCCCGGGCAGGAGACCCCGTCCTTTGAGGGCGGCTATGCGCCGGGCCAGTTCGTCCTGGATTTGCCGGGCGATGGCACGGCCATCGATGAGGTTGTCAAACGGGGCCGGCGAGCGATTCATGCGGTCCAATTCCCGCTCACTGCGTCCCGCTGGGCGGGGGCACTTCACTGAAGTCGGGCGGCTCACTGAGGACTTCAATTTTCTGAATCGTCAGCACCGGCGTGTGCCCCCAGCGCTCGTCCAGGCCCTCCTGGCCCGTGACTATAATGCGCAGACCCTTATATCGGCGCAAGTCGAGTTCTTTGGAGGCTGTGTAGAGGTAATCGATGGTCTTGCCGTTATCGGGGCTGATCAAGGCGAAGTCGGAGGGGGCCTGGATGCTGGTCATTCCGCGAACGATGCCCTCGCGCAACACGATGCGCGGAGCGAGCGGTTCCTGAGCGGCCGTCGCGGGCCCCGGGGCCGGCGCAGTGGCGGCGGCGGGGTTCGCTGGCGCAGTCGTTTCCGGAGCGGTAGCAGCAGGCGGCGTCGGTGCCGGGGCCAGGGTTTCCGGCACCGCGGTCGCGGGCGCGGTCGGGGGCGGCGTTGCGGCGGCCGCGGTTTCGGGGGCGGAAGGAATGGTGGCAGCGGGGGCGGGAGCGGCGGCAACGCCTGTGATGGCGGGCGGGGCGGCTTCTCCCTGTCTCAGGAACTGGGCGGCCACGAACGCGAAGGCGTTGGCAGGCGGCTCGATCTCCATCCAGTCGCCTTTGGTGTTGAGGTCCTTGACTGTTTCGCCGCTCACGAGGCGGCCCAGGACGCTGTAGTTCTCGCCGGGGCCGGCGCGCAGGTTGAGGCGCGTAGCTTTGACGGTCTTGGCTGCGGGATCGATGTAGGTGCTGTTGACCCAGACATGGGTGCCGGGCGGGAGGGCTATCTTGGCCCAGGCGGAGGGTTCGTCGGGCGCCGACTTGTTCTGGACGACTTCTTCGATGACCGTTACCGGCTCGCCCCGGCTGAGATGGCCGATCACTTCGCTATGGAGCCTGGCCTGGGCGCGCACGTTGACATGGTTGGCGGCAACCACCGCCGGCCCGGCCACCAGCGGGACGCTCTTGAGTTCAGCCACGGGAACGGCGGCCCTCCGGGGGGCGGACTTGCCGGGGCTCTTCTTGCCGCTCTTCTTCTTGCCGCTCTTCTTCTCGGCGGTTTTCTTCTTGGCGGTCTTGACGGCGGGAGCGTTGGTGGGCGCTGGCGCGCTGACGGCGGGCGCCTCTGCTCCGAGTCCGGCCGGGGCCGTCGCGGCGGGCGCAGGAGCCGGGGTCTCGATCGGCCCTGTTCCGGGTGAATTCGTGGCCTGCTGTGCCAGCAAGGCCGTTGAGACCATCATTCCACAGAGCAACCAGAGGTTCATTTTCATAACTCAACTCAGTAGAGAATTAATCTCTGCTTCTGTCAATGCCCGCCATCTGCCCAGGCGCAACTCGCCCAGTTTGATTTTCCCGATCTGTATCCGCTGCAACCGCTTGACGGTCATGCCCTGCGCCTCGAACAGGCGGCGAACTTCACGGTATTTGCCTTCGGCCAATTCCAGTTCCACCACGCTCTGTCCCGAGCCGGCCGAAACGAGCCGGGCCTTTTCTGCCTTCAGTTTCTCACCCTGATGCTGTATGCCCTGCGTGAACCGGGCCAGCATCGCCTCATCCACCCGCCCTTGGACCGTCGCCAGGTACTTCTTGCGCACTTCGTAGCGCGGATGGGTCAGGCGCAAGCTGAATTCACCATCATTCGTAAGGAAAAGCAAGCCTTCAGTGGCGAAATCCAGGCGGCCGACCGAGTAGAGGTGGCTCCACTCTCCGGGCAGCAACTGGTAAATCGTCGGCCGGCCGTGCTCATCCTTGCGCGAGCATACCAACCCGCGCGGCTTGTTCAAGGCCAAATATACCTTGCGTTTGGCGCGAATGGGTTGGCCGTCCACCGTCACGCGGTCCCGGGCCGCGTCCACTTTGGCGCCCAGTTCCCGGACTGGGGCGCCGTTCACCGCCACGCGCCCGGCCAGGATGATCTCTTCGCCGGCGCGCCGCGAAGCCACCCCTGCCTCAGCGAGAAACTTTTGCAAGCGAAGCATTTGCGTGGAGAGTGGAGAGCGGAGAGTGGAGAGTGAAGAGCGAAAAGTGCGGACTGCCGAAAGACCAAAGCAGGCGTCGTCTCGCGCCTGCGATTCTTCACTCTCCGCTCTCCCCTCTTCCCTCTCCAATCCCTACACCGCCGCTTTGGTTTTGCGCAGGCCGGTAATGCGGTCGCCGGCCTTCCACTGATCGCGCTTCTTGAGCAGCTCGATTCGCTCAAAACGCTTGAGCACATTTCGTTTGCCGCCCAGTGTGGCGGCCGCGCGCAGACTGCGATGCTGTGACATAAATCAAAATTCAGATTTTACGTTGCCTGTTTGCCGGTTTCCCAACCGCTCCCGGTGTGGAGCGGGGGATGTATGTAGCATGCCCGGAGCCTGTTTGACAACATTTAAGTTTGTCGATTTAAAGCTTGACTTTGCCCCCGCCCCTTGGTAATGGGAACGCAAACCGGTGAGATATGCATGATTCTGCGCCTGCCGACAACCAGTTCTGCCCTCACCGGCGGAGCCATAACCACCCCCGGCGCCCCAGACGCCTCCTGAAGTGAAAACAACAACGAATCCGTTTCCCGCATTGTGGCCGCTGGCCGTGGCGCTGCTCGCAATCCTCAACCTCCATCTCTCCACCGCCGTTGCTCAAACGCGGCGGCTGGGCCTCATCACGGCCAGCTACACAATGAGTGCCAGCGGCTCGGGCTATCAATCCACGTCAGATGCGGGTGGATATGATAACTCTACAGATCAGGTTCAATACTCGTCGTATGGCCAATCACAGTACGAGGTCGTGCAAACTGAGACGAACCTGACGATTGGGAATTTGGTTAGCTCGACCTTCAACGAGGATGTGTCGTGGGGCGGCTCTGAACTCGCGTGCTCCACTTGGGGAATCCCTGTTTCTCACGTCTGGACTTACATCCTGGGTTCCTCGTGGGAAGGGACGAATGGCTGCTATCTGGGGTTCGATCCTTCTTCCAGCCTTACGAACATGCTCGAGATAGTTTTTGAGAATCTCGCTTCCCCAGGGATCGTTTGTCTCGAGGAGGGCGCTACTTTTAACTATGTGGAGGAGGGTAGTTATGGCGAGGGCGCACTCCTGGGCGCCATGCCGGAAGCGGCGTTTCAGTATTTCATAATAACGAATTTTCAAGCCTCCTGGAGCCAGACGCTTTCCACAAATGTCGTATATCATCAGGGGCAAACCTTCTCAAACGGCAGCGTTGCGGGCGACGCAACCCTTTCTCTCACCTACACTTTGGAATACGCGCCGTCACAGTTCAGCGTTCCCTACACGGCCACCCCAACCAACGGCACGGCCGCCCTGACGGTCCAGTTCAATGCGGATGGCCTGGATAGCGCCAAGAATGAGATCACCACTTGGAATTGGGATTTCGGCGACGGGACAATCACCAATGCTCAAAGCACTTCGCATCAGTACACGACCAACGGCACATTTTCCGTCACGCTCAATGCCACCAACGCCAACGGCGCCCCGGTCCAAGGCATTGGCCCAACCAACATCTTCGTGGCGCGCCCCACGGTGAAGTTCACAGCCTTTCCGACTAATGGCTTCATCCCGTTGCTGGTGCAATTCACCTCCCCGGACAAGGACAGCGGTGGCAATGATATCACCAGCCGGATGTGGAATTTCGGCGACGGCAACGGCAGCAGCGATCAATCCCCGGCAAACACGTACACTTGGACGAATTCCAAGGCGTTTTCCCCCAAGCTCACTGTGATCAACGAACTGGGCATGGGCATTGTCGCCACCGGGGCGAAAATCCTTGCGATCTACCCGCCCGTGGCCTTCACCGCCAGCCCGACCAATGGCCCCCTTCCGCTGTCGGTCCGGTTCACCGCGCCCAGCGCGGACCTCTTCGGCGTGGCCCTCACCAAATGGATCTGGGATTTCGGCGACGGCACAACAGGCCAAGGCCAGATTGCCTCTCACAATTACACCAACTACGGTATCTTCTCGCCCTCGCTAATCGCCACCAACGCAAATAAAACGCCTGTCGCAGGCATCGGTCCGACCATCTCGGCCGGCTTCGGTTCGATTTACACTTTCTTCGGCACCTCCGGCTTCAATCCAAACACCCTCGGCACGACGAACCTCGATGGCATGAATCCTTCGGCCGGCCTGACGGTGTCCGGGGGGCGCCTTTACGCCGTGATGTCCGCCGGCGGCAGCGGCGGCTCCGGCACCATCCTCGCCGTCAACGCGGATGGCTCGGACTTGGCCGTCGTTCACAGTTTTTCGCAGGCCGCCTCGGACCCCTCCAACCAGGCCATGACGAACGGCGACGGCATTTGTCCGGCGGGGAGGTTGGTATTGTCCGGCAACGTCCTTTATGGAGCGGCGCAACGGGGCGGCTCCGGCGGCGGCGGCACCGTCTTCAAGCTCAACACCGATGGCTCGGGCTTCGCCACGCTCTTGGATTTCCCGGCCACAGTTTCCAACGACCCTCGTCCCAACGGCCTGATGTTGTCCGGAGACACCCTCTATGGAACGGCCATGAACGGGGGCACCAACTGGAATGGGGCCGTTTTCCGGTTGAATACGGATGGCTCCGGCTTTTCCGTCATTCACACCTTCTCGCAGGCCAGCTATGACCTTTCCGTCCAGAACGTTACAAACAGCGACGGAATCAATCCGGCCGCGTCGCTGGTGTCGGACGGCAACTCGCTCTATGGAACAGCCAAGTATGGCGGCGTCGGGGGCGGGGGCACCGTCTTCAAGCTCAACACCGACAGCTCCGGTTTCACCACGCTCCACAGTTTCACCAGCCGCGACGGGCAGACCCCGAGCTCCGAGCCGTTGCTATCTGGAAACACGCTTTACGGAACGACCTCCGGCGGGGGCGACGCCGGCTCCGGCAGCGTGTTTAAAATCAATACCGACGGCTCCGGCTTCGCCACCCTTCACAGTTTCAGCGCCACCGCGTTCAATCCCCAGAACATGGGCCAAACCAACAGCGACGGCGCGCAGCCAAGCGCTGGATTGGTTTTGTCTGGCGGCACGCTCTATGGGGCGGCGTCCGGCGGCGGCCCCGCCGGCTCGGGAACCCTCTTCGCCGTGGACACCAACGGCGACAACTTCGTCAATCTCTACTCTTTCTCCCTCCTGCCTTACGGCCCGCCGCCTCCTTCTCCGGGCAGCACCAATCCGGATGGAGCCAACCCCTCCGGCACGCTCGCCCTGGCCGGCGGCGTCCTTTACGCCGCCACTGGCAACGGCGGCCCGCAGGGGGACGGTGCATTTCTTGCCTTGAGCATCGCCGCCGCCCAATCGTCGTTTATCGGCGCCTGGCCCACGGCCAGTCCGCTCACTTATGGACAGGCCCTCTCCGCCTCGGTCCTGAGCGGCGGTGTGGCCTCGGTCGAGGGTGCCTTCAGTTTTGACGCCCCCACAACCGTGCCCCGGCCGGGCACGTATTCGGCGTCGGTTACCTTCACCCCGGCCGATACGGCGGATTACCAGCCGGTGAGTGGATCGGTGGACGTGTGGGTGGCCCCGGCCCCATTGACCGTGACCGGTCTAACGGCCAACGGCAAGGTTTATGATGGCACGACGGGGGAGACCTTGAGTTGGAACAACGTGGGGCTGGCGGGGGTGATCAGCGGGGACGTGGTCGCCCTGGAGACCAACGGCTACACCGCCGCCTTTGCCAGCCCTAGTGCGGGCAGCAATATCGCTGTGACTGTCACGGGCCTGAGCCTGAGCGGCGCCAATGCCGCCGACTACTCCCTGGTCCAGCCGCTCCTGGCGGCAAACATCTCCCCGGCCCCGCTGACGATCACCGCCAACAGCGCCAGCAAAGTGTACGGGCAGACTGTGGCCTTCGCGGGGACTGAGTTCACGTCAAGCGGGCTGCTCAACAACGACGCCGTAACGAGCGTGAACCTGGCCAGTGCCGGGGCGCCAGCCACGGCCGCAGTGGCCGGCTCACCCTACACCATAAGCCCGTTTGGGACCGTCGGAACCGGACTGGGCAATTACACGATCAGCTATGTGAGCGGGACGCTCACGGTCAAGCCGGCCCCGCTCACAGTGACGGCCAACAGTGCGACCCGCCTCTATGGCCAGACCAACCCGGTCTTCATGGGCACAATCACCGGCATCAAAAACGGCGACAATATCACTCCAGTTTTCGCCTGCAGCGCGAGCGCCACCAGCCCTCCGGGATCTTATGCGATTACCGTTGGCTTGCTTGACCCCAACCTTCGGTTGGCCAACTACACCGTCACCACCAATGCCGGCGTTCTCACGATAGTAGGGCCCACCGTGTCCGTTGCACGACAGCGCGGCTCGGTTAGTTTAACGTGGCCCGCCACCGTGGGCCTGTCCTACAAGGTGCAATTCACCACCGATCTGTTTCAGCCAGCGTGGACCGACTTGGGCGCTCCCACACCCGCGACCAATTCGGCGGCGACGGTCATCGAGGCGATCGAACCCGGGCAAGCGCGCTTTTACCGCGCGGTGATTGTGCCTTGAGCAGCCCTGTGGGGCGCGCCCAGTGGAGGGCTTGACTTGCCAACGGCATTCGATATGATGCGGGCATGTCCTCGCAATCGGTGCTGCCGGACAACGTTGGTGGCCGCGCCCTCTCCTGCGACAAGCTCACGCAAGGAGCCTGGCAGCCATTCCCCCGCTCTCCGAAGGGATTCTCGGCGACCAGCCGGGGACATCGACGGAAAAGCTGGAATCACTCTCCGCTCTCCTGGAACCCGCTCTCAGACTATGAACCCCATGATTCATCTCGCAGCCAGAAATGCAGCCGGCGCCTGGTTCGTTGGCATCAGCTTGGTCGTCCTTCCAGCGCCGGTGTTGGCTCAGAACGGGCCAACGGTGCTCTCGACCGTTCCGGCCTCTGGCGCCGTGAATGTGCCGGTCAGCTCATCGTTCATGGCCACGTTCAGCGCGCCGATGGACACGAGCGCGACGTCCGTGCAACTCCTCGATACCTCGGCCTTCCCGCCCGACTTCGTGACCACGGCCGCGTCCTGGAGCCCCGACGGTCTCAAAATCACCTGCGCTCCCACCCCGGCCTTTCCGCCGAACGCCACCATAATATGGTCTATCATCGGCCGCGGCACCAACGGCCTCTTCCTGAGCGGTAACAGCGTCAGCGGCTCCTTCACGACCGGCAGCGGCGGCGCGCCCGTGCCATCAGTGGTCGGGACAATTCCCGACAACGGTGCGACCAACGTGCCGCCGACCGGCCCCGTGATCCTCACCTTCAGCGAGCCGATGGACACCAACAAGACCTCGGTGGTTTTCCGCAATTCCATGGACCCGCTGACCCTGCTGTCCGTGACGACATCTTGGAGCGCGGACCACACCATCCTCACCAACACGCCATCCCCGGCATTTCCCGCCGGCAGCGTGATCCTCTGGACAGCGACGGGCGCCGACCCTGCCGGCAACGTTCTGGCCTCTGCCATGGGCACATTCGTGACCGCGGCCAACACGGGCCCGACCGCCAACGCGGCCACCATCGTGTTGCTCTCGAGGGGCGAAAAGGCGGCTCAGACGGATGCAGACCTTTTCCAGCCGAGCGTGCCCGAGTTCGCTGCCTTGGCGGCCGCCAACCCCAACACCGGCGTGTTCTTCTCTACTCCCTCGCCGGGAACCACCAACGTGCTCGCAAACGCCGACAGCTTCGGCACCGTGGAATTTGCCGACACGGCCCCAGACGCCGCGAGCTTCGCGACCAACTACCCGGCGGGCGATTACTCAGTGCAGCTTGCTTCGGCCGCCGGCGTCGCCCTCGCCTCGCTCACGCTGAGTGACGGCCAGCTACCGTCCTTCCCGCAGGTCGCCAACTGGCAGACCTTGCCGTTCGTGGTGCTGAACCAGTCGTGGTCGCTCCAATGGGAATTCGCCGGCGGCGGCGCGCCGGTGGATTACCTGCGCCTGCGCGTTGCGCAGAACGGCGTCGTCATCTTCACCACGCCCGCGCCTGGCGCGAGCGGCGCGCTCACCGGCACGGCCAACAGCGTCGTCGTGCCGGCCACCGTCTTCACCAACGCCGGTGTGGCCGAAGTGAGCCTGACCGCTTTCAGCTTCAGGTCGCTGGACACAAACTCCATCCCCGGCACGGCGCTGCGCGCGGCGGGGCATCGCACCACGACGTTCGAGCTGACTGTGGCGGACCCATCGGTGCCCGCGCCCTCCCTGCTCACGACGAACCTGGGCGCCGTGCCCACGAGCGAGCCGATCTTGCTCGCGCTGGCTGCCGGCAACGGCGTGAAGCCGCTGAGCTTCGAAGTAGCCGGGGGCGCGCTGCCGCCGGGCCTGCTCCTGGAACCCGCCGGCCTGCTCTCCGGCCAAACCACCAATGTGGGCGCCTTCGACGCGACGGTGATGGTGACTGACCTGCTTGGCCGCAGCTCCACCGCGCCGCTGCACGTGAACACCGTCACGCTGCCGCCAGCCCCGACGCCGACGCTCATCGAGAATGTCGCTCGCATCGGTGATCCCTCACTGATTTTCGACATTGTCGGCGCCGCGGGGAGTGGCTACATCGTCTATCGCTCCGTGGACCTGGCACACTGGCTGCCTTACCTGGCCACCAACCTCACCGCGGGCCGGCTGACCTTGAGCTTGCCCACGGACGGCCAGGCGGCGTTCTTTCGCGTGACCGCGCCAGGGGCAGTCTTTCCTCCGCCGAATCCCGTCTCCGTCACTCCCGTTCTCAACACCAATGTGACGGCCTCGGCCTTGATCGATGAGTCTGGCGGCAGCCTCAGCCTGACCAACGCCGCCGGCTACGTCTTCACGCTGACCATTCCGCTGGGCGCGCTCGAACGGGAGGAGACGATCACGATGACGGACGTGGCCCAGGTCATCGGGCTGCCGCTGGATGGCGGTTTGAGCGCCGCTGTCCAGTTCGGCCCCGAAGGGCTGGTGTTCGATGCGCCGGTCCAGCTCGACATCACATCGCCCACAGATGTCCACGCCGCCAGCACTGTCGGCTTCGGCTCAGGCGGAGACGGCAGCCAGTTCGCCTTGACGCTGACCTTCCTGACCAACCGCACTGTGACGCAGTTCCTTCAGCATTTCTCGACGGCTGGGACCGCCAGCGGCTCGACGGGCAGCGTGCAAGGCCAAGCCCAAAACACGCCCAATAGCGCGGCCGCCGCTTATAACCAGCAGCTTGCCGCCGCGTTGCAGGCCTGCGCGGCGGACCCCAGTTGCGGCGGCCCAGGTGACATCCAGGGCCAATTGCTCGATTTGGACATCAAGATGGGCAACCAGGCCGTAATCCCCTTGCTCCAGCAGGCGGTGAACGACGACAGCGCGATCGAAAATGCCTTCAGTGTGTGGCTCGAATGGGCGCGAGGGATAGAGCTTACCATCAACCTGCCCTCCGGTGCGAGCGGGGATATCTGGCACGGCACAGCGTCGGCCGGGTTTGGTCAGCAACTCCCAGTCAAGGTCTCGCAGCTTGTGGCTATCTCCACGAAGGCCTGGAGCCTGGCGACCCAAGCCATTGTGAATGGCGTGGATAAGTGTTGTAAGGATTGCATCGCACACAAACTCGATCGCCTCAACCGGATGATCAACCTCGGGAAGGACGGCGACCTCCTCGGCTTGGACAACATGATGGGACAGGTTAATTCATGCATCCAAAAGTGCCTCGTGTTCCAGGTGGAGTTCGACTCCACAATCACCAGCACTTCCGGAGGCGCCACCGCGACGGCTCATACGAAGGGAACGGTGAAACTGAAGCCGATGATGCGCACTGCGAACGACGACCCCCTGTGGAACCAGTCCCAGGGGTTCTTTGCCGGTTCCCATGAGTGGACCATAGACGAAGTCCATCCGCCTCCCCCAAACGTGACTCCCGAGGGCTGTGTGGTCGCGGCGTCGCCGTCCTCCGGCCAGTTGTATTTCCCCTGGGTGAAGATCCAGCTCTATTCGACCTTCACCGTAAATATATGGCCGCTCGGCCCCCAGACCCTTACCGTGTATGCTCCCCAGTTGACCCTCTGCATGGCAGCCGACCCGAAGTACAAGCCCAGGGAACACCGCGAACTCATCTGCCCACAGCAGACCGTGCCAGTCGAGGATGTGTTCGGCGATCTCTTCAACACGGCTCACAAGCCCGAAATCCAGCCCATCCCGGCCGGAATGAGCGACTACTTTTCCGGACCAGTTTATAAAATGACCGGGTTTGACGCCGGGAGCCAGTCGGATGTCATTTTCTCGAAAAGCTACAATCAGTCCCCAACTTTCGATACCACGGAAACAACCACCATCAAGGTGCGCCACACGCCTCAGCAATGAGACCCCGAGCGTGAACCAGGCTCCGTCAGGGCAGATAGTCCAAATCCGCCAAATCCTTGTTCCGGCCAGATGCTCTCTTATTCAGGAGGTCAAGCCAGAACAGATGTGCTGGCAAACATGCCGAGGATTTGGGGGTGCGATTAAAAGTGTGGGGCATGCGCAGCGGGAGCTTTGTCCCGGAGGGACGTCCGACAATAGCCCGGCGCTTCAGCGCCGGGGAGGTGAGAGAAGAGATTCTCGTCCCGAAGGGACGATTGAGAACACTCCTTGCCCTCAGCCGTCCCTTCGGAACTCGTGACGGTTTGGCCGCTCCTACTCAACGTCGAAACGTTGGGCTGTTGTCGGATGTCCCTCCGGGACAAGCACTTGGCCGGGGCGCACCTCTGAGTTCGGCGTCAAATCCTAGCGACATTGGACCGAGGCTCGCCGGCCAGGAAGCGCCTGTCTGCATTGAGACCATGGCGCGGAAGTCGCAGTCGAACCGTTCGAGCAGGCCAACATGGGCATACACAAATGGGCGGCATGGTACAGGAGTCGGACATAATACTGCCATAATCCGGACAAGGAGTGCGCCGGTTAGACTTCATCGCCAGCCTTGCCCCCGAGATCTTGCATGTCCAATACCTGAGTAAAGATGTCCAGTGTTGGGATAGATGCAGAACATCGCCTGTGCGAATACTGGCCGGTCATACAAGAAACCAGGCCCATCGCGCGAAGGAAAGGCTCGTGGCTCGGACGTCAAGTCAAAAGCCGCTTTCTGTGAGGGCCCACAGGGCTGCTCTAAGCTCGCGTTACCGGGGGCCACAAGCGCGCAGCCCTGAAATCCGAGGTCCGAAATCCGAAATCCGAAGGAAATCCGAAATCCGAAATCGGAAAGCGGCTGGATGGCTG
>Ga0181524_10001700_pt1 | contig 24533 bp, 15 predicted proteins | sample PEATcosm2014_Bin_34_FD_119761 | JGI IMG/M metagenome (GOLD analysis project Ga0181524, IMG submission 119761) | Peatland microbial communities from MTU Mesocosm Facility, Houghton, MI, USA - PEATcosm2014_Bin05_60_metaG | ecosystem: Environmental > Terrestrial > Soil > Wetlands > Peat | place... | reverse complement strand
TGCTCACCAGTATTATAATGCGCCAGAGGCGATAAGGTTGCAGTGACTCCCAACGTAAATTCTCGGAGACAGGCTAACCGGGATTTGCTATACGGCGGCTTTCCACAAGATGGTCAGCCATTAAATAGCGCATTCTGGTCAGCCGAATCCCGCTTGTCAAAAGGAAAGTCGCGGGGTACTACCGAGCACTGCCCATTAACAGGTGCGTAAGCCGCTGTTCTGTAATAGGATACGCCCACGCGCGCCCCTCGCGCGCATGAAGGGGCCGGGATGGGAAGGTTCTACGCCGTTTCCACCGGCATGACAGTACTATGGTCAGTAGCCCGTTTCCCGCTTTGTAACTCTCGTCGCCGCAATAACTGACGACTGACAGCGTCCTGCCTGGGGTCTGGAGGTCGCGGGTTCAAGTCCCGCCGCCCCGACCAGCTGAACAGATAGACCAGCTTTGACTACGGTTGTCAGCGGTGGTCTATCTTTCTATTTGGGGCAAGCTTGGGGCAAAACCGCTGCCGGGGCGCAAGAGGCCCCCTTGCCAGCGGTGGACTGCAATTGTCCACGGTTTCCTGCAGGTTGACAGTACGGAGGTCAGTACGGGGCCAGTACACCCGCAGCATGTTCTATCGCGGACATGGGCCTGCCAAAGGCCGCAGGGTTGATGGCCGGTTTCGTTGGAAGACGACCGAGCGGAAGATGGCGATTGATTTCCGCGTGCGGAACGTGGTAGCTATTAGCCATGCGCGTGGTCTCAGCCATCCTGCTTTGTCTGCTGATCGCCGGTTGCGGCGCCCCGTCCGACGGCAAGGTCCACGTCTCTTACTGGGAGAAGTGGACCGGCGCCGAAGCCGAGGCGATGCAGAAGGTCGTGGACCAGTTCAACCGCCGGCAGGATCGAATCGTCGTCGAGTATCTTGACATCGCCGACAACAGCCGCAAGACGCTCATCGCGACGGCGGGCGGCGATCCGCCGGACGTGACCGGCATCGAGCTTGCCGACGTCTACACGTACGCGGACCAGAACGCGCTGCTGCCGCTGGACGACTTCATCCGCGGCGAGGGCACGACGCCGGAGAAGTGGGCGGAGCGGTACTACCCGGTCTACGGCGACATGGGCATGTATCGCGGCGTGACATGGGCGCTGCCGAGCACGCCCTCGACGGCGGCGCTCTACTGGAACAAGGCGATGTTCCGCGCTGCCGGGCTGGATCCGGAACATCCGCCGAGCACGCTGGCGGAGCTGGACGACATGGCGGAGAAGCTGACGAAGCGCGACCCGGAGACCGGCCGGATCACGCAGCTCGGTTTCCTGCCGCAGGAGCCGGGCTGGTTCGCCTGGGTCTTTCCGCAATGGTTCGGCGGCCAGCTCTGGGACGGCAAGGAGATCACGATCGGGACCGCGCCGGGTAATCTCGAATGCTACGAGTGGGTGGCGAAATACACGAAGAAGTACGGCCTGGAGCAGGTCAAGGCGTTCACGAGCGGGTTCGGGACTTTCTCCTCGCCGCAGAACCCGTTCTTTTCCGGCCAGGTCGCGATGGTCCTGCAAGGCGTTTGGATGGCCTACCACATCCGCCACTTCGCCCCGGGCATGGAATACGGCTGCGCGCCATGGCCAGCGGTGAAGCCGGAACTGGCGGACTTCGCCATGGCCGAGGCGGACATGCTCGGCATCCCGCGCGGCGCCAAGCATCCGAAGGAGGCCTGGGAGTTCATCAAGTTCGTCAGCTCCAACAACCCCAACGCCCAGAGCCGCGACGAGCTGACCGGCATGGAGCTGCTCTGCTTCCTGCAGCAGAAGAACTCGCCGCTGCGGCAGTGGAGCCCGTTCTTCGAGCAGCATCACCCGCATCCGTACATCGAGCTGTTCCGCCGATTGGCGGAGCGGCCGCGCGCGGTGCACATTCCGAAGATCGGCATCTGGGCGGATTACGCCCGCGAGGAGAATGAAGTCTTCGAGAAGGTGCGCCTGCTGATCGAGCCGCCGGCCGAGGCGCTGGCGTTCTGCCAGGCGCGCGTGGCCGACCGCTGGGCCGAGCACCGTCGGAGCCTTGCGCGGCATGGTCTCCTGGCCGAGACGGCTGCGCCGCAGTCCTCCTCAGCGAGCGACCATCCCTGACGCATCGCAGTCTGCCACCGTCTGCAGCCGCGTGAGGACCGGACCGATGACCTCGAGTTGGTCGGTTGGGAGGCGCCTGATTCCTCACCCCTGGCTCGTTTGACAGCGAACGCGCTGGAACGTAGAATCGCCCGCTATCCGACCGGGGCCGTTCCCTGATCGTCAGCGGTTTTCCTTCATCGGGAAGGAAACATCCGTCGTTGGACACACGGAGGATCAAACGATGAAGCGCGCATGGGCGTGCCTGATCGTCGCGGGAGCCGTGGCGTTGGGAGCCGGTTTGGCTGTGGGGGCGGAAGGGCCTGCTGCTGCGACGCCGCCGGCGCAGGCGACGATAACCCTTCCTGACGCGGCCAAGGCGGCGATCGCGAAGGCTTTTCCGAAGGCGACTATGGGAAAGGTCTCGAACGCACCCGGACGCGGCACCGTGAGCTACCTCGTGGCGATGACCGAAGGCGATAAGAAGTTCGACGTCCGCGTCAGTGAAGCCGGCGTGATTGTTTCGGTCGCCACGCCCATCAAGGTCGCTGACTTGCCGAAGGCCGTTTCGGATGCAGTGACCGCCAACGCCGAGGGCGCGAAGGTGGATTCGGCCAACAAGGTGGAAATGCGCGTCAACTTCCGGACCCAGGAGCCGCTCGAAACACCGACGTTCATTTACTCAATCCGGCTCGTGAAGGATGACCAGCAAGCGAACCTGATGGTGAGCGAGGACGGCACGGTCCGCCGGCCTCCGCAATTCCAGCCGATACCGAAGCCGACGGAAGCACCGGCGACGAAGTAATTGGCCCACAAACCGTTCGCACAGAACTCCCTGCGCCGCGGGACGAGCTTACCTCGCCCGCGGCGCATTCTTTTTCATCGCACGATCTATGCGGTGCGGCAGGTCATCCGGGACCTGCCGAATTATGCCTGGCGGCCGGTCGCAGCCGAGTGTTGGGCAGCGAGTCGCACCTGCGGCGGACCTGCGTAATCTGCTCGAAACTGCGCGCCGCTCTCCTGCTCCGTTGTGCCAGGCAAGGCGAACCACGTAGTCCATCCGGGAGCGCGGGAACATGATGGAGTGATTCAGGCATTCTCCTTTCAGGTGGGAGAGGATGGACTCGCCGAAGAGGTTCGCGCTGGGCGTGCTAACGGGCAGCCGCATTGAGGCCCTCGGCGATCAGCGCAATCATTGCCGCTGCGGCGTTGTGCCTCAGAGGACAAAGTAGTAAAATCATGAGCTTAGCCGTCGAGTTCCTGTTTAGTCGCGACCATTCGAGGATGCTGGCATGGGCGTTTGTGGCGTCATCGGCAACACGCCGCTCGTCGAATTGAAAGGATTCAAGAGCCTCGACGGTGTCCGCTTGCTCGGCAAACTGGAAGGCTGCAATCCAGGGGGATCGGTCAAGGACCGCCCCGCCTGGTATATGATTCGGGAGGCGGAAGAGGCCGGCGCGCTGACGCGGGACAAGGTCATCCTGGAACCGACCTCCGGCAATACGGGTATTGCGCTGGCGATGATCGGGGCGTCGCGCGGGTACCGCGTGAAGCTTTTCATGCCCGAATGCGTCAGCCAGGAGCGCCGGCGCATCCTGGAGGCATATGGCGCCGAGACGGTGCTGACGCCCGCCGGCCAGGGGACCGACGGCGCAATCCGGGCGGCGCACGAGGCGTTGAAGTCCGAGCCCGACCGTTACTATATGCCCAACCAGTTCGCGAATCCCAGCAACATTCTGGCGCACTACGAGACGACCGGGCCGGAGATCTGGGCGCAGACGCGCGGCGATGTAGATGTCTTCGTTGCCGGCATGGGCACGACGGGCACTTTGATGGGCGTGGGGAAGTTCCTGCGCGAGAAGAAGCCGAGCGTCCGCATTGTCGGGGTCGAGCCGGTCCGCGGCCACCGCATTCAAGGCCTGAAAAATATGCAGGAGGCCATCGTGCCGGCGATCTACCAGGCGGAGAAGCTCGATCTGAAACTAACGGTGGAGGACGAGGAGGCATTCGAAGCCACGCGGCTTCTGGCGCGACAGGAAGGGCTGTTCGTGGGGATGTCGAGCGGCGCGGCGGTCGTCGGAGCGTTGCGCGTCGCGCGGCAGATGAGTCGCGGCGCCGTCGTCGCGCTCTTGCCCGACCGCGGCGACCGCTATTTGAGCACGAACCTCTTCCGGCCCCTCTGCGCGCTTTGCCCGCCATGATGCAAGATGTGGTACGAAGTACGTTCTGAAAAAGCCGCTGACCGTATATCGGAGAGGGGACGGTCGTGCTCCTGAGAAGCGCAGTTCTGAAGGGTCATTCCGCCGAGGCGCCTGGCACTAGCATAGACCCTCATTGCCGATAGCCTGACGACGTGGTACAATCCCGCAGCATGAATGTCGCGCTCGCTGAAGTGGCTGCCCTGCAGCTCCTCTGCGCAGCTTCTACCGCGAGGATAAGCTGCTGAATCCTTCGGTCGAGGTTCATGGCATTTACGGCGAAAAGTTCAAGTACTGTCCTGTCCTCCCGACCAGTTGAACGGATAGACCAGCGTTGACTACCGTTGCCAGCGCTGGTCTGTCTTTCTATCCGGGCGCGGTTTACATGACCATCCAGGGCTTCGTGAGCTGGGCGCTGACCGCGACCTTTACGGTCATGCTGGCCGTTCTGCTGGCCCTCATGCGCTATGAGAAGGCCCAACGGGGCGCGACAAGATGCGCTCCTCCACGTCGCGCGTCGCTGTTGCGGGCATCGGGTTGGGGATCGTCTGCTCCTGCCAAGATGCGCTCCGCTTTGTCGCGCGGCAGTGTCGCGGCGCTCGGATGCATCATTTACGAGGTCGTGAAGGCGCACGGCAGCCTCTCCACGGCGCTTGCGGACGCGAAAGCGGACCTGGTGAAAGCCGAGGCGGCCGTCGAGAGCATGGTCACTGCTGCGAAGAAGGCGGTGTAGCTAGTCAGGAGCGGGGCGGCAGATCATCGCCGCCCCGCTGACATTTCCGACAGGGTCTTCAGCCTGTTCTCGATCTCCCATGGCGACCGACGTCAAGGCTAGGTCGTGCGTCCTCGGAACTCCTCCCTGTTGAGCAGCTTGCCGCCTTTATAGGGGATTCACCGGCTGCCCCTCAAACACATTATTACAGTCATGCCTTCATTTAGGCAAAGCTTCAAATATTACGACTCCGCCTTTTGTGTATCGCCTCAACGTCACACCATTATGTGTTAACTCATCCGGGCCATCAGAATAGATGTGATTCAGGCCAAGTTTCTGAGCCTCGTCCGGGTCTTTCAGATTAATACCGGCTATGTGTTGACTAAACGCCCATGTACCGACCATAAATGACATCATTGTCGCCACATCCGTTTTCAAGGTTAGGACGTCATATTTCAATGAGGCTCGAACAAGACGCCCGTTATAGGTTTCTAATTCGAGGGTGTTACATTTACACGAGTAGCTATCAAGGGTTGTTCCTTCGGCCGTATGTTCTGAGCTTAGCACATCTGTCTGCTTGAATATTGATCGCACTTCCTCTCTTGAAACCGGTAAATATTTCAACGGGGCAGTCACTTGTGTTGGTGCAGTATCTTTGTTGCCGATCGGCACCGCCGATGTGCTGGCATCTTTATGTCCTGGAAAGAAGCAGGACTTTATCCCGAAACATATTCCAGCAATCAGCACAAAGAACATGAGACACCCAGGAAGTGCTTCCTTGAAGGTAGCCCTCTTTTTTGGGCCGGCAGGGATGGGTTTGTCTGTGGAACTCTTCGGCTGGCCATGAATCTCCTTTAGGTTGTTCTGTGCTTGAGTGTCCCCCTGGTCTGCCGCTTTCAGGTACCATTTCGCCGCCTCAGCCTTGTCCTGGGGAATGCCTTCGCCGCTTTCGTAGCACACCCCTAGGTTACACTGCGCTACCGCGTCCCCTTGGTCTGCCGCCTTACGATACCATTTCACTGCCGCAACCTTGTCCTGGGTGACTCCTTCTCCGTTGTCGTAGCAGAACCCAAGGGCTCGCTGCGCATCGGCATTTCCTTGCTCTGCCGCTCTCCGATACCATTTCGCCGCCTCAGACTTGTCCTGAGGAACTCCCCGGCCAGGCTTTTTCTTACTGACGTTTTCCGTATTCTTAGGCTCCTTCACAGCATCCTTGGCCTCGTTGAGCTTTTCACTCCTTACATCTGTTTCGAGCTCAAGTTCAGGCAAATCGCCTTGTGGTGACGGCTCTGGTTTGTCATCTTTTAAGCAAAGTGGCTCTTTTGTCTTTAGCGGCTCTTCTCTGGCATCTTGCAAGCGAAGTGCCTCCCTTGTGTGGGAACTGGGGATGCCGGCGACCCATTGATGACCGCATTTCAGGCAAAGCCAGGTGTTCTCCCAATGTCTCGTCTTCGCCTTGTGGAACTCGTCGAGTCGGGGCTGGCATTTTATGACTTTGAACGAGCCAATCACCCCGACTACAAGGCCGATAGCTAGGCCCGTCCAACTAACATAGTCGCCACAAATGCTCCACAAGATCAGAATCACTGAACCGAGAACGACTATGCGTGAGAAAGTTTGGTCATTCTTCTCCGGGGGTGCCAATTTCTTGGCGAGCAGTGTAGTGGTTGTGGTCTTTTCAGTAATGAGTCCACCAGCATATGCGGGACGGGAGGATATTGAACCGGCACCCGTTACCCATTCTGTGCTCTTGCTGCGAGAGGTTCCAGACTCGTAAATGAGGGAAACCTTCTTGCAGTCGTCTGACCCGCAATCTGGACATGTTATGCCCATACGCTTGCCTCCGACTCAAGTCGGGCAGTGCGCAAGGAATTTACTAGCTGCCCACGGCCTACAAAGCTTCGATTCGCCTCAGCATCCGCGCGACTTGGTTGACGCGCTTCACTTTTGTGCTTGTGAAACGCCCCGGGTTTTGTCGTATCCTTCTCAAGTGAGCTCTTACAGATCGTTCCAAAGCACTCACTTTTGCAGTAATCGCCTTCGCCTGTTCGCTGAACGTCAATTCTTCGAAAGTCCTCGTGTCGTTCTTGTGGCGGCGCTGTCCCATGTTTTTCCTCCTGGGTGTCAATTGTAGCCGGAATTTCCCTGATGGCCTCTGTACAGCTTCAGCGTGAAATGGACAAATGCCTCACGCTGGTAAGAGACTCCGGACCATCCGGAGTCTTCGCGTTCACGAGGTTCGGGGGATTCCGCCCTCGACCACTGAATTTTTAGAGGTATACTATCACTCACGACTGACAGGCGCAAGGGGGAAGTACGCAATTCAAGTAAAAGCAGCTTGCGGCACTAGCTTGCCGGGAACCAGGTCGCAGCGGATAATGCCATTTGTGACGCCGTGACAGTACAGTGGTCAGTATGAGACTTGGCAGTTTCGTAACTCTATACTACGCAAGCACTAAGAACGGTGGTATTGTAGCCTGGGGGTCTGGAGGTCGCGGGTTCAAGTCCCGCCGGCAAACTCGCTGCCCGTCGCGACAGGATGGGCGAGAGCATGGGGACTCTCTGCGATAAGCCAAGGCACCGCATGAGTTCGTTGCGTTTCGCCTCTGGTGTCATCGGGCGCAGCGCTGTATACTCAAAACGCGCCGCAACGATGATCCCCTTGCAGAGCAGGAGCCATGTCCAGGAACGCCAGGAAGAAGCCGGCGGAAACCGACCTCTACCCGTTGCTGCGCGCTTATCTCACGGCGCAGGGATACACAGTCCGCGGCGAGGTGAAGCACTGCGACATCGCGGCGGTGAAGGGCGACGACCTGATCGTGATCGAGATGAAGCTGGCGCTGAACCTGTCGCTCGTCGCGCAGGGAGTGCGGCGGCAGCAAATGACCGATTCCGTCTACCTGGCCGTGCCGCGCCCGCCGAACCACGCGAAGTGGATGTGGCAGATGCGCGGCGTCTTCCGCGTGCTGCGACGGCTGGAACTGGGGCTGCTCCTGGTATCGCTCAAGCCGGGCAAGCCGCCGGTGGAGGCGGCATTCCACCCGCTGCCGTTCGAGCGGCGCAAGCGCCGCGGCGCTCGGAGGGCGGTCATCGAGGAAATCGGCCGGCGTTCGGGAGACTTCAACGTCGGCGGCAGCGCGCGGAGGCCGCTCGTCACCGCCTACCGTGAAAACGCGATCCAGATCGCCTGTTACCTGGCCGACAGCGGCGAGATGTCGCCGCGACAACTGCGCGCGCTCGGCACCGGTTCCAAGACGCTTTCGATCCTGTCGAGGAACGTTTACGGCTGGTTCAGCCGCGTCGGCCGGGGACTTTACGCCGTGACGCCGAAGGGGCGCGAAGTCCTGTCGAAGTACCCTGAACTGGTCCGCCACTATCGTTCGCTCCCGGCGCAGCAGGACCGGCCCGGCCGCTGAGCCTTCACCGAGCGCTCGTTGTCTTGACGGCTTGCCCGCCGAGCTTTATGCCGGTCTGCGCCTTCGGCCACTCCTGGCATTTTGGAACCCGCTTCAAGATCGGCAGGCCGCCGAAAAAGCGCTTGACGAGGGCGGCCTCCGTCGTCAGAATGTGGCATTCGATGCCTGACCGTCGTGTGAAGAGTGGCCACATGGCAAATTCCGGTCGAGAAAACCCACGCTTTCCTCCGCACATACTTTCTTGCACAGGGCAAGCGCCGCGCCGCGATTCGGCCATGGGCCCGAAAAAACACTGGCTGGGGCAAAAAGAAAGTCCGGCATACCCGTCCAATAGATTGGGAACCATCCGGCGAGAAAAGCGTCTAATAGGTTGTCTCGGGCTTCGGTCGGGAAGGATCAAATGCAGTGGAAGGCCATCGCGCTGTGCGCGTGAAGGCATTCGGCATCCTCAGCGCCTGTCGGCCGGAGGGAGCGAAGAATGCGAAATAGACCGATGACCCCGCGCGCATTTTGCGGCTGCGGAGCGGCGCGGTTCACGCAATTCCTCGCGCTTCTCGTCTTCCCCTTCCTGGCGGCCACGGCGGCGAACGCGGTTGCCGGCGATGCTTCGGTGGCCGACGCGGAGTACTCCGTCCGGGCGGACGGCAAGTTCGCGACGGTGACGGCGACGCTCTCCGTGCTCGTTTCGGGCGAGGGCTGGTCGAGCCTGGCGCTGCTGCCGGAGTCCGCCGTGCTGCGCTCTTGCGAGGTCAGCGGGAAGCGCGGCTATGTCCAGCGCGGTGCCGAACATTATACGGCCGAACTGTTGGGCGAAGGAAAGTACTCCGTCGCGCTGAAGTTCATCCTCGACGTGCAGGAGCAGGGACCGGAGCGCTTTATCAAGCTGCCGCTCATCCGGTCGGCCGGCGGGCGGGTGCTGCTCGATCTCGACGGGCCGAACTGCGCCGTGCGTTTGTCGCCGGAAGCGCCGATGGAGATCCGGCATGAAGCCGGCCGCACGCGCGCGACGCTGGTCCCCGGCGGCGCGGACGCCCTGACGGTCCGCTGGCTGCCGGAGGAACTCGCGAAGGAGGGCGCGACGATCTTCGAGGCGCGCGAGGAGAGCGCGCTGACCGTTCAGTCCGGCGTGGTGCGGCGGCTGACCGGAATCACCGTCACGGTGCAGCGCGGCGAACTCGACGCGCTGGCCGTCTCGATCCCGAAGGGCGTGGACGTGCTGGGCCTGAGCGCGCGCGGCGTTCGGGAAGCCGGCGCCGGCAAGGAGAGTCGTCCCGCGCCGGACCTGCTGATGGACTGGCGCATCGAAGAGCTGGCCCCGGGCGCAGTGGAACGGAAGATGCGCGTGCGCCTCGCCAGGCCGCTCGGCGGCGAATTCATGCTCCAGTATCCCTCCGAGCAACTCTTCGATCCGTCCGCGGCGGCGGTCTCGGTGCGGCCTTTCGTCGTCGAGGGCGCGTCGCGGCAGTCCGGCGTGATCGGGCTCCGGAGTCCGCCGACGCTGACGCTCATCGAGGCCGGCTCGACGGGCCTGAACCGCGCGGCCGCGCGCGCATTCTCGCCGGCGTTGGGCATCGCTCCGGTCTCGGAATGGCCCCTCGTCTACGAGTACCTGCGGCTGCCGGCCGAGTTGAAATTGAAAATCGAGGTCATCCCCGCGCGCATCACCGCCGGCACCGCCAGTCGCGTGAAGCTGCAGGCCGGCGTCGTCGAGCTGACGACGCTGATTGTGCATCACATCGAGAACGCGCCGGTCGAGCGCCTGCATATCGGCCTGAGCGAGGGCCTGATCGTGCTCGGCGTCGCCGGCGACGACGTCGAGACGTGGGAAGTCAAGAACGGGCAGATCGAGGTCCGGCTGAAGCGGCCGGTCATCGGCGATCACCTGCTGACGGTCCGCTGCATCGAGAACCTGCAGCGGGTCAACGGCACGCTGATCCCGCGCCTGCGCTGCGTGGACGCCGAGCGCGAGTCCGGCTCGATCGGCATCATCGCCGGGCCGGACCTGGCGCTGCAGCACTATCGCTCGGAGAAGGTCGTTCAGGTGGACGTGGACCGGCTGCCGCAGTGGGTGCGCGAGGCCGGGCCGAAGCTCGGCTATATCTATGACGAGCCCGGCGGCCTGCTCAGCGTCTCGACCAACCTCATCCAGCCGGTCGTCCGCGTCCAAGGCTGCGGCATCGCCATGGTCGGCGAGGAGGCGATCCAGGAAGAGTACGTGTTCGACTGCGACATCGAGCGGAAGCCGGTGTTCAATTTCCTCGTGAACCTCCCGGCCGACCTTTCGGTTCTCAATCTCGTCGGGCCGGACGTGCAGGACTGGGAGTTCCACGCCGGGCAGCCGGTGCTGACCGTCACGTTCGGCCGGGCGCTGCTGGGGAAGACGCAGTTGCACCTCTTCTGCGAGCGCCGCCGCGCGCTCTCGAGCGACGGGCCGCGCGCGCCGACAGTCACACCGCTCGGAGGCGTGTTCATCCGCGACACGGATCAATACTCCGGCTGGTTCGCCGTCGCGACCGACGCGAACCTCGACCTCAAGACGCTCGAGACGCGCGCGATGACCTCCGCCGATATCCGCGACGCGCCGCCGCTGCTCCAGGCATACGGACACCTGGTGCTCGGCTTTCGCTGGACGGGCGACGACTGGGGCCTGACGTGCGACGCCGTCCCGGTCGCGCCGCGCATCGAGGCGAAGACGCGGACCGCGCTGCTCTTCGACGCGGGCATCATGCGCGCGATCACCGACGTCACCTGGGGCATCTCCAAGGCCACCGTGCGCGACCTTTCGATCCAGTTGCCGCCGATGACGCTCAGCTCGGTCCTGGTCGGCAAGAACATCCGCAGCCGCGAACTGATCGGCGACACCTGGCACATCCGCCTCGACGATCCGGTCAAGGGAGAGTACTCGCTGCGCGTGGCCTATGAGCAGTTGCCCGATTCCGCGAGCGCGGTCCTCTATACCGGCATCCGGCTGCCCGAGGCGGAGAGCGAGGACGGGGTCGTCGGCGCGTACCTCCAGGACCCGCAGATCGAAGTGAACGCGGCGCAGCTCGAGAACGTCTCGCGGGCCGAGGCGGCGCCGGGCGGGCTGGGACTGCCGGCCGAGGCGGCGCGCTTCCCGTTCCTCGGCGCGTTCAGGCACACGCAGTCGGACCGGCGCATCGCGTTCCAGATCAAGGGGCACGCGCTCGCCGAGGGCGTGCTGCTCCACGCGGACAACTGCGCGATCTCAAGCGTGGTTCAGGCCGACGGCGGCGCGACCAGCTTCATGAATTGCCAGGTGCGGAACGCCGGGGCGCAATTTTTCAAGCTGACGCTGCCGAAGGACGCGGCGCTCTGGGGCGCGTACGTCGAGGGCCGGCCGGTGAGGCCGAACCGGCTGGAGCAGTCCGGCGAGATTCTCATTCCGGTCCTCAGCGCGCCGCGCAACGCCCCATTCGACGTTGGCGTCATCTGGTCCGAGCCGACCCGCGACCTGGGCGTGGGCGCGTCGCTCGCGCTCGCCTCGCCGAACCTGGCGCTCCCGGCGCAGGACGTGGACTGGAACGTCTATCTCCCGCGCGACTACCAGCTCGTCGCCGCCGCCGGCAACATGAAGCTGCTCCAGCGCATGCCGTGGTACGAGGAAGGGCTGCCCGGCGTCGTCGTCCAGCGCGCGCGCGCCGTGTGGCCTGCTGTCGCCGGAGTCGCGACAGTCCTGTTCTGGCTGCTCGTCGCGGCGGTGGCGATCTATATTGTCGTGCATGCCCTGAGCCGCCTGGTCAAGTGGATGGCCGCGCGGCAAGCGGCGCGAGCGGCTGAGGGCAAGGCCCCGGCGTCTGTAGCGACCCTGACGGTGGAAGTCGTCTTCGTCCTCTTTGTTCTGCTTGTTCTGGCGGGGCTGCTCCTGCCATCGCTGAGCCGTGCCAGGGAAGAATCCAGGCGGAAATCTTCCGACAGCAATCTCTCCCAGATCGTGAAAGCATGTATCACATACCAGGAACCGAACGGCGATTTTTTCCCGCCTTCTCTTGAGGCTCTTTATCCTGTATACCTCGACAATGTGCGGGTCTTCCATGCGCCCGGAGTCGGGGGCGAAGGCATTTCCTACGGGTATGCTCCTCCTGTTGATCCGCACACGGCGCGGCCGGACACGCCGGTGGCGTGGGACCTTCCGGGCAACTACCCGAGCGGCGGCAACGTGGCGTTCTTCGACGGTCACGTCAAATGGGTTGAGGCGGACAGCGATATCGGCCGGGCCCTTGGCTACACCAATGAGGAAGGCGCCGGCGCGCGGACTGTAGCAGGCGAAGTCCTGGGCCGCGGGAAGGCGGCGCTGATCGGGCCGCAGCAGCGTCCTCGACCTGCGGCGCCTTTCGCCCGAGCTTCGGCTTCGGCGCAGCCTGGATCGGAATTGCGTGATTACAACGGAGAGCACCGTACAGTATTCGGATTCGCGCCCGACCTGAATGACCAGGCTAACCAGCAGCAATTGCAGGCGGAGGCGGGTGTGCAGCAGCGGGCCGAGAATGCCCGAAACCTGGCCCAGTCGAACGTGAAGCGCGGCAACTACGATGAGGCTGAGAAGCTCTTCAGCGATGCGCTGAAGCTCCAGCCGGAAAACCGGGACACGAAGGACCAACTCGACCGCGTCGAACTGCTCGCCAAGCTGGCGCCGCAACAGAACGTCAATGCGCCGATCGCCAGAGCAGCTCCGGCCGCGCCGCGTGCGGGACCTGCGCCTCAAGTCCCAGGTACGGCCGCGGGTGGCGGCGGAGGCAGCCTAATGCTCTTTAATGGGGCAGAGGGCGTCAGCTACGCGAACGCCACTTTCAGCGTCAGCGCGATCAAGGATTACATCGTCGAACTGAAAACGGTTCCGACCGAAATCAAGTTTGAGGACCTGGCTGCGGATGAGATGCAGCGCGACATCCTCTCGCTCACGACCGGCCGGACGAAGCGCATTGCGCTCAAGAGCGGCGGCGCCGTCGAGCTGACCGACGGCGAGCTTTCCGTCCACGGGACGCAGATGGAAATCGGCGATATCGAGTCCGCCATGACGGCGCTGCGCACGCAGATGCTCGCCAAGGCGCGGGAGGTCACGGCGGCGCGGGAGCGGGAGGAATCGGAACTGGCCGCGCGGAAGCGCGCGGAACTCGAGCAGCGCATGCAGGCTTCGCTCGTCGGCGGCGGGTTGAAGGGCGGCACGATCTCCGGCAACCGCGGCTCGGGCGCGATGGCGCTCGACATCTCCTTCCCGAGTTTCGGCACGCGCGCGTACCCGTTCCACATGGATTACGCCGGCTCCTCGCAGGCGCGGATCGAGCTGAAGTGCCTGCACGAAGGCGTCGCGCTGGCGCTCCAGGCGCTCGTCGGACTCGTGCTCTTCATCGGCCTCGGCGCGGCGTGGTGGCGCAGCGGTCGAGCGGGCCTGATCCTGACCGCGCTGGTCGCCCTGGCGCTGGTCGTGGCGTGGAGCGCCGGCGGTGAGATCGTGAAGCAGTATGTTGTGACGGGCATGGCCGGTGTCATTCTCAGCCTGCCCGTGTTCCCGGTCAGCCGGGCGGCACGGCGGGCGGCTCGGGCATGAACAACGTCGAACTTCAAACGGTTTTATTTCTGGAGGGCGTGAAAATGGTCCGGTGCAAGGCAATCGCGTCGGCGGTGATTCTGGGCCTGTTCGTTTGGAGCTTCATGCCTTCGGCGGCCCACGGCGCCGCGGCGGTCCCTGCGCCCGTCACGCCGCCGACTGAGCCGCGCGCCAGCCTCGTGGTCAACCGCATGGATCTCGAAGGCGAGGTCGCGGGCGACCTTGCGCACATGCGGATGACGCTCGAAGCCGAAGCGTACCGCGACGGCGAACAGTCCCTGTGGCTGCTGCCGGGCAACTTGTCCATCACGACCTGGTCGGTCAAGTCCACGTCTTACTTCGGCCCCGGCGCGTACCTCCGGCGAACCGGCGACGCGGTCGAGCTGGTCGTGGACGGCAAGGGCAAGTACGCGCTCGACCTTCAGTTCATCGTGACGGTGGCCAAGGCGCGAATGGGCAATAAGGTGACGCTGCCGGTGGTCCCGGCGCTGGTGGCCAGGACGCAGCTCACCGTGCCGGGCGCGGACCTGGAGTTCAAGGCCGACCGCGGCGCGAGCCTCGAGACGCTCGAAAAGCGCGACAAGACGACCGTGGTGATCTACGGCGGCGAGGGCCCGGTGGCGCTGAGCTGGAGCCCGAAAACGCCCGAGAAGGCGCTCAAGCCGGTCATCTTCGCCGACCAGACGCTTCACGCGCGCATCGGCCAGGGTGTGCTGCGGCTCGAATCCAGCATCAACTATTCCATCATTCAGGGCGCCGTGAAGGAGTTCGAGGTGCGTTTCCCCGCCGATTGCAGCCTGCTCGGGGTCGAGGGCAAGGACATCCGCACCTGGGACGTGGCCGAGGCCAAAGAGGGCGAGCCGCACCTGCTGAAGGTGGCGCTGCTCGGCGAAGTCGAGAAGGAATACCAACTCTCGCTCCGGCTCGAAAAGGTGCTCTCCTCGGTCAAGATGGAGGGCCTGGACCTGCCGGTGATCGAGCCGCTGAACGTCGCGCGCGAGAAGGGGACCGTCGCGGTCTATTCCGCCAAGGGCATCAGCGTCGAGGCGGTCGTCGTGAAGGATATCAGCCACGTGGATGTGCTCGAGATGGCGCCCGGGCGCGACGCGACCGAGGAGGCGCGCCTGGGCTTCCGCTACCTCAAGCGCCCGTTCACGCTCACGCTCCGCACCGGCGAGGTGGTCGCGAAGACCTCGGCGGAGGTCTTCTCCCTCGTGCGCGCCGGGATGGACTCGATGCGCATGACCTCGAACCTGGTCTACACCATCCGCGACGCCGGCATCTTCCAGCTCCGCGTCAAGCTCGACGACGGGCTGAAGCTGATTGACATCGTCGGACAGAACATCAACAACTGGGACCTCGACCCGGCCGGGCACACGCTCACCGTGACGCTGCGCTCGAAGGCTGAAGGCAGCTACAGCCTGCAGATCGAGACCGAGCTGGAGAAGCCGGCGCCCGAGAAGGCGCCGGTGCCGTTCGTGCACGCGCTCGACGTGGACCGCGAGAGCGGCTACATCGCCGTGCTGCCCGCGCCGGGCATCAAGGTCGAGACGGCGGCGCTCGGTGGCATCGCGCAGATTGACGTGCGGGAACTGCCCGACGAACTGCTGAAGCAGGCGCCGGCGCTGGCCTACCGGTACATCCGCGCCGACTGCAGCGCGGCGGTCCGGATCAGCGAGATCGCCCCGGAAGTGCAGACCGAAGTCCAGACCGTCGCCGTGCTCGACGAACACGAACTGACGATGCGCACGGTGATCAACTACACCATCCGCCGCGCCGGGATTTTCCAGATGCGCGTCTCGATCCCGAAGGACCTGCGCCGCCGGAACATCGAGGGCGCCGACATTGACGACCACTCCTGGGACGAGGAGAAAGGCATCCTCACCGTCAACCTCAAGACGAAGGTCGCCGACCGCTACGTGCTGACGATTGACACGGCCAAGACAATCCCGCAATTGGAGCCCGGCCTCGACCTGCCTGTGATCAAGACCGAGGGCGTGGACAAGGAGCGCGGTTTCCTGGCGGTGAGCACGAAGGCCAGCGTGCGGCTCAAGACCGCCGAGGGCGAGAACAAGAAGGCCGGCCTCGAGGACATCAGCATCAGCGACCTGCCGCCGGAGATGCTCCAGCGCGCCGGCTCCGTGGCGCTGGCGTACAAGTATTTCAGCCAGCCCTGGAACCTGGCGCTGGCGGTCGAGCGCATCGAGCCGCGCGTCACCGCCGAGGTGTTCAACCTGCTCTCCATCGGCGAGAAGCTCATGACCGTCAGCGCGACGATCCGCTACAGCATCCTCCATGCCGGCGTGGACACGTTTGTCGTGCAGGTCCCGCCCGGCGCCACGGCCGTGGACATTGACGGCGACGGCATCAAGCACCGCGAGGAGAACAAGGCGGACCACACCTGGACGATCACGCTCCAGTCGAAACGCGCCGATGCGTACACGCTCTACGTCAACTTCCAGGAGAACCTCACCCAGGACCAGGTCGAGATCCCGTACAGCGGCGTCACGGCGATGAACATCGAGCCGGGACCGGGCAAGACCACGGACGGCGCCGGCGCTTACAAGGTCGAGCGCGAGACCGGCTACCTGGCGATCACGTCGCGCGCGGACGTCGAGCTGAAGGTGCCCGACCAGGACATCCAGAACCTGACGGCGATTGACGCGCGCGAGATTCCGTCGAACTACATGGAAGGCGTCGCGCTGCCGGTGCTGCTGGCGTTCCGCTACGTCTCGCATCCGTACACGATCCGCATGGGCGCGCAGCCTCACGAGGCGGCCGATGTCACGCTCGCCGTCATCGAGAGCGCCAAGCTCAGCACCACCGTGACCGAAGAGGGCAACATGATCACCGACCTGGTCTTCATGCTGCGCAACAGCCGGCAGGAGTACGTCAGCCTGCAACTGCCGGAAGGCTCGCGCATCTGGCACGCCTTCGTCGGCGGCGAGAGCGTGACGCCGCTGCAGGACAGGGACAGCAAGATCACCCGGCTTCCCGTGGCGCGCGTGGCCGGCGGCCAGAACGCCTTCGAGGTCCGGCTGCGGTACAGCGGCAAGCAGGCCGAGCTCGGCCGCGCCGGCTCGATCCGGCTGGATTCGCCGCTCAAGGACATTGACATCATGCGGCTCGGCTGGACCGTGTCGCTGCCGGAAGGATACGACATCGTGCGCGACTCCGGCAGCATCCGCAAGCTGGATTACTCCACACAGATGGAAGGCGTGCTCCAGAGCCTCAATACCGACGTCCAGGTCGAATCCCGGAACCCGCCGGCCGGCCAGGGCGTGAATCTTCCCGCCCGCGACAAGGGCGACGTGCAACTGTACTACAACGCCGTCGCACAGCAGGCGGTGGCGGCCGAGTTCAGCCAGAAAGGGCGCGCGAACGTTTCCATGTACACGGGGCAGAAGCCGTCGCAGGAGCGCGTCTTCCTGTTCCAGAGCCTCATCGTCAGCGGAAAGCAGCCCTCCTTCGTGCAGGCGCAGTACCTGAAGCGCTCGATCGGATTGCCGCTCGAAGGGATCCTCGTGCTGGGCGTGGTCCTCTGCGGCGCCGGAGTCTGGCGGGCGCGCCGGTATCGGTTCGGGGCGCGCCTGGCGGTCCTCGCCGCGGCGGCAATCGTCGTGCTGGGCATCCGGACTCTTGCGGAAGGCACCTACCGAGGTCCGCTGACCGTCATCTTCGCGACGCTCCTGGCGCTCCTGGTGGCGATGGCAGCATGGGTGATCATCGGCTGGTTCCGGAACGTGCGGTGCAGCGGGAAAACCGCGTCGGTAAAGCCGCCCGAGCCGCCGCAGCCGGAAGCCGGGAAGAAAGCGGACAAAGGGTAGATACCGGACGATAGCGCAACACGCGACAACGTTTGGACTTTTCGCGTACGTGCGACTCGCTTTCGTGGTATTATGCTGTCGGCGCTGGGCTGAATGGGCAACCAGGATAGGAGGGCAACGCCGTGGGTATTTTTGCGGGAGTGGTCATCGGATTCCTGGCGTGGCTGGTCGTTCGGTGCATCCTGGCCGGCTTTTACACGGTGGACCAGAACGAGCGCGCGGTGAAGACGGTGTTCGGGCGGGCGCGGCGCCTCGGGTCGAAGACGACGCTGGACGATCCGATCGGCGAGTCGCTCCGCGAAGACGAACGCGAGCGATATACGTATCCGCAGGTCCAGGTCATCCCGCCCGGCGGCCCGTACCTCAAATGGCCGTGGGAGCGGGTCTACAAGGTGTCCGTGGCCACAAAGACCGTGAATATGGCGTACGACCCGGAGTCGCCGGAAGCCAACAAGGGCAACACGGTGCTGGAGGCGGTGACGAAGGACCAGCTCAACATCGGGTTGACCGGGCAGGTGCGGTATCGCGTATCGGACCGAAACCTTTACGCGTACCTGTTCGGCGCCAAGAAGCCCATCGCGCACGTGATGGGGTACTTCGTCTCGGTGCTGCGCGAGCGGATCGCCAACTTCGAGGCGCCGCCGGTGAAGGTGGACGCGGCGTCGGCGGCGGCTGAAGCGGTGGCCGTGGCGGCCCGCGGCGTCTCCATCAACGACCTGCGCAAGAACCTGAGCGAACTGAACGATCACATGGACCAGGAGTGCGTCGAGTCGGCGGCGCGCTACGGGATCGTGCTCGAGGCGTCGCTCATCACGGGGATTGACCCGCCGCCGGATGTGGAATCCGCGCTCGCCGCGATCAATACGGCGTATAACCAGGTCTCCTCCGACATCAGCCTGGCCCAGGCTTCAGCGGACCAGAAGATCGTACAGTCGCGGCGCGCGGTGGAAATCGAGACGCTGAACGCCCAGGCCGAGACCGAGCCGCTGATGCGGCTGGCGGAGCAGGTCGTGAACCTCAAAGCCGGCGGCCCGGGCGTGCTCGAGGCCTACCTGCGCAACGTCCGCCTCGACCTGCTCAACAACAGCGACCGCGTCGTCATGGAGGGCAAGCCATGAACGCATTCCTGATCGCCCTGGCCGCGAGTTTCTTCGGACTGCTGGTCGGGGTGCCGATCTTCCTGGGGCTGCTGCGCGTGTTCGGATTCTACGTGATCGTGCAGGAGCGGCAGTGCCTGGTGTACGTCCTGTTCGGCAACGTCGTCGGACAGATCAGCGAATCGGGCCTGCACCTGCTCTGGCCGCGGCTGGGAGCGAAGTCGCTCATCGTCAACTGGATGGGGAACTGTCACACGGTGGACATGCGGCTGGACGAGGCGTACCTGCGCAGCCAGCCGGTGAACTCCGAGGAAGGCGCGCCGATGGGCATCGGCATCTGGTACGAGATGTTCATCAGCGACCCGGTCGCGTACCTCTTCCGCAACACCGACCCGCGCGGGTCGCTCGCGGCGAACGTGGGCAACTCCACCGTCCGCTGCCTGAGCAACCTGCCGCTGGAGAAGATGATGTCCGACCGTCACGCGATGAGCCAGACCGTGCGGAAGGAAGTCACGCCGATGTCGCACGAATGGGGCTACAGTCTCGGCTCGACCTACGTGCGCAAAGTGCACTTCCGCGACGCGGGGATGATCAAGCAGATCGAGAGCAAGGTCGTCAACCGGCTGCGGCAGGTGACCTCGGCGATCAAGCAGGATGGCGCCAACCAGGTGAACGTCATCGCGAGCGCGGCGGAGCGCGCGGCGGCGGTGGAGTTCGCGAAGGCGACGGCGACGCGCCCCAAGATCGTCGGTGACGCCCTGCGGCAGATCATGCAGGACAAGGACGTGGCGGAGGCGGTGTTCAAGGTGCTCGAGACCCAGCGCCTGCTCAACAGCAAGGCGGCGATCACGCTGATTCCGCCCGGCTCCGACCTGATGGCGCAGTTCCTCGCCGCGCGGTCGGCGGATGGAACGAAGAAGACGGGCGCGTGAGGCACCGTTCACGTTCTATGGCGCCGCGCGATGGCTGTGCCCGGGCGGTTGTCCTCAGCCCGCAATGCCGGGTTGACGGACCTCAAAGCGGCCTTGCCCAACGCAGGCATTTTAAAATAGCGGGATTGCTGGTCCTGGTCTGTCCCAAGAAAAGCAGAGGATTCTATGAAGGTACGCGTGGGCGTAATCGGATGCGGCGCGATCAGCCCGGCCTATCTGCGCAATATGAAGACCCATTTCTCTTCCGTGCTCGATGTTGTGGCATGCGCCGACCTGGACCGGGAGTTGGCCGCCAAGCGCGCAACAGAGTTCGGCGTGGGGCGCGTGTGCAGCACGGACGATCTGCTGGCCGCTCCAGACATCGAACTGGTGCTCAATCTCACGCCATTCACGGCGCACTATGACGTTTCCATGGCGATTCTGAAGGCGGGCAAGCATTTGTTCACTGAAAAGGCGCTGGCCCAGACCCGCGAACAGGGGATGGATATCCTCCAAGCCGCAAAGAGCAGAGGACTGCTTATCGGCGCGGCAGCCGATACGTTTCTTTCCGCCGGGCCGCAGGCTTGCCTCCGGGCCATCAACGGCGACGAAATCGGCAAACCCACCGTCGCCGACGGGTTCATCGGCGTGGCAGGGCATCGCGAGCATTACCTCGACGTGTACGGAGGAGCGCTCTTCGATATGGCGCCATATTATCTGACGGTCCTTGTCGCGCTCCTGGGGCCGGTGGTCCGCGTGAGCGGTTCGGCGCAAAAACCGTTTGAAGAACTGGCCGACGCCAAGGCAGGAGGCAAAACCTTCCGAGTGAATCGCCCCACGACGATCGCCGGGGTGTTGGACTTTGCCGGCGGCTGCGTCGCCGTCTTCACCGCCTCCGGCGACGTGCCTTGCTATTACCCGCACGTCGAAATACACGGCGACAAGGCCTCCCTGTTCATGGGCGACGCGAACGGCTATGGCGCCGCTTCCCGGATGAGAAAAAGCGACCGTTCCGAGTGCGAGCTTCCCATGGGCGATGGCTTCGTCGCCGAAGGCCGCGGCCTGGGCGTTGCGGAAATGGCCGTGGCGCTGCGCGCAGGACGCGCGCCTCGTGCGAGCGGCGACCTGGCCTACCATGTGCTGGACATTATGCATGCCTTGCAGGATGCGTCGCAGCAGAACCGGCACGTTCGGCTGCAGAGCACCTGCGCGCGTCCCGCGCCGTTCAACATGGCCGAACTTTCAGCCCCATGACATTGAATCAGGGAATCATCGCACAGGATCTCAAGACCGACTCCTGGCCTGCCGTCACCACGTTGGCGGAGTTGAGCTACAAGGCGCTGGAGGTGTACTCCGGCCCGGCCGGCGGCAACCAACAGGACGACCCTGATGACCTCGCGCCTATGGAAACAGTCACGGCAAGCATCCTGAACATCAAGGAACTCGGGTTCACCTCCGCCGAAACCACGCGAATATCCGCTTAGCGCAAGCGAAAGACGGCGTACCAAGCACCCAACCCACGCTGCAGATTATTGCGTACTTCGCCGGATTCCATGGCCCAGTCAGAGAAAGAACATTCCCTGAGCGTCTCAATGCAGCCGGTCGGCCAATGATCCGAGCGGGAATTTTCTTGACTCCATGACACTCTTGAAGTGCAAAATGCAAACGAGAGCACATGCAGGAGATGGAGGATGGCGAAGGCGCGGCAGCATGCCATGCAACACTCTCCGTTGAACCACGGTCCGGGACAACCGCGCGCAATTGGCGGCCATTTTCCGTTCATTCCCACTTTGCCTTTATCATTCGGCAATCGGCATCCTTCTCCACCCTCCGAAGTAGTCCGGGGGGCTACGAAGGATCGGTCGGCAATCGGAAATTTCGTCCACGGCTTCGTCTTCGTAAGAACGGGCCACGCCCCGCTCTTGCCGGGGAAAGGGGGAATCCTTATGCATCTTTCCAGCCGCGCAAGGAGCGTACGGTTCGCAATCGCCGTTCTCATCGCCGTATCCATTGCAATGACTGCGGCCAAGATGGCCGAGGCGGCGGCCTACCCACTGACCGTCGAGTCCACGCCGCTGATTGGGGTCGTTATCACTTCGAGCCCCGCCGATGGTGGGATGACAAACTACACAGCGCCCGGCATCGCGTACGGGACGGTCGTGAACCTGGCGGCGCCGGCGGCGGACCCGGTCGGATATACCTTCTCGCAGTGGACGCTGACCGGAGGGCAGCAGCCCATCGCGTTCACGACGTCCGCCGACCTGAAGTCCATCACGTTTGCGATGTCCGCTGACATAACGGCGCAGGCGGTATACGTCAAGGACGCACCGTGAACTGCACGGATCCCGCCGGCCGGACCCGATAAAAAAAAGACCTCCGGTCGCCCTGGGCAGGCGGCCGGAGGTCCAAAACGTGGCTGCGAATTCCGTATCCAAAGCCGGCCAACGGACGGCTATTCGGCCGGCGGGACGATTTCGATCGGGATCGCGGGCAGGTCGCCGTAGGACCGGCCCCGTCTCGTGGCAACGGCTGGGCGGCCTTGCGGGCCGGCGACCGCTTCGAGCGAATAGGCCTCGACGATCAAGTTGTCGGCGTAGCCGGGTTTTTCGCCGGAGGGGTCGGCGGCGGCTTTCAGCGTGAGCGTCAGGCCGCCCTTGACGACAGCGATCTCTCCGAGGCTCAGGCCTTTGGGCGGCTCAATGAGGTCGAACCGGGTGTCCGCGGTCGCCACGTTCGGCGGACAGTTGATTTGGACCTGGGTCTCGCCGCCGGCGGGAATTTTCACGACGGCGCCGGCTTTGGGGAGCACAAAGGTCGGCCCTCCGTTCCCCGCAACCGTGGCCAGGAGTTCCTGCGCGGGCACCAGGTGCCAGTACGCGAACGCCTGCATCTCGTTGTCCGCGGGGACGGCCGGGCGGATGACGGTTGCGCCGGCGATCTGCGCACGACCCATGATGCGCAGCGCGGTGGTCCGCTGGGGCGGTATCCGCGCCGGGGTCAGGGTCATGCGCACGCTGTCGCGGCCATGCGGGATTACGGCGCCGCTGAGTTTGAAGCCGGCGGGAGCGTTGTCCAGCGCGATTTCAATATCGCCGTCGAAACCGTCCTTGCGCACGGCATAAACCCAGACCGGGGTGGCGCGTCCGGCGAGCAGGTTGATGGCGGAAGGCGCGATCCGGAGGGCGAAGTCCGGCTGCGGGGCGCTGATGCGCAGGCGATAGACGTGCTCGTCGCTTCCGGCATTCTGCGCATCGGTCAGCCAGACGTAGCAGGTTCCGCCGGCGGGCAGCTTGGCGCACAGCCAGGAATCGGCCTGGTGCGTGAGCAGTCCGCACTCTTTGTCCGGGTAATCGTCGTTCCACGCGAGCACTTTCCCGGACGCGTCCGTGAGGCGCAAGACCGAGTCGAGCGGCGAGCCGAGCCTGCGGGCCTGGACTTCGGCGACGACCTCGTCGCCGGCGCGGCCCTGGAACCGGAAGACATTCACGTCGCCGGGGCGCTCGATGCAGCCGTTGACGACGATCGGCAGGGTGACCGGCTGCGCGGTCTGCGCGGTATTGTCCGGCTTGATTGCCCGGCATTGGGGCAGCGAGTCCACCGCGTACAGGATGTCGTTGGAGACGGCGTCATTGCCGCGCCATGCCGTCTGCCGGATGCCGGCGCCGCCGGGCTCGGTATCGAGCGTCAACTGACTCTCCGGCAGGTTCCAGCCGCTGATCGCCGCCGACGTGGGGACGCCCGCTTGCCCGCCGAGCGGGAAGACCCGCGTGATGAACGGCTGCTCGCCGATGGAGACGCGATAGACGAAGTCCTCGCGGCCGCGATAGATCGAATCGCGGATTTCCAACTGGTATTCCCCGTCCGCCGGGACCGCGTAGAAAAGGACCGGGTCGGGATCGAAAAGGTAATGGTCGGTGCAGGCCAGTTGCCGGCCCTGGGCGTCGTAGAGGGCGATGACGGCCTGGAACCAGCCGGGGACGGCGTCGGCCATGTAGGGAATCAGGCGGCGCGCCTGCGCCTGGATGACCAGGCGCTGTCCGCTCCGCGCGCTGAAGCGAACGCGGTCCACTTCAGCGGGCAGGATCTGCCCGTTCACGAGCGCGGGCAAGGCCAGCGGCGTCGCGGGGTTGAGGTCCTTCTGGTCGTATTCGGGGGACGAGCCGACCTGGAAGCACATCGGGTTGGTCAGCCCGACGGGCGCGATGAGCCGGAGTTCGCGGTCGCCCGGCGTCGCGTCGGGATCAATCATCAACTGGATGATCACGCGCTCGGCGATGGAGTTCTTGGTCGTCATCTTCTTGGTGGGATCGAGGAACTCCCTGGCCACCAACTGAAGGTCGCTGTCGCTGAGATCGTCCAGGCTGTCGAGCAGCGGGTCGTTGGGCAGCCTGACCGCTCTCGCCGCGTCGGGGGCCGCGGGCGCGGAAGCGCCGGAACGCTTGAGGCGGATTGCGTCGAGCCTTCTCTGGAGCTCCATCATCTGCGCCCGGTTCAGCGGCCTCAAGCGGCCCATGTACCGGATGCCGGCAAGGCGCACGCCGTCGCCGGAGACGTAGACGCCTGTGATGTTCTGAAGGTTCTGGCCGCCGACGGTGACGGAGAAGATGTCACCGGCGCGCCCGCCGGCGGGATAAAGGTAACCGATGTGCGGCTGGGCCCAGGCAGTGGAGGCGCAGACGACCAGAAGCGCGAGTATGGCGGCCCGAAGGAGGCG
>Ga0181524_10001699_pt1 | contig 24534 bp, 20 predicted proteins | sample PEATcosm2014_Bin_34_FD_119761 | JGI IMG/M metagenome (GOLD analysis project Ga0181524, IMG submission 119761) | Peatland microbial communities from MTU Mesocosm Facility, Houghton, MI, USA - PEATcosm2014_Bin05_60_metaG | ecosystem: Environmental > Terrestrial > Soil > Wetlands > Peat | place... | reverse complement strand
TTCCGTCTTGCCGACCCCGGTGGGCCCAGAAAAGAGATAGCAGCCGATCGGTTTCTCCGGATCGCGAAGCCCGGCGCGAGCCAGCTTGATCGCCGAGGCGAGCGCGCCCAGCGCCTCGTCCTGGCCGTACACGGCCCGCTTCAGCGTCTCGTCGAGGTGCTGCAGCACTTCCGTGTCGTCCTTGGAGACCGACTTCGGCGGGATGCGCGCCATCGAGGCGACCGTCGCCTCGATCTCCTTGACGCCGATGGTCTTCTTGCGCTTGGCCTCGACGACCAGCATCTGCGAGGCGCCGGTTTCGTCGATGACGTCGATCGCCTTGTCGGGCAGCTTGCGGTCGTGGATGTAGCGCGCCGACAATTCGACCGCCGCCTTGACCGCCTCCTGGGTGTAGCGGACCTTGTGGAACTCCTCGAAATAGGGCTTGAGGCCCTTGAGGATCTCCACCGTGTCGGGAACGCTCGGCTCCTTGACGTCGATCTTCTGGAACCGGCGCACCAGCGCCCGGTCCTTCTCGAAATACTGGCGATATTCCTTGTAGGTGGTCGAGCCGATGCAGCGCAGCGTGCCTTGCGCCAGCGCCGGCTTGAGCAGATTGGAGGCGTCCATCGCGCCGCCCGAGGTGGCGCCGGCGCCGATCACCGTGTGGATTTCGTCGATGAAGAGAATGGCGTCCTTGTGCTGTTCGATCTCCTTCATCACCTGCTTCAGGCGTTCCTCGAAGTCGCCGCGATAGCGCGTGCCGGCGAGCAGCGCGCCCATGTCGAGCGCGAACACCGTCGCCCCGGCGAGCACCTCGGGAACCTCGCCGCCGATGATCTTGCGCGCCAGCCCTTCGGCGATCGCGGTCTTGCCGACGCCGGGATCGCCGACCAGCAGCGGATTGTTCTTCTGGCGCCGGCACAACACCTGGATGGTGCGCTGCACCTCGGCGTCGCGCCCGATCAGCGGATCGATCTTGCCGTCGCGCGCCTTCTTGTTCAAGTTGACGCAGTACGCGTCGAGCGCGCCTTCCTTCTTCTTGCCCTCGGGCGCCTCCTTGGCCTCCTTGGACTCGCGCGAGTCCGAATCTTCGTCGACGCCGCGCGGCGAGCGCGAGGCGTCGGAGAGGCCGGGGCGCTTGGCGATGCCGTGGCTGATGTAGTTGACGGCGTCGTAACGCGTCATGTCCTGCTCTTGCAGGAAATAGGCGGCGTGGGTTTCGCGCTCGGCGAAAATCGCCACCAGCACGTTGGCGCCGGTCACTTCCTCGCGCCCCGACGACTGCACGTGGATCGCGGCGCGCTGCACGACGCGCTGGAAGCCGGCGGTCGCCTTGGCCTCGTCGGCGGTCTCGACGATGATGTTCACCAGTTCGGTGTCGATATAGTGGACGACGCTCTTGCGCAGCGCGTCGAGATCGACGTTGCACGCCCTGAGCACCGCGGCGGCGTCGGGATCGTCGATCAGCGCGAGCAGCAGGTGCTCCAGCGTCGCGTATTCGTGCCGTCGTTCGTTGGCGAGCGCCAGCGCCTTGCGAAGGGTCTTTTCGAGCGCGCGAGAAAATACGGGCATCACGAGCCTTTCACTTCTTTTCCATGATGCATTGCAGCGGATGCTGGTTCTTGCGGGCGTGGTCCATCACCTGCGCGACCTTCGTCTCCGCGATCTCGTAGGTGTAGACGCCGCATTCGCCGACGCCGTTGTTGTGCACGTGAAGCATGATTTGCGTGGCTTCTTCCGGGTTCTTGTTGAAAAAGGCCTGAAGGATGGCGATCACGAACTCCATCGGCGTGTAATCGTCGTTGAGCAAGAGAACCCGGTACATGTTCGGGCGCTTGGTCTGCGCGCGCGTGCGCGTGATGACGGCGGCCCCGCTGCCGGGGATCTCCGGGCCGCGGCGCGGTTCGCGGGCGGCAACGACGACGCCGACCGGCCGTTCGGGCGCCGCACCGCGCGGCGCGAAGAAGAAACGCGCCAGCCGCGCCATTCCAGCCCGGAAACGAGAGACCAGCGGATGCGGTTCGGCGATCACGTTCGACCTCTCAAGAAGCACGCGCGGCCCGACGCCGTCGCGCCGGGGGCTCGCCGCACATTCCCCACTCGCCTTAATCTAGGCGCCGCGAACGCTAGGCGCCAGAGGCCGACGCGACATCGACAGGATTGCCAATTTGTCGACGCTGCGCAAGAGGCGCGAAAAAAAAGGGCCGGCTCGAAAGCCGGCCCCTGAACTCGTGAAAATCGCTCCGCCGTGCCGGGGCTTCGGCGATCGCGCCGAATCGCCCAGCGCGCTCGGCGCCGAGCGCCGCCTTACTTGCCTTGCGCCTTGGCGATGGCGGACTCGACCGGCTTGAAGGCCTCGGTCGCCAGCTTGACGTAAATCTCGTTGATCTTGCTCGCCTGGGCGACGAAGCCCTCGTAGGCGGACTTGGCGTACTCGGTCTGGATCTGGATCGCGGTCTCGACCGACTTGGCGCCGAGCAGCTTCTCGACGACCGCCGAGCTGGCGGCGAAAGCCTTCTTCGAATAGTCGGTGGACTCGGCGGCGATCTCCTGCAGGCCCTTGGCGACGGTCGTGGTCGCGGCGCTGACCGCGTCGAGCTGCTGCTTGCTGAATTTCTGGAAATCTTCAAAGTTCGGGGTGGTCATGGCGGAACCTCGGTTGGCTTCGTGGGGTCGGCGTTGCAAGATGCCGCGAAGCGTCGGCATCGGTGGTTCTCTTATGTGCAATGCACCATAATTTGTCAAGAGAAATGTTGCAACGCAACAAACCCAATCTTCCACCCCCGCGAGGCCTCGGCGGAACCCGTTCACTAGGCGGCTTTCTGACGGCCTTTCAACGTTTTAACTAAATCTCTTAATATTTCGGCTAGCGGGCGCTGCGGCGATTCTCCCGACATCTCATCGGTTTGACGGCGAATTTTGACGAATCCGCGCGCGCCGTTAACGCCGCCGTAACCGCATTCTCATAGCCTTGCGGCCTGTGTGCATCGTGCAACGGTCCATCGCGGCCGCAGCGCGACGGCGTTTCGATAGGGCGCGTTCATGGCGTTGCGTAATTTGAGTCCGCGAATCCTGCGTCTGGCGCGAGTCTCGATGGGCGCCTGCGCGGCGCTGGCGGCATTGGCGCTGTGCGCGGCGCCGGTCGACGCTCACGCTTGGCGACATTATCATCGCCATTTCCAACATCTGGCGCGCTACCAGAGGGCCTATCCGGCCCCGCGGCTGGCCGCGCCCGCCAGTCCGGCCTTCGCCGCCATAGTCGTCGACGCCAACACCGGGCGCACGCTCTATGCGGTGAACGAGAACGAACTGCGCCATCCCGCCTCCATCACCAAGGTGATGACGCTCTATCTCCTGTTCGAGCAGCTCGACAAAGGCGCCCTGACGCTGCAGTCGCCGATCGCGATTTCCGCCCACGCCGCCGCCCAGGAGCCCTCAAAACTCGGCGTCCAGCCCGGCGACGCGATCTCCGTCGAGGACGCCATCAAGGCGATCGTCACCCGTTCGGCCAACGACGTCGCGGTCGCCGTCGCGGAGAAGATCGGCGGCGACGAGAGCGCGTTCGCCGAAATGATGACCCGCAAGGCGCACGCCTTGGGCATGTCGCGCACTCTCTACCGCAACGCGTCCGGCTTGCCCAACGACGAGCAGCTCACCACCGCGCGCGACCTGACGACCCTCGCCCGCGCCACCGAAGAGCGCTTTCCGCGCTACTTCAAGTATTTTTCGACCCCTGAATTCGAATACGACGGCGAGATCATCGGCAATCACGATCACCTGCTCGGCCGGGTCGACGGCGTCGACGGCATTAAGACCGGCTACACCCGCGCCTCCGGCTTCAACCTCTTGACCTCGCTGCATCGCGACGGACGCTCGCTGGTCGCGGTCGTCCTCGGCGGGCGCACGGCGGGGGCGCGCGACGCCGTCATGGAGCAACTGCTCGCCCAACATATCGCCGAAGCCTCGAACAAGGGCCATACGGCGACGATGATCGCGGACGCCGAATCGCCAGCGCCCGCCGCCGCTCCCCTTCCGCCGGTCCAGCCGGTCGCCGCGCGCCCCGCTCCAGCGGTCGCAGCCGACGTTCCCGCGCCGCCCGCGCGTCCGGCGGCCGCCTCGCTCGAAGAGGGCGACAGCGACGCCGACGAGGGGGACGGCGCCCCCCGCGTCGCCGCCGCGATTCCCGCGGCCAAGGTCGCGCAACGCGCGCCCGAGCCGCCGCGTCCCGAACGCCTCGCCGAGCCGAAGCCGCAGGACCTCGGCTGGCTCAAGGGCCCCGACCCGGCGAGCCTGGCCAAGCTGCAAGCCGCCTTCAAGGCCGCCCCGGCCGCCGGCAAGCCCGTCCTGCCCCAGCAGCCGGCCGCGCGCCCGAAGGAGGAGACCGCGATCGCGCGCGCCGACGAAGCGCGCGCCGGCGACCGGAACGGCTGGATCATCCAGATCGGCGTCTCCGAAGACGAGGCCAAGGCCAACGACCTCTTGATCCGCGCCCGCGCGAAGAACCGCGCGACGCTCGCCTCGGCCAAGCCGTTCACCGAAAAGGCCAAGAAGGGCGAGGACGTCTTCTACCGCGCCCGCTTCGCCGGCCTCGATTCGGCGACCGCCGAAACGGCCTGCCGCTCGCTCAAGAAGAGCGGCTTCCCGTGCTTCGCGGCGCGCGACTGAAGATCGGGTTCAGCCATGTCGGTTCAGCAAGACGTCCTTGGCCTGATTGACCCGCGCAGCCAGAGCGGTCGAGCCGCCATGGTCTGGATGAAGCTTCTTCATCAGCGCACGGTGCGCGCGGACGATTTCCTCGGCGCCCGCGCCCTTCGGCAGGCCCAGGATTTCATACGCCTCGTCGCGCGTCATCGTCTCGCCGCCGCGCCGAGCCCGCCCCCGCGCCTCGCCCTGACCCTGGTCTGCGTCACGCCAAGCGGCAAACCGGCGGTCGAGATAAGCCTCCAGTAGGCTCGCCCCTTCCGGATCGTCGCGCCGGCGCGTCGCATAGAGTTCGAGGCAGTCGGGCCGCGCAAGCGTATCCAGCTCGCGCCCCTGGAAGCGGCCAGCCAGCACCGAGCCGCTCAATGCGCCCGAATCGTGGTCGAGCCGCATTTCGATCGTCGCCGAACGCGCCGTCGTGATCCGCCCGGCTCGCGCCCCTGCGCCGCCGGCGCGAAACGCCGCGCCGAACGGACCCGCCTTGTTCCGTCCCGCCAGACCCAGCGCCAGGCTCGCCAGGATCGAGGCGAAGCCGAAGGAGCCGCGCAGCGCCAGTAGCAGGACGCTCAGGACGCCGAGCGCAGCGCCGCCCTTGCGCACGATCTTGGCCGCCGTCGCCGGGCTCAGCCGCCCAAACTGCCTGATGGCGGCGAGCACGAGATAGAGGGCGAACAATCCGGCGATGAAAGTCGGCATGACGGAAATTCTCTGATATCGACGAACGCCTCGGACCGTTTCGCGCGCGAGGGGCGGCGCGGCCGATCCGCGGCGCGAGGCGCGGCAAATCTACTCTTCTTTCACGCGCCGCGCATCTGTTCCAGCAGCGCGCGCGCGCACCCGTCGCCGAGCGCCTGGACCTCCAAGGCGGCGCGCCCGCCCGCGGCGTAGGCGGCGGCGGCGCGCAGCAGCGCCTCGAGCCGCGCGGCCGCCCCCGCGTCGAAAGCGCTGTAGGCGCCGCCGGTGAGCCGGGCGATTTCCTGAAAGGCCCGCCGCGCCCTGGGATCGTCGCCTTCCTGAAACATGAAGGCCTTGACGCCGCAAAGCGCGAGTTCGCCGGCGATCCCCATCAGCGCATCGAAGCCTTCCTCCATCGCGTCGCCGACGAACACCAGCGCGCCGACCTTGGCGCGGCGCGCCTCGCTCAGCGCATGGGCGAGCACCTTGCGCAATTGCGTCGTCCCGCCGCGCACCGCGATGCGGCTCATCAGGTCGGCGAGCCCCTGCCCGCCCGAGACGAAACGCGAGGCGCGGCATTCGCCCATGCCGCGGAAATAGACGAGCTGCACGTCGAGCCCGCCCAGACCCGCCGCGGCTTGGAACATCCGCCCCTGAAGGCGTTGCGCGAGGTCCCAGGTCGGCTGACGGCTCATCGTCGCGTCGAGCGCGAAGATCATGCGGCCGCGCTGCGTCGCCGCGGGCGCCGGCGCGCGTCGCGCCGCCTCGAGGAAGGCGGCGACCTCGTCGCTCGAACCGCCCGTCGCCAGCGGCGGCTTGCCGCTCTGCGTGGCCATGCCTCGTCTCCCGGCGCGGAATGCGCGTTTGGTAACATCGGCGCCGGGCCGCGTCGCCGCAAGGGCGGCCGGCGGATTTCACAACAGGCCGAGCTCGCCGAGCGCGCGCCGCAGCTCCTCTGGCATCGCGCCGGCGCCCTCGCCCGCCGCCTCGAGATCGGGCGGCGCGTCCTTTGGCGCAAAATAGCGCCAGCCCTGAAACGCCCGCATCGGCCGCGGCCGGACCGGAACGACCGTCGGATCGAGCCAAAGGCGACAGCGCCCGATCCCGTCGGCGTCGACGAAGGGCTCGACCCCCAGGAGGCGCTGACGGGCCGAAATCCATCCTTTGATCGCCCAGTAGAGCGAGCCGCCTTCGACGAGCTCGGCGGCGCGCTTAGGCGTCATGCGCGTCACGTGGGCGTGTCGCGGCGCCTCGCCGCGCGCGATCCGTTCGGCCATGCGCCGCGCGATCCAATCCTCGAGGTCGGCGATCGACTCGGCGCCGACGCAGAGTTTGACGAGATGAAGGGTCATGGCGGCGTTATCGCAAATTCGCGGCCGAAGGCGAAGCGGCGGCGAGCGCGGCCGAACAGGCCGATCTCCGCCATCGCTCGGTTTGGCCGATTTGACCCATGTCAGCGAACCCGGCTCGCCGATGCGCGAAACTTTGCCAATCTTGGGCGGCGCTTGCGCCGCGGCGGCGCGGATCGAGTTGTCGATTGCAATTTTCCCCAAGCCGCGCGTCGAGGACGATCGACAAAGGGAGGCTCCCGGACGAGCCGACAGGAGGCGTGGAGATGTTGCGCACATTGAACAAGGATCAGGCGCATTTCATAGCGCTGCTCGCCAAGACGGCCCGCACGGAACGCGACAACCTTCTCGGCAACGTCGCCGAAAAGGACTTGGGCGGGATAGAACCCGCGCGCGGCGAGCACAATCCGACCGCTTCGCTCGGCTTCGACCCTTTGCCGGCGAACTCCGAGTCCCTGAAGGCTCTGCGCCAGGCGATCGCTTCGCTCGCGCGAGCCGCGCGCGCGGAACTCTACGCCCTGATGCGCGTCGGTCAAGGCGATCTCGCCGCACAAAAATGGCATCGGGGAATCTCCGAAGCCGAACGCCTTGGCGACGCGGCGACGCGCGCCGCCCTCCTCGACGACGCCGACCTGCACGACCATCTCGTCAAAGGCCTGTATGAAACCGGAGCGGCGTGATTTCGGCAATCGCGGCCCGCGCAACGGCCGGGACGGGCCCGGTCGCGACGGAGGCCGTTTTCTCGAGCTTCACTCGTGCGACTGCGCGCTGAACCGCAGCGGACAGCCCTTGGCGTCGCCGACGATCACGCCGTTTTGACGGGGATCTTCGTTTCGCTCTTTTGCGCTTCGGCGGTCTTGGGAAGTTTGATCGTCAGCACGCCTTTGGCGAAGGTCGCTTCGATCTTTTCGGCGTCGACGCCCTCCGGAATCGCGAACGAGCGGACGAAGGAACCGAAACGGCGCTCGGAAAGGTAATAGTCCTTCTCGCGCTCTTCCTTTTCCTCCTTCTTCTCGCCCTTGATGACGAGATTGCCGTTCGACAGCTTGACCTCGACGTCCTTTTCGCTGAGCCCCGGCAACTCGGCCGAGATCTCGAATTCCTTGTCCTTCTCGGAAACGTCGACCGCCGGGTTCAACGCCCAACCGGCCTCGCGCGGCCAAGGCAGTTCGAATTGGAACGACCGCCGACCGAGCGCGAACGGCCACGACCCGCCGCCGACCGTATCAAAGACGCGATCGATCTCGCGGCGAAGCGTTTCGAAGGGCGCCCACGGCGCCATCGCTCCCGTCGCCGGCGCGGTCTTCTTTTCGACTTTCACGGGGAGTTTGCCTGCTGCTTCCACCATCGCGACTTCTCCTGTTGTTCGACGGGCTGAAACGACGACTTCGCGCCACGCCTCCCTGTTCGTATGAGGCGCCTCGCTCGCTGCGGACGCGCCTGCGTGTCGGACCGAACTCAGCGCTCCGAGAGAACGCGCAGCCTCGTCTATAAGGTATGACCAGTGCGCGGTCCCGTATCCGCGGCGAAATCAGACACCGGATGGAAGGCTGCGGCGCTGATCTGCGTCAAAACAGCTTTGGATTAAATCGGACGTAGGCTGGCGGCCGGTTTCTCTTTCGCTTGAGCCAGGTCAAACTCGCGTGATGACGCGCTGATACTTTGCGCTGCATCAAGGGAGGCAGCGCCATGCCCATCATCGGCATCGACCTCGGGACCTCGAACTCGGCCGCCGCCGTCCTGAGAGGCGGACGTCCGATCATCATCCCGAGCGCCGAGGGCGTCACCCTCGGCGGCAAGGCGTTTCCGAGCTACGTCGCGTTGGCCGCGGACGGCCAGACTCTGGTCGGCGAGCCCGCTCGCCGGCAGGCGACGCTGAATCCCGACGGCACCGCCACGGCGTTCAAGCGGTTGATGGGCCGTCGCGAAAAAGTGCGGCTGCGCGATCGCGAATTTTCGCCCGAGGAGCTGTCGGGCTTCCTGTTGCAGAAGATCAAGCGCGACGCCGAAGGCTTCTTGGGCGAACCGGTCAGCCAGGCGGTGCTGACCGTTCCGGCCTATTTCAACGACAACCAGCGCAACGCCACCAAGGACGCCGCGCGCATCGCCGGCCTCGAGGCGGTGCGGCTCGTCAACGAGCCGACGGCGGCGGCGCTCGCCTACGGCCTCGACCGGCTGGCGCAGGAATTGCGCATCGCCGTCGTCGACTTCGGCGGCGGGACGCTCGACGTCACGATCATGGAGTTCGGCAAAGGCGTGTTCGAGGTCAAGGCGACGAGCGGCGACACGCAGCTCGGCGGCACCGACATGGACAAGCTCGTCTTCGAGCACATGGCCGACCGATTTCGCGCCCAGACCGGCGTCGACGCGCGCGCCGACCGCTTGGCCGCGGCGCGGCTTCGCGAAGCGGGCGAAGTCGCCAAGATCGAATTGTCCACCAGCGCGACGACGCGCATCACGTTGCCCTTCCTCGCAGCCGGACCGTCGGGCGCCGTCCACCTCGACACCGAGCTCACGCGCGCCGAACTGGAGCGCGTCGTGCGGCCCGTGGTCGAGCGCTGCCGCGAGCCCGTGCTTCAGGCCTTCCACGACGCCAATATCGAGCCTAGCCGGATCGATCGGCTGGTGTTCGTCGGCGGGCCGACGCGGATGCCGATGGTGCGCGCGTTCTTCGAGGATCTGCTCGGGCGCAAGGGCGAGACGGGCGTCGATCCGATGGAATGCGTGGCGCAAGGCGCCGCGATTCAGGCCGGCGTGCTCGCGGGCGAAGTCGGTTCGATCGTGCTGGTCGACGTCACCCCGCTGACGCTCGGCATCGAAACTCTCGGCGGCATCGCGACGCCGCTGATCTCCCGCAACACGCCTGTTCCGGTCAAGCGTTCCGAGATTTTCACCACCGCCGCCGACATGCAGACGAGCGTCACGGTGCACGTCGTCCAAGGCGAGCGGCCGATGGCGCCCGACAATGCGAGTCTCGGCCAATTCAACCTCGACGGGCTGCCGCCGGCGCCGCGCGGCGTGCCGAAGATCGAGGTGCAATTCGACATCGACGCCGACGGAATCCTCAACGTCGCCGCCAAGGACATGGCGAGTCAGAGATCGCAATCGATCCGGATCACCGGCTCGACTCGGCTGCTCGACGCCGAGAAGCGGCGCATGATCGACCAGGCGCAGCAATACGCCGAGCAGGACAAGAAGCGGCGCGAGGAAGCGGAAAAGCTCAATACCGCCGACTCCTTATGTTATCAGGCCGAACGCACGCTCGCCGATTTCGGCGCCAAGCTTTCCGACGATCTGCGCCGGCGCGTCGAGGCGGCGCTGCGCGAGACCCGCGAGGCGCTCGGCAAGCGCGACGCCGCGTCGGCGTCGCAAAAGGCGGATGCGTTGAAGATCGTGCTGCAGGAGGCGGGCCAGGCCCTCTACGCCCAGGCGCCGCAGCCCGGTCCGCAACCGCGTCCCGACGTCGGCGCGCCGACCGGCGAGGCGCGCCCGTCGGGGCCCGCCGGCGGCGGCCGGGTCGTCGACGCCGAGTACCGCGAGGCGGGCGGCGGCGGCGCGCGCTAGGGAGCGATGGCGAGCCGTGGCCGACCCGCGCGACTATTATGAGACGCTCGGCGTTCCCAAAGACGCTGACGAGAAGACGATCAAGGACGCATTCCGGCAGCTCGCCCTGAAGTACCACCCCGACCGCAACAAGGAGCCCGACGCGACGGAGCGCTTCAAGGAGATCGCCGAGGCCTACGCGGTCTTGAGCGACCCCAAGAAGCGCGCGGAATACGACGCGCGCGGCTACGCCGGCGTCGCCGGCTTCTCCCCCGAGGATCTGTTCGGCGGCGTCGATTTCGAGGACGTCTTCGGCGGGCTGGGCTTCGATTTCGGCGGGATGGGACCGTTCGACCGCTTCTTTCGCCGCCGCGCCGCGCCTCGGCGCGGCGAGAACGTCGAGATCGTCATCACGGTCCCGCTCGAACGCGTCCTCAACGGCGGCGAGGAAGCGGTGCATGTCGGCAGGCCCGCCCAATGCCAAGCCTGCCAAGGGTCGGGCGCCAAGGCCGGCACGAAGCCGCGCGCCTGCTTAAAGTGCGGCGGCAGCGGGCGCCTCGTTCGCAGCCGGAGCGAGCGCGGCGTCAGAGTGGAGCAGATCACGACCTGTCCGGAATGCGAGGGTCGCGGCCTCTTCATCGATGCGCCGTGTCCGGAGTGCGGCGGCAAGGGGCAGATTGTGCGCGATGAGGTTCTGACCGTGCGCATTCCCGTCGGGGTTGAAGACGGAACGGCGCTGCGCGTGCCGGGCCGCGGTCTGCCGGCGGACCAAGCGGGACTTCCCGCCGGCGACCTCTTCGTCGTCGTTCGCGCCGCCGACGACCCGCGCTTCGAACGGCGCGGCCCCGACCTCTTTCGCGTCGAAACGATCGACGTCGTCGACGCGGCGCTCGGCGTCGGCCTCGACGTGCCGACGCTCGACGGCGAAGTCATCGTCAAGGTTCCCGCCGGCGCCCAAGCGGATTCGATGTTGCGGGTGCGCGGCAAAGGCCTGCCCCGTTTCGGCGGCGGCGGGCGCGGCGATCTCTACGTCCGTCTGCAGGTGCGCGTGCCCGAGCGGCTGACGGAGCAACAGCGCAAGCTGTTCGAGCAATTGAGAGAAACGCGGACCCGCAAGAGGCCGGGCGGGTCTTGAGCCGAAGCGGTCGGGTCCTGTCGGGCGCCCGGTCGCGCGAGCGCCCGCCCCTCACCCGGCGACGGCGAGGCGCTCGGATTTTCCCACCCTGGCGCACCAGGAAAACGGACACGTCCCGCAGGCTTCCCTCTCGTGCGGCGAGGGGCTCGCGCAGCGCTCGAAGACCGGGGCGAGAGCGTCGGCGGGCAAGGGCCGGCTGAAGAGGTAGCCCTGCGCCTCGTCGCATCCGGCCGAGCGCAACAGATCGAACTGTTCGCAGGTTTCGACGCCCTCGCCGGTCAGCGCGAGGCCGAGTTCCTTGGCGAGCCTCGCCGCCGAGCGGATCACCGCCGCGCATCGCGGGTTGGCCAGGGCGTCGATGACGAAGGCGCGATCGATCTTGATGCGGTCGAGCGGCAGGCGCGCGATCGAGGTCATCGAGGAATAGCCTGCGCCGAAATCGTCGAGCGCGATGGCGACGCCTTGGCGGCGCAATGCGTTCAGGCTCTCGGCGGCCGCCTCGAAGTCGCCGACGAACGAGGATTCGGTGATCTCCAGCTCGAGGCGGCGCGGATCGAACCCGCCGGTTTCGACGATTTCGCGGATGGTCGCCGCGAGCAACGGCGATTTCAGTTGCGCGGCGGAGATGTTGACCGCGACCCGCAACCGCCTCGGCCAGGACGCGGCGACGCGCGTCGCTTCGCGAAGCGCCCAGACGCCGATCTCCTCGATGCAGCCGCATTGCTCGGCCGCGGCCACGAAGAGGCTGGCCGGCATGTCGCCGAATCCGGGCCGGCGCCAGCGCAGCAGCGCCTCGAATCCCTTCGTCGCGCCGCTCGCGGCGTCGACCAGGGGCTGGAAGTCGAGGCGCATCTCGCCGTTGCGCAGCGCCTGGCGCAGCGCCGTCTGCAGTTCGCGCCGCTCGCGCGCCTCGCCGCTTTCCCAGTCGTCGACGAACGCGATCGAGCCGCGAGCGCGGTGCTTGGCCTTGTAAAGCGCGGCGTCCGCGGCGCGCACGAGGCGGTCGCCGTCTTCGCCGTGATCGGGCGCCAGCGCGACGCCGACGCTGACCGAACACGCGCCATCGCCGCCAGCGGAAGCGGACGGGCGCCGAACCTCGGCGACGATGTCTCGCGCGCGCGCCTCGGCCGCTTCGCGGCTCGGCGTTTGCGGCGCGATCAGCGCGAACTCGTCGACCCCGATGCGCGCGACGAAGTCGTGTTCGCGACGCGCCAGCCGCAGCGCGCGCGCCGCGCGAAGGATCATTTCATCGCCGGCGACGCCGCCGAACGCGTCGTCGACGGAGGGCAAGCGATCGACATCGAAGCACAGCAGCGCGAACTTTTCTCCCGCGTCCCGCAAGCGTTCGAAGGCCGCCGCCAGCCGCTCGCCGAACGCCAGACGGTTGCCGAGGCCGGTCAGCGGGTCGAGGCGCGCCGCCGCTTGGTCGGCGAAATGCGCGATCGTGCGGCGCGCGAGCTCGGTCGACTGAAAATGCGCCTGGAACGCCAGGAACCCGGCGTTGACGAGCTGCACGGCGAGCACGGGAAGCGCGGTCGCGTCCGGCGTCAGAACCGCGGCGACGACGCAGAAGAGCGCCAGCGGCGTGATGAAGCCGCAGGCCATGGGCGGCGCGAGCGCGAGCTGCAGCGCGCCGCCGCTCATCACCCCCATCGCCAGCGTCGCGATCAGCGTTCGCTGCCCGGCGTCCGCGTGAGCCTCGGCGAAGGCGAGGCCGCACGCCCACAGCGCGCCGACGACGATCGCCTGGATCGTCGCCAGCCGGAACTCGCTGACGTCGGCGAGCGCCGCGCCCGCCTGGGCCGCGCCGACGCGCCGCCGCAGCGCGCGGAAGGTCGCCGGGGCCGCGCCGGTCAGCAGCGCCCAGAGGAGCAGCGGCGCGCGCGCCGGCGTGTCCCACAGGCCGATCGGCAGCGCCGCCGCGCAGACGGCCGCGGCCGCCGGCGGCGCCGCCGAGCCGCGGCGCACCGCCGCCAATTGCGCGACGCGCACGCGCTCCCATTCGCGCGGCTCCAGCGGCCGAGGCGAGAAGGCGAGCGGGTCTCCATTGAGCCATCGCCCGATCCGCGCCGCGATCGTCGGCCCCCGCGCCGGGACGCGCGGCGCTTCGAGCGACCCCTCCGCCTCGCCGCGTCCGACCCGGCGATCCTTTTCGAGCCCAGGGCTATTCGACACGGGATTCGCGCGTCCGATGCACATCGACGACAATCGTCGATGCACGCAAAGGTAGATTATAACGGTATACAACCAATTAAAGGTTGTATCGCGCGCCCGGCGCGCTGCAGCGCGCCCCCTCCCGCCGGAGCGGCGCGCGAAGCCGCTGCGCCAGGGCTCGGCGTCACCCCTCCTCAGCCTCGATCGTCATCAGCCTCTGGCCTTGCTCCACCGTGTCGCCGACCCGAGCCGCCAGATCGACGACGCGGCCGGCGTGCGGGGCGACGAGCGCGTGCTCCATCTTCATCGCCTCGACCACGGCGAGACGGGCGCCCTCTTCGACCGCTTGGCCTTCCTCGGCATGCAGCGCGATCAGACGCCCGTGCATCGGCGCGGCGATCTCGCCCGAACGCTCGGTCGCCCCGGCGAGGCCGCCAACGCCGGGATCGACGCGTACGAGGCGGATCTGGCGCCCGCCGCTGAGCACGAATGTCCCCTCCTCGCTCGTCAATACGGTCGGCGGAGCGGCTTCGTCGCCGGGGCCGGGCGCGCGGCCGTCGGCGAAGACGAGGGTTCTGCGCCCGCCCCGCTCGATCGCCGCCAGGCGCTCGACATGGCCGTCGACGCGGACCTCGAATCCGACCCGCCGCGACCCCGTCAGTTCGAAGGAATCGGCGACGTTCCAGGGATCGTGAGCGGGGCCGCGAGCCTGGCGAGGCGGCGCCGGCGCGACGAGCGCCTCGGCGCCGGCGAGAACGGCGCGCGGATCGGCCTCGCGCGGCTCGGCGCCGAGCCGCGAGGCGTGCGCGTCGATGAAGCCGGTGTCGAAGGCGCCCGCCTCGACTTCGCTCGCGCTTAGAAGCGCGCTGAGGAACGCCAGATTGGTCTTGGGGCCGATCACCACCGCGCGGCTCAGCGCGTCGCGCAATTTCGCCAGCGCCGCGGCGCGCGTCGGCGCGTGGGCGATCAGCTTGGCGATCATCGAATCGTAGAACGGCGTCACCGCGTCGCCCGCCTCGACGCCGGCGTCGACGCGCAACCCCGCGCCCGGGTCGAGCCGCAAGGCCAGGATTTTCCCTGGGCTGGGCAGGAAGCCGTTTTCCGGATCCTCGGCGTTGAGGCGCGCCTCGATCGCCCAGCCAGACTGGCGGATCTCGTCCTGACGCAGCGGCAGCGGCTCTCCCGCCGCGACGCGGAACTGCCATTCCACCAGATCGAGCCCGGTCGTCGCCTCGGTGACGGGATGCTCGACCTGCAATCGCGTGTTCATCTCGAGGAAATAGAAACAGTCGGGGTCGAGGCCGCGCGAAGCGTCGACGATGAACTCCACCGTCCCTGCGCCGACGTAGCCGACCGCGCGCGCCGCCGCGACCGCCGCCTCGCACATCGCGGCGCGCGTCGGCTCGGGCAGGCCGGGCGCCGGGCTCTCCTCGATCACCTTCTGATGGCGGCGCTGCAGCGAACAGTCGCGCTCGTAGAGATGCACGACGCCGCCGTGCGCGTCGCCGAACACCTGCACTTCGACGTGGCGCGGAGCGCAGATGTATTTCTCGATCAGCACGCGCGAATCGCCGAACGCCGTCTCGCCCTCGCGCGTGGCGGCCTCCAGCGCGGCGTCGAAGTCGACGTGAGCGTCGACGCGGCGCATGCCGCGCCCGCCGCCGCCCGCGATCGCCTTGATCAGCACGGGATAGCCGATCTCGTAGGCCTTCTCCTTGAGGAACTTGGCGCTCTGGTTGTCGCCGTGATAGCCCGGAACGATCGGCGCGCCGGCCTTGGCCATCAGCGCCTTGGCCGAGCTCTTCAGCCCCATCGCGCGCATCGCCGCGGGCGGCGGCCCGACGAAGACGACGCCGGCGTCACCGCAGGCCTCGGCGAAGTCGGCGTTTTCGCTCAAGAACCCGTAGCCGGGATGCAGACACTGCGCGCCGACCCGGCGCGCCAGTGCGATGATCGCCTCGGCGTCGAGATAGCCTTGCGCGCCGGCGCCGATCTCGTGGCATTCGTCGGCTAGGCGCGTGAACAAGGCGCCGCGGTCGGCCGGCGTCGCCAGAGCCAGGGTCCGCATTCCCATCCGCCGCGCCGTTGCGATGATGCGGCACGCGATCTCGCCGCGATTGGCGATGAGGACATTGGCGAACATGGCGACTCCCTGAAGCGAGGCGACGATATAGCCGAAGCGGCGGCGAAGGCCAGCGCGGCCGGGCGACGAGCGTCGGAGGCGCTCGCCCTCGTCGACGTCGCGTCCCCGCCTCTCCTCACATCCTGAACACGCCGAAGCGCGTCGCCTCGGCGGGCGCGTTGAGGCAGGCCGAAAAGGCCAGGCTCAGCGCGCGGCGGGTTTGCGCCGGCGCGATCACGCCGTCGTCCCACAGCCGCGCCGTGCCGAAATAGGGCGAGCCTTCCGCGTCGTAGCGCGCGCGGATCGGCGCCTTGAACGCCTCCTCCTCCTCTTTCGACCACATCTTGCCCTGCCCTTCGAGCGTGTCGCGCCTCAGCGTCGCCAGCACGCTCGCGGCCTGCTCGCCGCCCATCACGCTGACGCGCGCGTTCGGCCAGGTGAAGAGAAAGCGCGGGCCGTAGGCGCGCCCGCACATGCCGTAATTGCCGGCGCCGAACGAGCCGCCGAAGATCAGCGTGATCTTCGGCACGCGCGCGCAGGCGACCGCGGTCACCAGCTTGGCGCCGTCCTTGGCGATGCCGCCCGCCTCGTAACGCTGGCCGACCATGAAGCCGGAGATGTTCTGCATGAACAGCAAGGGGACGCCGCGCTGGGCGCAGATCTCGACGAAATGCGCGCCCTTGAGCGCGCTGTCGGAGAACAGGATGCCGTTCGAGGCGACGATGCCGATCAGGATGCCCGAGAGGCGCGCGAAGCCGGTGACCAGCGTCGTGCCGTAGCGCGCCTTGAAGGCGTCGAACTCGGAACCGTCGACGAGGCGCGCGATGATCTCGTGCACGTCGACCTGCTGGCGCAGATCGACGGGAACGATCGCCTCGAGGTCCTCGATCGGATAGAGCGGCTCGACCGGCGCCGCGATGTCGGCGGCGGGCTTGGCGGGGCGGTTGAGATTGGCCATCGCCCGGCGCGCCAGGGCGAGGGCGTGGGCGTCGTCGCGCGCCATCGTGTCGGCGACGCCCGAGACGCGCGTGTGCAGATCGGCGCCGCCGAGGTCCTCCGCCGAGACGGTCTCCCCGGTGGCCGCCTTCACCAGCGGCGGGCCGCCGAGAAAGATCGTGCCCTGTTTCTCGACGATGATCGTTTCGTCCGACATTGCGGGAACATAGGCGCCGCCCGCCGTGCAGGAGCCCATCACCACGGCGATCTGGGCGAGCCCCGCCGCCGACATGCGCGCCTGGTTGTAGAAGATGCGGCCGAAATGTTCGCGGTCGGGGAAGACCTCGGACTGGTGCGGCAGGTTGGCGCCGCCGGAATCGACGAGATAGACGCTCGGCAGCGCGTTCTCCAAGGCGATTTCCTGCGCGCGCAGATGCTTCTTGACGGTCAGCGGATAGTAGGCGCCGCCCTTGATGGTGGGATCGTTGGCGACGATCATCGCCTCGCGGCCGTGGATGCGCCCGATCCCCGCGACGATGCCGGCGCCGTGAACGTCGCCCTCGTACATGCCGTAGGCGGCGAGCGCCCCGATTTCGAGAAACGGCGAACCGGGATCGATCAGCCGGGCGACGCGCTCGCGCGTCAGGAGCTTGCCGCGCGCAACATGGCGCTCGCGCGCCTTGGGCGCTCCCCCCTCGGCGGCGACGCGGCGGCGCTCGTTCAATTCGTCCAGCAGCGCGCGCCAGGCAGCCCGGTTGGCTTCGTCCGCGCCCGGGTCGGGCCGCGCAGCGCAGGGAATCACCGCCATGGGTTTCGTCTCCGATCTCGAATCGATTCGTCGTTCGCCGAAAAACCAGTCTATCCCGTCGCTCGGGGCGCGGCCGGCCTGGTGTCGTGAATCTTGGCGTAGTCGATGTGGCGCATGCCGTGCTCGTCGAGGCTGTGGATGTCGACGAACTCGTGGCCCGGCCGCACGTCCTGCGCGGTGAAGGTGTAGCGCGCGTGCACGGTCTGCGCCGAGGTTTCGTCGTACCCCCTGACGCTGACCACGAAATTGGTCTCGCTGGCGAGGAGCTCGTCCTCGCTCAACCCGTAGAGCGGGCTCGAGGCGTCGATTTGGTGGAACAGCGTCCAGCTCAGCGCCAGGATCGGGTTCTCGTTCCTGACGAGGCGCAGCGGCTCGAAGCCGACGAACCGCCGGCCTTCCGCGTTGGTCGTCGCGCGCAGCATCCACAATTTGGCGGTGGCCTCGCTGATGAAGGTGTTGCGGGCGTTGGCGAAGCGGAAGATCAGGGTCGGCGTGCCGTCGTGGTCGGCGATCACCGCGTTCTTCGCGAAGATGAGCCGCGCGCGCGGTCGCGAGAAGCGCGCGAACACCAGCCCGGTCATCACCGCGAACATCACCAGGCCGATGAAGTTTTCGCATGTCGCGACGACATGGCCGTACATCGTCTGCGGATGCATGTCGCCGTAGCCGACGGTCGAGGTCGTCTCGACGCTGAAGAAGAAGAGGTCGGAGAGGCTGCCCGGCCGCGCGTTGGCGACCGGCTCGTCGCCGAGCGCGTAGACGAGCGCGAAAACGGCGTTGATCGCGACGAAGCCCGCGGCGAGCGCGCCGAAGAACGTCGGCCAGCTCGCGGTCATCGCATTGTGGTAAAAATCGGTCCAGAGCCCATGCTCGAGGCCGTCGGCGACGATCCTTCGCCCGCCCAGCTTGCGCAGACGCGAACGCGGCGGCTTGCGGCGCGGCGCGGCGAAGAACTTCCGCACGCGCGCCGCTAGACCGCTTCGTATTTTTCGATCCGCCATGGTTCGGCCTCGGCGTCCGCAATCCACGCTTTCCAGGCCGGCAACGCCATGATCGCGTCCATGTAGGCGCGGGTCGCCGGCTGGACGGGCACGTCGTAGGTGTGCAAGCGGTTGACGACCGGCGCGAACATCGCGTCGGCGGCGCTGAAGCGGCCGAACAGGAACGGGCCGGCCTTGCCGAAGTCTTTTCGCGCCTGCGCCCAGCCCGCCTCGATGCGCACGATCTCGGCCTCCACCGCTTCCGAGAGCGCGATCGCGCGCACGGGGCGACGGAAGTTGCACGGCAAATCGCGCCGCAGCGCCGGGAAGCCGGCGTGCATTTCATTGGCCAGCGAGCGCGCCAGCGCCCGCGCCGCCTTGCCGCGCGGCCAGATCGCCTTCCCCGGATAGATCTCGGCGACGTATTCGGCGATCGCCAGCGACTCCCAGACCGTGATCGCGCCGTCGCGCAGGGCGGGAACCTTGCCGGTCGGCGAATGCTCGAGGATCAGCGCCCGCGTTTCCGCAAGATCGAGCGGGATGAGGACCTCCTCGAACGGAATCTTGAAATGCGCCAGCAGAATCCACGGCCTGAGCGACCACGACGAATAGGCCTTGTTGGCGATGACGAGCTTCAACGGCGCCGGCATGGTTCCCCTCGGATGACGCTTGGCCGATCAATCGACGGGCGTCGGCGCGGTGTCAAGGGAGGGGGCGGCTCCATTCTACGCGCGCATGACGTGCAAGAGACAATGTGATACGCGTCTTCCATGCTCACCGCACTGATCCCCGGCATCGCGGACAAGAAGGCGCAACTCGACCGGTTGCGTCCGATATCGACGGCCGCCCTGGCGCAGCTTCAGAAACACTACGACGTCGAACTGACCTACGCGTCGAACGCGATCGAGGGAAACACCCTCACGCTTCGCGAAACGGCCGAGGTGATCGAGCATGGCATTACCGTCGGCGGCAAGTCGCTGCGCGACCACCTCGAAGCCGTCGATCATTACGAGGCGTTGCAGTGGGTGCGCGGCCTCGCCGCCACGACGACGCCCCTCGGCGAGGGAACGGTCGTCGAATTGCATCGTCGGATCGTCGCCCGCAGCCAACCTGAGATCGCCGGCGTCTACAGCCGGCTTCCGCGACGCATCGCGGGTTCGCCCGTCGTGTTTCCCAACCCCGCCAAGATTCCCCAACTTATGGAAGAATTCGGCGCCTGGCTGGCCGCCGCGCCGCTCGATCCGGCCTCGGCTTTCGCCGCGCATTTCCGCCTGACGGGCATTCATCCCTTCGGCGACGGCAACGGGCGCACCGCGCGGCTCCTGACGAACCTCCTTTTGATCCGCGGCGGCTATCCGCCGATCGCAGTGCGGCCCGAGGATCGCAAGACCTACCTCGACGCTCTCGAACGCGGCTCGCTCGCCGAGGATTTGCGCCCGTTCCAGACCTTTATGCACGAGCGGCTGGACGCGACCTTGGCGGAGTACCTGAGCGCCGTCGGAGAGGCGCTTCCTCGGCCCGATCCGGGCCGCGAGCCGAAGCTGAGATAGAACCGCCCGCTCCCCGCGCTTCGGTATGCGCGCATTTCGACGAAGCCTGCGGCCACTCCCCCAAGCCCCTCACCCTACCTCTCCCCGCAAGCGGGGAGAGGAGAAGAACGGCGCCGCCGCGCCCCTCTCCCCGCTTGCGGGGAGAGGTAGGGTGAGGGGCTGGGGGAGTTTCCGCTCTGCCTCCGAAATGTGTGCATGCCGTGGCGCCCCGCCCCTACGCCTTGACCTCACCCTCGGCCCGCCCCATGAGGCGGCCATGAGCGTTGCTTCCGACCCGCCCGATTCGTCTCCGACGCTAGAGAGCGTGATCCTCGCGCTCACCGGCGAGGCGCGCGCGGGCCGCACGATCTGTCCGACCGACGCCGCCCAGGCCTTCGCGGCCGCGCGCGGCGAGGGCGAGATGGGCTGGCGCGCGCATTTGCAGGGCGTGCGCGGCGCGGCGGTGCGCCTCGCCGACGCCGGCCGCCTGGTCATCTACCGCAAGGGCAAGCCGGTCGATCCGCACGACTTCCGCGGCGTCTATCGCCTGGGCGCGCCCAACAGCGAGTAGGGACGCGGTCACGGCCGCGGGAACCAGTCGTCGATCCGCCCGCTGGCGCGGTAGGCGATCAGCCCGATCCATTCGTGGACGGCGAGGTCGAACAGGCGCAGGCCGCGCGACGGATCGAAGTTCAGCCGCCAATCGCGCGCGTCGCCGAGCGTGCGATAGTCGACGGGAAAGGCGCGCGCGGAAAAGCCCGCCTTGCGGAACAGCGCCATCGCGCGCGGCATGTGATAGGCGGAGGTGACGACGAGCCAGACCTGGTCCGCCTGGGGATGCACGAGCGCGGCGGTGAAGCGGGCGTTTTCGTCGGTGTTGCGCGATTTGTCCTCGATCGCGATCCGCGCCGCGTCGACGCCGAGGGCGACGAGAAGCTTGCGCCCTTCCAGCGCCTCGGTCGAATGCGGGTCCCAGAGCGCCGCGCTGCCGCCGGTGTAGACGAGGCGCGCCGCGGGATAGCGTCGCGCCAGGATCGCCGCCTCGGTCAGGCGCGAGGCGCCTTCGTCCAAGATCGTCTGGCCGCGCGCCGCGCTCGCTTCGTCGTCGATCGCGCCGCCGAGAATGACGATCCCATAGGGAGGCGGCATGTCGGCCTCAGGCGGCGGAAACCGGTCCTCGAGCGGTTCGATCAGCAGCGCGCCGACCGGCGCGAGGCTGACCACCAAGAGCGCGCCCGCGCAGGCCAGCGCCAGCGCGCGAGGAAATCCCGCGCGGCGAGGAACGAGCCAGGCGCCGATGAGCGCGCCGGCCATCAGCAGGGTGGTCGGCGCCGCGACGAACCACAGCAGTTTCGAGGCGAGAAAGAACATCGGCCCTCAATCCCGCGACGGCGTCGGCGGCGCGACGCCCGAGCCGCTCAATGTTCGGAATAGCTCTTCTCCTCGATGAGCTCCGAGGATAGCGCCAGATTGATTGTTCGCTTGATCGCCGCGCGCTCGTCGTTGCGCTTGTAAACGGAACGGGCGAGCTCGATGAAGCGTTCGTCGAACGTCCGCGCCGCCTCCTGGAGACGGATGCGGTCTTCGATGTCCCACAAGTCCTCGTTGACCGCCGCGAGCCGCCTCTTCAGCGACATCACATCGGCCCGATCGGCGATCGCGCCGTCGGCCAGCGCGCTCAGCAGCGACAATTCCTTGGCGACGTTGGCGAGCGCCTCCGGCCTCTTCAGCCGCTTGCGCTTGATCTCGAGAATCGTGACCTTGTCGATCAGTTCGCCCCACGAAACGGGCGCTTCCGGCGGACTCATGGGCGCGCGACTTCCCTGCTGACGCCTTTGGCTCGCACGGTTTCGGCCAGCGCGCTTTCGATCGTCTTGAAGACCCCCGTCCAATCGTCGGGCCGCGTCTGACGGAACAGGCGCAGGCTCGGATACCATGGCGTGCGGCCCTCCTCCAGCATCCATCGCCATTCCGGGTGCGCCTTGAGAACGACCCAGGCCGGTCGCCCCAGCGCGCCGGCCAAATGCGCGACGGCGGTGTCCGGCGTGATGACCAGATCGACCGCCTCGATGATCGCCGCCGTATCGCGAAACGCGCCGGGACCCGGATCCAGCGCGTCGCCGAAATCCTCGACCTTCATCCCCTCGGGCGCCCGGGCGAGCTGTTCCACGCCGCCGTTCTTTTGCAGGCTGATCAAGCGGACATTTTCGAGATTGGCGATGGCGCGGAACTCGGCGAGCGCGAAGGAACGCCCGTCGAGCACCGAAAGCTTGCTGCCTTGCCAGCAAATGCCGATCTTGAACCGCTCGGTTCCGATTCGCTCCCGCCATTTCGACACGCGATCGGCCTCGGCGCGAAGATAGGGCGCCTCGCCGGGCACGGCGTCTTCCGTCGTGTCGAACGCGCGCGGCAGGCTCATCAGCGGGCAATGAAAATCGAACGCCTCGGGCCTGGCGTTCTCCGCGATGAGCTCGATCGCCGGGCTCAGGCTCCTCAGCAACGGATGCAAGGCGTCTTGCGCCGCGAAAATCACTTTGGCGCCCCGGTCCGCCGCCAACTTGGCGTAGCGGGCGAACTGGATGATGTCGCCAAAGAACAAATCCTTGTAAATGAACACCGTCTTGCCGTCGATGTCATGGCTCGCGCGCAGCAAGGGCTCCGCGTAAATCGGATAATCCTTCGCCAGTTGCGGCATTTTCATACGGTATTCGATGAGGCGAAAGCCCTCGCGATAATTTCCCATGGCCAATATGCACAGGCCCTTGTTATAGGGCGCGTCGACGAAATGCGGCGCCAGGGCAATGGATTTGTCGTAGGCGACGACCGCTTCTTCAAAACGCCCAATATCTCGGAGGGTATTTGCGCGATTGCAAAAGGCCTCGGCATAGTCCGGCCTCAACGCGACAGCGCGATCGAAACTCGACAGCGCGTCGTCGAACCGCCCCAGGCGCTTCAGCGCGTTGCCGCGATTGTTGTGCGCGGTGGCGAAATTCGGATTGAGCCCGATGGCCCGATCGAGATACTCGACGGCCTTGCTCGGGTCTCCCGATTTCGACAAGGCGATCGCCTTGTCGTTCAGGCACTGCCAGTTGTTCGGATTGGCGGCGAGCAGGCGATCGAAAATCTCGATGCTTTCCTCGAACAAGCCCAATTCGCAGGCGGTGATGGCCTTCATGTACATCAGCGCGGGCCGACGCGGGAACAATTCGAGGCCGTGGTCGCAAACGCGATGAGCCTCTTTCGCATTGCCGACCGCGCGCAACGTCTTCGCGTAATTTTCGATGAAGTCCGGATTGGGCGGTTCGATCTCGAGCGATCTCTCGAGATATTCTATCCCGGACGGATTGCCATTGTTGAGCTCGATTATACCGAGGAGATGCATCGCATGATAATTACGTTTGTTATTGCGGACAATTCCCTGCAATAATTTATATGCGTCCTTGACTTGAGAAGATTGGTAGAGCCGATAGGCTAATTGCAATTGGCGCATTTCATCGGACGGATTCAATTTCACTTCGCTCCAATCGTCGTCATGGCGTTGCGAAGCCCGCGGCGCCGGCCTTGCGGCCGTTTCAGCGCCGGATCGACCCCTTTCGTCCCTCATCTCGCCGCGACCGGCCGATTTGACCGACCCCTTCCCCCCCCCGGATCGCCATTCGTTGCGAGAAAACTCTGCCCCATTTTGGCCGGCGTCACAAGCCTGCGCGCGTCCCTCGCGCGAAGATCAGCGCAATCGGGCGAAGTTATATTGTCATCGCAGCAACGGCGGGCTTCGGCGAGCGCGGCCGCGCGCGCGACCGGCGTCCGGCTGCCCGCCTTCGCGGCCGTGGCGCCCATGCGGAAGAACCGCGGCGCCAGCGTGACCGCGCGACTTTTCGCTTGTCATTATATTCATTTTATCATTTTTACAGATTCAAGTCCGGCGGCGCCGCCGCGGGGGCGGATAAGGGACGTTCACCGCCACGCATCGCGCCCGCGTCCTTGTTCGACGCCGCGGCTTCGCCTAGCGTGTTCGTGAAACGAGGTTCCGATGCTTTTCCGCCCCTCCGTCGTCGAAGCGATCGGCAATACGCCGCTCATCAAGCTCCGGGCGGCCTCCGAGGCGACCGGCTGCACGATTCTGGGCAAGGCCGAGTTCATGAACCCCGGCGGTTCGGTCAAGGACCGCGCCGCGCTGGCGATCGTCCGCGACGCGGTCGCGCGCGGCGCGCTTCACCCCGGCGGCGTCATCGTCGAGGGCACGGCCGGCAATACCGGCATCGGCATCGGCATGGTCGCCTCGGCGCTCGGGTTTCGCAGCGTCATCGTCATCCCCGCGACCCAGGCGCAGGAGAAGAAGGACATGCTGCGCCTCGTCGGCGCCGAGCTCGTCGAAGTGCCGGCGGTTCCCTATTCCAACCCGAACAATTACGTCAAATATTCCGGGCGACTTGCTGATATTTTAGCGAAATCCGAGCCGAACGGCGCGATATGGGCGAACCAGTTCGACAACGTCGCCAACCGTCGCGGCCATTACGAGACGACCGGGCCGGAGATTTACGCGCAGACGCAAGGGCGCATCGACGGCTTCGTCAGCGCGGTCGGCTCCGGCGGCACGCTCGCCGGCGTCGGCATGGCGCT
>Ga0181524_10001696_pt1 | contig 24545 bp, 20 predicted proteins | sample PEATcosm2014_Bin_34_FD_119761 | JGI IMG/M metagenome (GOLD analysis project Ga0181524, IMG submission 119761) | Peatland microbial communities from MTU Mesocosm Facility, Houghton, MI, USA - PEATcosm2014_Bin05_60_metaG | ecosystem: Environmental > Terrestrial > Soil > Wetlands > Peat | place... | reverse complement strand
GCGGCGGCAATAGGCCGTGGAGATCGAAAGCATCGCGTTCGGCTTCGGTGAACGCGGTGCCTTTGTTGAGCAGCGGATCGTTGAGCAACTCGTAGCCGCTCAGCGCGGTCTCGACGACGTCTGGTTGCTGATCCATCGGCCGGTCCCGGTCGAAAACACGATACAGGCGAACGGCCGCATACAATAGGACGTTCGCGACGACACCGTTACACTGCGGGACTTGTCGCGCCGAGGCAACGTCTTACGGACGAGGCCTTCAGCCCTCGACCTCCGCGTCGGGGCGATCGCTGCCGCGCGCCAGCTCTTCGTGCCACTTGCCGTCTTGGTCTTCCCACGAAATGGCGCGGGTCTCGCCGGGAATGTGCTGCTCGCGGGCCGCGCGTTGCGCCGCGGCACGGGCCAGGTCATGGGTGGGAAAAGCCTCGGAGAAGACATCGTCGACTTTGTAGGCCCAGCCGCCGTCATGCTCGACGATGTGGTAGGTGATCTTGGTCATGGAGCGCCCTCTTTGTCCGGACAATAAGATGTGGCTCGGAAGGCTCCATTCAAGTGGCTGTCGAGGCGGCCAGCTCGCGCCGGCGGCGGGCCTCGTAGGATTTCAGATGCGCATAGGCGATGCGAAGGAGCGGTGTCTCGCGCGGCTCGGTTCTGCTGCGCTGCAATAAATCGCCGACGACGTGCTCGACCTCGGTCGGCGCGCCGCGTTCGATGTCGCGCAGCATCGAGGCCGCGATCGTGGATCCAGGCGCGGTGAACATGGCGCGGCTGCGCTCGCTCGCGGGCTGCGACGGCGCGAAGCCGTTTGCCGCGGCAATCCTGCAGCATTCCTCGAACATGCCGAGCGTGAAATCCGCCGCACCGGCCGTGACGATGTCGCCGAAAGTCGCCCGCATCAGGCAGGTGATGCCGGCGCCGGTGGCGATGAAGGCCCATTTCTCCCACATCTCCTGCAGGATCGCGGGGCTGAGCCGGGCGTCGAAATGCGCTCCCGCCATTGCCGCGGCGATCGCCTGGGCGCGCGCCGACTGGGCGCCGTCCGGCTCGCCGAACGACAACAGGTGAGTATCGTTGAGATGAACAATGCCGCCCTCGGCGTCGAGCGTCGAGGAAATCACGCAGAGACCGCCGAGCACCGCGCCGGCGCCGAACCGCGCCGCAAGCGTGTCCATATGAGCCATGCCGTTGAGCAAGGGCAGGATCGCGCTGTTCGGGCCGACGGCGGGCGCAAATGAATCGACGGCGGAGGCGAGGTCGTAGGCTTTGCAGCTCAGCAGAATAACATCGAAAGGCTCACGCAACGCGTCGGCGCTGACAGTCGGCGGCGCCGGCAGATTGACGTTGCCCAAGGGGCTGCGGATGACGAGCCCGGTTTCCGCCAGCTGCGTCGCGCGCCGCTGCCGCACCAGGAACGTCACGTCGCGGCCGGCCGCCTTGAGCCTGCCGCCGAAATAGCCGCCGATCGCGCCGGCGCCAACGACGAGAATGCGCATGATGGTCTCCAGGGAAGCGAGTTTGACAGCGAGTTCGACTATGGGTTCGGCGTGCCGGCCGGACGGCGCGGCACCAACAGGTTGCCGGTGAATACCTGCACGGGTTCATCGTTTTGATTGTAGGTCGTCGTGCGCACCCTGATCATGCCGCGGTCGGGCCGCGACTTCGACGGCCTGACATCGAGCACTTCGCTACGGGCGTGAAGTTCATCGCCGGGACGCACCGCGCGCGGCCAGCTCAGCTCGTCGAAGCCGACACCGAGCACGCCGCCGGCCGGGCGAAAGTCGCCTTCGACCAGAAGCCGCATGGTCATCGCCGCGGTGTGCCAGCCGCTCGCCGCCAATCCGCGAAACGGCGATCGGCGGGCCGCTTCCTCGTCGAGATGGAACGGCTGCGGATCGAATTGCCGGGCAAAGGCGAAGATCTGTTCCTTGTCGACGCGCAAGCGGCCGGTCGGGAAAACCTGGCCTACCGTGAAATCTTCCAAATATTGGTCGGTCATTTTGCTAAAGCTCCCAGACGAGCCGGCGTGTCGAACCAGGCGCCGGCCGCGACGGCCGCGGCATTGATCAGGCCGAAAACCGCGAGCGCAACCGCGAGCGCGACGAAGACGTCGTCGAGATTGCCGCGGATGCGCAACGCGATAAAGCCGCCGCCGGCCGCGATCAGCAAGCGCGCCATATTGGCGACAAACGGCCACAACAAACGCCCGGCGCCCTGCGAGGCGAAGTAAAGCGCCATGCCGAGGCCGAACAAGCCGTAAACCGGGCCGACCGTATGCAGATAGCGCGCGCCGGCATCGAGCATGGCGGGGTCGCGGTCGAACAAGGCAAGCCAGGCGCGCGGCGCGGCCGCCGCGCAAATGCCGATGAGTTCGCAAAGCGCCGTGGCGATGGCGGCGCCGATCCAGGCCACGCGCAAGGCGCGGTCGGGACGGCCGGCGCCGATATTGGTGCCGACCATGGCGACGAGCGGTCCGCCGAGGCCGAAAACGAGCGGGATGAGCAGATATTCGAGGCGCGAACCGGTGCCGTATCCGGCGATGGCCGCGGCGCCGAAGGCGCCGACCAGGCCGGTCGCGATGGCGATGGTGAGGTTGGTCTGCACCGTGATCAAGGCGGCTACCGCGCCGACCCGCAGGATGTCGGCGAACAGTCTCGAGCGCAACCGGATGCCGGCAAGGGTCAGACGAACCACGCTTCGTCCCGACCGCAGGTAGGCGGCGAGGACGACGCTGCCGGTCGCATAATAGAGCAGCACCGCGGCGGCGCCGCCGGCGACGCCCAATTTCGGAAACGGTCCGAGCCCGAAGATCAGGCACGGCGACAGCGGAACAAGCACGACGACGCCGGAGCAGGTCACGAGTGCCGGAAACTGCATATTGCCGGTGCCGCGGATGACATTGGCGAGCGAATTGAACAGCCAGACCAACACGGCGCCGGCGAACACGACGCGGGAATAAGTCAGCGCCGCAGCGAGCGCGGCGCCGCTGCCGCCCATCGCCGTATAGAGCCATCGACCGCCGGCGAGGAGCGCAATCGTGAAAGTCAGCCCGAAGACGAGCGCGATGACGAGCGCATGGAGCGCCAAGGCGTCGGCATCGGCGCGTCGGCCGGCGCCCAAGGCGCGCGCGATCGCCGACGACATGCCGCCGCCCATTGCGCCCGCCGACATCATCTGCATCAGCATCACCACCGGAAACACCAAAGCGACGCCGGCGAGGGGATCGGTGCCGAGTTTGCCGATGAAATAGGTTTCGACGAGCCCGACCGCGGCCTGCGCGAACATCACCGCCGTGTTGGGCGCGGCGAGACGCAGCAGCGTCGCTGCGATCGGGCCTTCGATCAGCGCGCGGGTGCGCGGATCGTGGCGGATCGGGTCGAGCGGGCTGGAAGTGACCGCGATCGGCAGCGGTTCGGCGACGGCAACGGTCTGCGTGGACATTCGTGCGCTCCGTGGCTGCCGGTCCGGTGCATTGCATTGCACGCGGTCGCATATAGGAGTATATACGCCTATATCATAGAGCAAGGGGCCGCAACAGGCCATAAGGATCGTGATGCCGTCCGAAACCACCAATCCCGCGGCATGCAATTGCCTGGCGCTGCGCCAGGCCGCCCGGCATGTCACGCAATTCTATGATCAATTCCTGGCGCCGAGCGGGTTGCGCGCGACCCAGTATTCGATTCTTGCAAGGCTGCAACGCAAGGGGCCGATGACGATCAACACGCTCGCCGCGGAGCTGGTCATGGACCGCACCACGCTCGGACGCAACATCCTGCCGCTGCAGCGCGACGGTCTTATCGCCGTCGGTCCGGGGGAATTCGACCGCCGCAGCAAGGAATTGCGGCTGACGAGCGCCGGCGCCGCGCGATTTCGCGCCGCGCTCAAGGGCTGGCGCGCGGCGCAGGCGCAATTCGAATCGGTGTTCGGCGTCGACCGGGCGAGGGAGCTACGCGCGCTGTTGCACGACGTCGCGACGAACGGGCCGACTGCCGGATTTGTCTGATTTCCCCCGAATCCAAGGCGCACCGATTTCCATCGGCGAAATTCCTTCGCTATCATCATACGGCCTGGGCTCGGCGGCTCGCCGCAGCCGGCGGACGGGAGCGTGACATGTGGCGACTTCTGGCTCTGGGCGGGTTTCTGGCCGCAGTCTGCGTGGCCTCGCCGGCCGCCGCGGGCGACGATCCGCAGAGTGGAAATCTTTGTTACTGGTGCATCCGCGACGCCATCTATGCCGATGTCAGCCTGATCGACCATCTGGAGGCAAATCCGGATGTGGATGACGGCATAAAGGGGCCGCAGATCGTCGCGGAGCGCGCCGACATCCACCGTTTGCGCAAATTGCTCGGGCCGGTCGCGCCGACGAGCCCCGAGCCGTGTTGCTACAGCCGCAAGCCGCTTTACGTCCGCTGACCCGCCGACGGCGCGCCGAACAGGTTCGGCAGAAGGCGCCGCCGGGTGCGCAGTGTCCACTGTCCGAGGCGATCCATGTACAGGTAGACGACTGGCGTGGTGTAGAGCGTGAGCAACTGGCTGATCAAAAGTCCACCCATGATCGAAATGCCGAGCGGCCGGCGAATTTCGCCGCCGTTGCCGAAGCTCGCCGCCAGCGGCACCGCGCCGAGGATCGCCGCCATGGTCGTCATCATGATCGGCCGAAACCGCAACATGCAGGCCTGGAAGATGGCGTCGTAGGAATTCAGGTTTTGTCCGCGCTTCGCCTCGATGGCGAAATCGATCATCATGATTGCGTTCTTCTTGACGATGCCGATCAGCAAGATCACGCCGATCAGGCCGATGATGTCGAATTCGGTATTGAACAACATCAATGCGAGCAAAGCGCCGACGCCAGCGGACGGCAGCGTGGACAGTATGGTGATCGGGTGAATGTAGCTCTCGTACAGCACGCCGAGCAGAATATAGACCGCGGCGATGGCGGTCGCGATCAGGACCGGCTCGTTGCCGAGCGATTCCTGAAAGACCTGCGCCGTGCCGGCGAGACTGCCGTGGATCGTCGCCGGCATCCGGATCTGCCGTACCGCCTTGTCGATTTCTTGCGCGGCTTCGCCGAGCGTCGCGCCGGGCTGCAAATTGAACGAAAGGGTCGAGGCGACGAACAAGCCCTGGTGACTGACGGATAACGGCGCATTGCCGGCATTGTAATGGCTCAGCGCGGCGAGCGGGACCATGGTTTCGCGGGCGGTCGAAACCGCGGCGCCGGACGAAGCGCTGCCCTTGCCGACATTGGCCAAGGCATTGATGGCGGCATTGCGCGCCGAATTGTTGTTGGCGCTGGTGGCCGCCGTGGTCGTCGTTGCCGCCGCATTGGCCGTCGTTAAACTCGTGGCGCGCCCTGCGGCGGTCACGGTGCCCGCCGGGGCGTTCGAGGTTTGCGTTCCCGCGGCGCCGCCGCCTGACGTCGACACGTACACTTCGCCCAACGACGCCGGATATTGCGTCGAACGCGGATCGACTTCCATCACCACGTGATACTGATTGATCGCGCTGTAGATCACCGACACCTGGCGCTGGCCGAACGCGTCGTACAGCGTATTGTCGATCTGCGCCGGCGTGACGCCGAGCCGCGAAGCGGTATCGCGGTCGATGATGAGATCGGATTCGAGCCCGCGCTGCTGCTGATCGGAGCTGACATCGGTCATCACGGCGCTTTTCTCGAGCACTTGCACGAGCCGCGGCATCCAGGTGAACAGGTCCGCGGAATTGTCGGACTGCAAGGTGTACTGATACTGCGCGTTGCTCTGGCGGCCGCCGGCGCGAATATCCTGAACCGGGAACAGGAAAAGTCTCCCGCCGGGAACCTGGGCGAGCTTCGGCCGCAAACGGGCGATCACCTGTTCGATCGGCGGCCGCTGCGAGATCGGCTTGAGCGAGACGAAGACCGAGCCGGTGTTGATCTGGCCGAAGCCGCCGCCGGAGCCGACGCCGGTATAACCGACGACATGTTCCACCGCCGGGTCCTGTTGGACGATGTTCGTCATCTGGCGGAGCTTCTGCGTCATCAGTTGGAACGAGACGCTCTGATCGGCTTGCAGCGAGCCGATCAACCGGCCGGTGTCCTGCTCCGGAAAAAATCCCTTCGGCACGATGGCGAACAGCACGATATTGAGAGCGATCGCGGCAAAGAACACGCACAGCACCAGACGGCTGTGCCGCAATGCCCAGGTGAGCGAATGCGCGTAGCCGGCGAGCGCCCGCTCGAACAGTCCGCCGCGGCGCCGCGCTTCGCGCGCCGGCGCCGCGCGCAGGAAGAAGGCGCACATCATCGGCGTCGTGGTCAGCGAAATCGCCAGCGAAATAAGAATGGCGAGCGACAGCGTCAAAGTGAATTCGCGGAACAGGCGGCCGAGAATTCCGCCCATCAGGAGAATGGGAATGAACACCGCGACCAGCGACAGGCTGATCGACAGCACGGTGAATCCGACCTCGCGGGCGCCGCGCAGCGCCGCTTGCAGCCGCGGCATGCCGTCCTCGATATGGCGCGAAATATTCTCCAGCACGACGATCGCGTCGTCGACCACGAATCCGGTCGAGATGGTCAGCGCCATCAGCGACAAGATGTCGAGGCTGTAACCCAGGAGGTACATGGCCGCGAAGGTGCCGAGAATCGACACCGGCACGGCCACGGACGGAATCATGGTGGCGCGAAAATTGCGCAGGAACATGTAGACGACGACCGTCACCAGGCCGATGGCGATGAGCAGCGTGAGTTCGGTGTCGCGCAGCGATTGCCGGATCGTGGTGCTGCGGTCGATGGCGATGGTCACGTCGACGTCGGCGGGCATCGCGGCCCGCAGATGCGGCAACTCCGCCTTGACGCTGTCGATGGTGTCGATGATGTTGGCGCCGGGCTGCCGGAACAAGATGATCAGCACCGACGGCTGGCCGTTCGACAGGCCGAGATTGCGGACATCCTCGACCGAATCCGTCACCGCCGCCACGTCCGACAATTGCACCGCCGCGTTGTTGCGGTAGGCGACGACGAGCGGCGCGTAGTCCGCCGCCTTGGTGGCCTGATCGTTGGTGTAGATCTGATAGCGGCGGTCGCCGTCGTCGATGGTGCCCTTCGGGCTATTGGCGTTCGCCGAAGCGAGCGACGCGCGCACGTCCTCGAGGCCGATCCCGTAATTGAACATGGCCTGCGGATTGAGTTCGACGCGGACCGCCGGCAGCGCCGAACCGCCGATGATGACCTGGCCGATGCCGCTCACTTGCGACAGCTGTTGTTGAAACACGTTGCTGGCGGCGTCGTACATCTGGCCCTGCGTCAGCGTCTTCGACGACATGGCGAGGATCAGGATCGGCGCGTCGGCCGGGTTGACCTTGCGATAGGTCGGGTTGGTCTTCAGGCTCGACGGCAAATCGGCGCGGGCGGCATTGATGGCCGCCTGCACGTCGCGCGCGGCGCCGTCGATATCGCGGTTGAGGCCGAACTGCAGCGTGATGCGGGTCTGGCCGATGCCGCTCTGCGACGTCATCTCGCTCACGTCGGCGATTTGGCCGAGATGGCGTTCGAGCGGTTCGGCGACGCTGGTCGCCACCGTTTCCGGGCTGGCGCCGGGCAGCTGGGCGCTGACCGAGATGGTCGGAAAGTCCACTTGCGGCAGCGGCGCCACCGGCAATTTGGCAAATGCGAGAATCCCGGCCAAGGCGATGCCGAACGTGAGCAGCGTGGTCGCCACCGGCCGGTTGATGAACGGCGCCGAGATGTTCATTCGGCCGGCGCTCCGGAAGCCGGTGGGTTGCTCGGCCGACGGCCGGTCAAACGCAGGGCGAGACGATCAAAGTACAGATAAATGACCGGCGTGGTGAACAGCGTGAGCATCTGACTGACGACGAGGCCGCCGATGATGGCGATGCCGAGCGGCTGGCGCAGCTCGGAGCCGGTCCCGGTTCCCACCATCAGCGGCAGCGCGCCGAGGATCGCAGCCATCGTCGTCATCATGATCGGCCGGAACCGCAACAGGCAGGCTTGATAGATCGCGTCGCGCGGCGACAGGCCGTCGGCGCGTTCGGCGTCCAGCGCGAAGTCGATCATCATGATGGCGTTCTTCTTGACGATGCCGATCAACAGGATGATGCCGATGATGGCGATCACGTCGAGGTCGTAGTGCAGCAGCATCAGCGAGAGCAGCGCGCCGACGCCCGCCGACGGCAAGGTCGAGAGGATGGTGATCGGGTGCACGAAGCTCTCGTAGAGGACGCCGAGCACGATATACATCGCCACCACGGCGGCAATGATCAGGAACACTTCGTTGGCGAGCGACGATTGAAAGGCAGCCGCTGTGCCTTGGAACGCGGTGATGAAGCTCAACGGCAAGCCGACCTCGGTCTCGGCTTGTTGAATGGCGGTGACGGCGGCGCCGAGCGAATAGCCAGGCGCGGTGTTGAACGAAATCGTCGTGGCCGGAAATTGGCTGAAATGCGTGATCAAGAGCGGCGCGGCGCGTTGCTCGATATGGGCGATCGCCGACAGCGGCACCTGGCCGTTGGTCGTCGACGACGATGACGGCAGATAGAGCGAGGACAAGCCGGTCAGCGATTTTTGCAACGTCGGGTCGACTTCCAGAATGACGCGGTACTGGTTCGACTGGGTATAGATCGTGGAAACGATGCGCTGGCCGAACGCGTCGTAGAGCACGTTGTCGACCGTCGCCGGCGTGATGCCGAAGCGGCTCGCGGTGGCGCGATCGATCACGAGATCGACCGCCAGGCCTTGCTGCTGCAGGTCGCTGGCCACGCCGGCGAGTTGCGGCAGTTGATTGAGGCGCTGCACCAGCATTGGAACCCAGGTATTGAATTCCGCGGCATTGGCGTCTTCGAGCACGAAATGATACGGCGCCCGGCTGATGGTCGAATCGATGGTCAAGTCCTGTACCGGCTGCATGTAAAGCGCGATGCCGACGACGCCGGAGACTTCGTTCTGCAACCGGTGAATGATCTGGGTCGCGGTGAGATTGCGGTCGTCGTGCGGCTTCAGCGTGATCAGGAAGCGGCCGGTATTGAGCGTCTGGTTGGTGCCGTCGACGCCGATGAAGGAACTGAGGCTGTCGACGTCCGGATCTTTCAGGATCGCTTCGGCAAGCTTGTTCTGCAGATCCGCCATGGCCTGGTAGGAGATGCTCTGCGACGCTTCGGAAATGCCTTGGATCATTCCGGTGTCCTGCACCGGAAAGAAGCCCTTCGGGATCAGGACATAGAGCAGCACGGTGAGCGCGAGCGTGAGGACGGCGACCACAAGCGTCGCCGGCTGGCGGTCCAGCACCCAGGTCAACGCCCGGGCGTATCGCGCGATCACCGCGTCGAAGGCGCGTTCGGCCGCGAGATCGAAACGCGAGCGCTCGCCCGTGGGATGGTGCCGGATCAATCTGGCGCACATCATCGGCACCAGCGTCAGCGAGACCACGGCCGAGATCACGATCGTGACCGCGAGCGTGATCGAGAATTCGTGGAACAGCCGGCCGACGACGTCGCCCATGAACAGAAGCGGTATCAGGACCGCGATGAGCGAGATGGTCAGCGAAATGATGGTGAAGCCGATCTGCGCCGAGCCGCGCAGCGCCGCCTCGAGCGGATCCATGCCGTCTTCGACAAAGCGGGCGATGTTCTCGATCATGACGATGGCGTCGTCGACGACGAAGCCGGTGGCGATGGTCAAGGCCATCAGCGACAGATTGTCGAGGCTGAAGCCGAGCATATACATCGCACCGAACGTGCCGACGAGCGACAGCGGCACCGACAGGCTCGGAATGATCGTGCCCGGCAGCGTGCGCAGGAAGACGAAGATCACCAGCACGACAAGAACGACGGCAAGGCTGAGCTCGAACTCCACGTCGGCGACCGAGGCGCGGATGGTGACGGTGCGGTCGCTCAGGATGCTCACGTCGACGGCCGCCGGCAGCGAGGCGGTGAGCTGCGGCAACAACGTCTGGATGCGGTCGACGACCTGAATGATGTTGGCGCCGGGCTGGCGCTGGACATTGAGGATGATCGCCGGGGTGGAATTGGCCCAGGCGCCGAGCTTGGTGTTCTCCGGGCCGCTGACGATGGTGGCGACATCGGAGAGTTTGACCGGGGCGCCGTTGCGGTAGGCGACGATGAGACGGCGATATTGGTCGGCGCTGGTGACCTGGTCGTTGGCGTTGATCGTCAAGGCTTGGTCGGGGCCGTCGAAGTTGCCCTTCGGCGTGTTGACGTTCAGGTTGCCGAGCGTGGTGCGGATGTCGTCGACATTCAGCCCGTAGGCCGCGAGCGACTGCGGATTGACCTGGATGCGCACCGCCGGCCGTTGTCCGCCGCTGATGCTGACGAGCCCGACGCCGGTCAGTTGCGAAATCTTCTGCGCGAGCCTCGTCTCGCTGTAATCTTCGAGATCGGTCAGCGCCAGCGTTTTCGACGTGACCGACAAAGTCAGGATCGGCGCATCGGCCGGGTTGACCTTGGCATAGATCGGCGGCGTCGGCAGATCGGCCGGCAGCAGATTGCCCGAGGCGTTGATCGCGGCCTGCACCTCCTGTTCGGCGACGTCGAGGCTGAGATCGAGATTGAATTGCAACGTGATCACCGACGCGCCGCCGGAGCTCGCCGAGGTCATCTGGTCGAGGCCCGGCATCTGGCCGAATTGCCGCTCCAGCGGCGCCGTGACCGACGACGTCATCACTTCCGGACTGGCGCCCGGATAAAGCGTCGTGACCTGGATCGTCGGATAGTCGACCTCGGGCAAGGTCGACAACGGCAGGAAGCTGTAGGCGACGAAGCCGGACAGCATGATCGCCGCCATCAACAGCGTGGTCGCGACCGGCCGCAGGATGAAGGGTTCAGAGACGTTCATCGCAGTGCTTCACCGCTGCGCAAGAGCATGGACCTGCCGCGTCCATCGGTCGTCTTATGGACCGCCCGGCGGCGGCGCATTCTGCGGGCGGCCGGCGTTCTGGCCACGGTTTGGGTCAGGGTTCGCGCCGCCTCGGCCGGCGCCGGCGTTCCGCGCACCAGCCGGCGCGATCGGCTGGCCGTTCTCGGCGGCGACGATGACGTGCAATCCGTCGCGCAAGCGGTCGGTGCCGTCGACGACGACGCGCTCGCCGCCCGAAAGGCCGGAATTGACCGCCGTCAGATTGCCGTCGACCACGCCGGTCGTGATCTGGCGCACCGCGACCGTGTTGTCGGCGCCGATGACGTAGACGTAAGCGCCGGGCGAGCCGCGCTGGATCGCCGATGTCGGCACCGTGACGACGTTCTCCAGCGTCTTAATCAACAGCCTGGCGTTGACGAATTGGTTCGGGAACAGCTTGTTGTCGGCGTTGTCGAATTGGGCGCGAACCTTCACCGTTCCGGTGGTGGTGTCGATCTGATTGTCGACGGCCGATACCTGGCCGGCGGCAAGTTCGCGGAGGTTGGCGCGATCATAGACGGTGACCGGCAACGCGGCGCCGGCGCTCAATTGCGGCATGATCTCCGGCAGATCGTCTTCGGGCAGCGAGAAGATGACCGTGATCGGCTGCAACTGGGTGATCACGGCGATGCCGGTGCTGCTCGTGGTCTGGACGTAGTTTCCGGGGTCGACCAGGCGAAGCCCGACGCGGCCGGTCACCGGCGAAACGATGTGGCAATAGGCGATGTTCAGGTTTTCCGCATCGACCAGGCCCTGATCCTGTTTCACCGAGCCCTCGTATTGCTGCACGACGAAGACCTGATCCTCGGCCTGTTGCTTGGCGATCGAATTCTGCTGCGCCAGAAGCTGGTAGCGCTTGAGATCCAATTGCGCTTGGGCGAGCAGGCCTTGATCGTGCGCGAGCTGGCCCTGGTATTGCGCCTTCAGAATTTCATAAGGGCGTTGATCGATCTGCGCGAGAAAGTCGCCCTTCTTGATCTGCTGTCCCTCGGTGAAACCGACCTCGGTCAGTTGACCATTGATCTGGGTTTGCACGGTCACGGTCACGGTGGCGAGCGGCGTAACGGTGCCGAGCGCGTTGACGATGACGCGGATATTGCCGAGCGCGACGGTGGCGGCGCCGACCGTCTGCAGCCCGCCCGGCGGGAAGCGGCTACTGGACGGCGCCGGCGCCCGCAGCCAATGCACGGTCTCATAGACCGCGAACGCGAGCAGAATCGCAATCAGCCCGAGGCCGATCCGGAATTTGGAACGGGATCGCGTCTTGACGTCCGGCTCCGGCAGCGTCCGGCGCACGGCCGGCGCCAAATCCTCATCCGTTCTGCGCGTTCGCTCGTCCATGATGGGCGTTCATCGATCCCGACATTGTCGGCTTGTTCCGACTTATAAAGTGCGCCGGCACCGCCCGCCTAATGAATATTCGCTAATGACGATGCCGGCGGCGGGGCCCGTGCCGTTGCCCAGGCAGCGTCGTCGGAACGGTGCTAACGGGTTATCGTTTCGAGGGCCAGCGTCTTCGGAATCGACTGCTCAATCAATGGCTTGGACGGCGCCGACGGCCGCCCAGGCCGCGGCTGAAGCGATCGGGGAATCGTGACGTCAGGACTACTCGGCCGGCGGCGGCGCGCCCGACGGGTTCGACGGCGTTTGAACTTTGGGGAACAGCTCCACCGCGAGCGGCGCCGTCGATTCAAGCTTCGGCACCAAGGAGAAGTCCTTTTGCAATTGGAATTGGTCCGGCAACAAGGTGGCATCCCAGCCGCCGCCGAGCGCCTCGATCAGGCTCACGCTGGCGAGGAACAAGTCCTGCCGGATCGTCAATTCGGTTTCTTGGTCGGCCAACAGCGTCAACTCCGCGGTGACCACGGTGGTAAACGCCACCGTGCCGGCCTGGAATTGATTGAGATAGACATTGACGGCTGTTCGTTCGTCCCTGACAGCTTGTTGCTGAATACTGAGCTGGCGCGCTAAGCGGTGGATTGCGGCAAGTTCGTCTTCGACTTGCTGAAATGCGGCCAGCACCGCCTGCCGATAATTGGCGACGCTCTGCCAATAGGCCGCCCGCGCGGCGTCGACCTGCGCCGAGGTCAATCCGCCGTTGAACAGCGTTTGCGTGCCGCTTGCGCCAATCGAGCCGATCGAACGCGCCGCGCTGAAGGGAAGGGGGATGGGGCCGAGATATTCGATCATGCTCGTCAATGAAATGTCGGGGAAATAGGCCGCCTCGGCGACGCCGATCAGCGCGTTTTCCTGCTGCATGGTTCGCTCCGCCGCGGCGATGTCGGGCCGCCGCTCCAACAGCGTCGACGGAACCATGACGGGGATTTTTGGAATGCCGCCCGCCAGCAGTCGCGGCGCGACGGCGAGTTCCGAGGGCGGCCTGCCGATCAGCATCGCGATGGCGTGTTCGTACTGCGCACGCTGTACGCCGACATTGATCAACTGGCCTTGCGCGGCCTCCAACTGGGCCTTGGCGGTGGCGACGTCGCCAGCGGTAACCGAGTAACCGGCGTTGAATTGATTCTGCACGATGCCGAGCGTTTTTTTGTACTCGGCGACCGTGCGCCGCAAGAGATCGGCGAGCGAATCCGCGGCGCGAAGATTGAAATAGGCGGTCGCGAGCGTGGACTGGGCCGAAAGCTTGGCATTGTCGAGATCGGCCGAGCTCGCTTGCGCCGCTGCGGTGTTGCTCTCGATTTGCCGGCGAATGCGACCCCAGACATCGATTTCCCAGGTGCCGCTGATCGGCGCCGTGTAAGTTGTCAAATATGTCGCCGAATTGCCTGCCGCGCTGATCAGCCTGCTGCTGCTGGAGCCGGCAAGCGGCCCGGTTCGCGTGCGGGTGACGTTGTAGGTTGCCGTCGCCGTCGGAAACAGCGCTGCTTGCGCCTCTCTGATGACGGCCTTGGCCTCCTCATAGGCTGCGGCCGAAGCCGCAACGGTCTGGTTGGAAATCTCGACCTGCGGCAGAAGCTCGTCGAGCGCGCGATCCTTGTAGACGCGCCACCACGGCCCGCGATCCACGGTGTCGCTCGGATTGGCGTGCTTCCAGCCTTTGAGTTCCTTGTACTGCGTCGGTGCGGGTGCTGCTTCGCGGTTATAGTTCGGGCCGACGGCGCAGCCGGCGAGCGCCAGTGCGAATATCGATGGCCCAAGAGCGAATGGTCCAAGAGCGAATGTCCGAACCAGGGCGCGATACTGCGGGCGTGAATACGCTTCGCGTTGCACCCGACTACGACGCAAACCAGCATGGGCGAACGCCAGCACTGCCGAGAACCCGTAGCTGTAAATACCAAATCCGCAACAAGTTACAATGCAAGACTTCCAATGCAAGACAATGCCGCCGGAGCGCGACCGCTCGGCGGTGGATGCGCCGCATTGCGCTCGCCCCCACTTGACTGTTCGCCCCCAGGCGATCGCGTCAACCATGCCCCACGCCCCAGGTGAATTCAACAGCAGGCAGGCGGCGCTGACGGCCGCAAGCCGTTATGCGGGGCGTTGTGATATTCCGGCGACAGTTCGCCGCCCGGTGTCGGCCTCGTTTTGCTTGCTTTCATCGAGCAGGTGTTGCGCTGCGCCTGAACGATGTGACCTGAATCTCGGCTTGCCGTCTTGCGAGCGCGTTGTGCTGCGCCGGAAACTGATGGCGCGCGCCGCCGATCTGCGCTTCGGAGGACGTCCGGTTCGGCCCTCGCCCTTAAGCAGCAAGGCCCTCGACCGGCCGATCTCCTCAAGTCCAGGAGTGATGATCCGAGCGATGATCTGGATCAGGGTGGACGCCCGGACGGCTGCTATCGTGCACCGCCATATCACAGAGACGTGGTGGAACCCGAGGGGGAAGTGTGACGTTGGCTGATGCGCATAGGAGGGCATTTCGATGCGAAACATTGCCAAAGGCGCCGCCACTTTGAAAACTTCTTGCGCTTGGCGAACCACTTGGAAGCTGGCTGCGGGTTGCAGCGCTTTAGTTCTGATAATGGCTATGGCCGCCGGCACCCCCTTGGCGGCGAGACCGTCAGGCCCTGGCGGCGGAGGGCATCCCGGCGGAGGAGGGCATCCCGGCGGCGGAGGGCACCCTGGTAGTGCGCCGCATTTTGGCGCGTCGCATTTCCATGCCGCGCCGCATATCGGTCGCTCTTCCGCTCCGCATCATTTCGCGGTCGGCCATGGCACGCACTTTGCCCGACCGTCGGTTCATCCCTCAGTTCATCCCTTGGCGACTGGTCTGCATCCCTTGACGGCCGGCGTCCATGGGCCGCTCGCCCATGCTGCCTTTCATGCCGATCCGAGAGCGTTCGCCGAGCATCGCCACTTCGCCGGCGATCCCGCCTTCCGGTCGTTCCTCGGCCACGGCTGGCATCCCTACCACCATCTCGGCTGGATCGGGCCAGTGTTCTGGCCCTATGCCTACGGCGATTTCTTCTATTACGCGCTGTGGCCCTACGATTACGAATATGTCGATCCGTTCTGGGCCTACGGTTATGGCGACATCTACACGGCTATTTTCTCGCCCTACCTCTACGACCAGTACGTGCAGGGGCCGGGCGCCCCGCGGCGGATGGCCAGCCTGACGCAGGGCATGGCGCAAAGCTGTGCCGAGGAATCCGCCGAGGTCACCGGCTGGCCGGTCGATCAGATCCAGGCCGCCGTGCAACCGAACCAGCAGCAAAGCGCGCTGCTCGACAGTCTCGGCAACGCCCTTGTCAATGCCAGCGACGCGGTCAAGTCGCATTGCCCGACGACCGTCGCGTTTACTCCGACGGAACGTCTCGCCCAAATGCACCAGCGTTTGCAAGCGCTCGTCGACGCCGTGAATATCGTGAGCCCGCCACTCGATAAGTTCTATAATTCCTTGAGCGACGAGCAGAAGGCGCGCTTCAACGATATCGCGCCGCCGGCCCCGAAGCAGAAGCAAGGGGAGCACAATCAACCGGGCGGCCCGAGCGTGCAGGCGCAGTGCGACGCCAGCGTCATGGCGTGGCCGACCGATCAGGTCGACCGCATCGTGCAGCCCGACGATGCGCAACGGGCGAAGCTCGACGCGCTGCAGTCGGCGGCGAGCCAGGGGGCGGACACCATCAAGGCCGCATGTCCGAGCGAGACGCCGGCGACGCCGCCAGGCCGGCTCGCGGCGGTCGGCAAACGCCTGCAAGCCATGCTGCAGGCCGTCGAGACGGTGCAGCCCGCGCTTGCGGATTTCTATAACTCGCTCAGCGACGACCAGAAGGCGCGCTTCAACGGCATGGGCCGGCAATTGTTCGCGCAAAATCAAGAGTAGCCATTTAAGCGAATTATGATTAGCGAAAGGCGGGCGGCGCAGAGCGAGCGCTGCCCGCTATTTCTATTGGCTGCCCAAAATCAGCTACCCACTATCTGCCGTTCGCAATTCCAGGGTGACCGCCGTGAGCATCCCGAAGCCCAATTACAACCCGCCGTTCAACGTCACGCGGGCGAGCCATGTCGTGTTGAACGTGACCGACCTCGCCAAGAGCCGCGCCTTTTATGTCGATCTCATCGGCTTTGTCGTCAGCGACGAGGACAAGGCTGCGATCTATCTGCGCGGCGTCGCCGAAGCCGCCCATCACAGCCTGGTGTTGCGGCGCGCCGCCGCGCCGGCCTGCGAGCGGGTCGGGCTGCGCTGCTTCAGCGAAGAGGACCTGGAAAAGGCCAAATTCCATTTCAAGACGGCGGGCCTGCCGGCGCAATGGGTCGAGCGGCCGCATCAGGGCCGCACCTTGCACGTCGCCGATGCGCTCGGCGCGCCGCTCGAATTGTGCGCCACCATGGCGCGAAAACCGCGGCTCGTCGTCGCCTTTGAGCATCACCACGGCGCGGTGCCGCAGCGCATCGATCACTTTCAATTGCTGGTGCCCGACGTGCAGCGGCAGCTCGATTTCTATACCGAATTGGGCTTCCGTCTGTCCGAATATATCGCCACCGACGGCAGCGACGAGCCGCTGTTCGTGTTCCTGCAGCGCAAGGGCAATCCCCACGACATCGTGTTCGCGCCCGGTGCCGGACCGCGCCTGCATCACGCAGCCTTCAGCATTCCGGAATCCTATTTGTTCTTCTACGTCTGCGATCTTGCCGCCAGCATGGGATTTGCCGAGAACATCGAATTCGGCCCCGGCCGGCACGGCCCGGGTCACGCGCTGTTCGTCTATCTGCGCGATCCCGACGGCCACCGCGTCGAATTGTTCAACACGCATTATCAATGCATGGACATCGACGACGAACCGGTGCGGTGGGATGCTTCGCAGGCCGGCGCGCGGCACTGGCAGCTCCCGGCCCGCGGCTGCTGGTTCACCGAGGCGAGCCGCTTTACCGGTATTGAGCCGCGCCAGCCGCCGCGCCGGGGTCATCCCATGACGCTGGAGCGATATATCGCCGCGAAATAGGCTGGCGTGCGATTGAAGGCGCCGACGCTGCCCTGTTTTGTCCTAGCGGTTCGATGCTAGAATCACCGATGATGGGCGGCCGGCGCCGGGACGCGCGGGACGCGCGGAAGATCGCGCTGCGATGAAGCCGAAGCCATGAAGCAGATGCCATGAAGTTGATGCGATGACGCTCGTGACGCCAGGCGAGACCGCGCCGGCGACGGCGCAGGCGGTCGAACCGATCTGGTTCGCCTCCTATCCCTCCGGCGTGCCGAGAAGCATCGATCCGGACGCCTATCCGTCGCTTTCCGCCATGCTGCTCGAGGCCTGCCGCAAGCATGCCACGCGGCCCGCCTTCGAGTGTCTCGGTGCGCGGGTGAGTTACGCCGAATGGGATCGCGACAGCCGCAATTTAGCGGCCTTCCTCGTCGAAGCGGCGAACTGCCGCCCCGGCGAACGCGTCGCGATGATGCTGCCCAATATGCTGGCGTATCCGGTAGCGTTCCTCGGCGCATTGCGCGCAGGCTTGATCGTGGTCAACGTCAATCCGCTCTATACGCCGCGCGAATTGCAGCAACAGCTTGCCGATTCCGGCGCCACTGTCATCGTGATCCTGGAAAACTTCGCCCACAAGCTCGAAGCCATCCTCGCCGATACCAAGGTCCGCCACGTCGTGGTCGCGCGGCTTGGCGATTTCGTGCCGCTCATCAAGCGCTGGGCGTTCAATTTCGCCAATACCTATATCCGCAAGGCCGTGAAGCCCTGGCGCTTCGACACCTACACGCTCCTGCAAGCGGCGTGCGAGCGAACGCCGAGCGGAGATTATCAGGATGCGCCGTTGCGGCCTGGCGATGTCGCGCTCCTGCAATATACCGGCGGAACGACGGGAGCGCCGAAAGGCGCGATGCTGACGCATCGCAATCTGGTGGCGAATACGTTGCAGTGCCTGGCGTGGTCAGGAGCGGCCATCCGGGACGAAGCGGAGCGCGTGCTCACCCCGCTGCCGCTTTATCACATCTTCTCGCTGACCACGAACTTACTAGCCTTCGCGGTCTCCGGCGGGCTCGACTTTCTCATCCCCGATCCGCGCGATCTGCACCGGCTCGTCCGCGTCATGCGCAAGGCGCGGATCACCTGGATGTCCGGCGTCAACACGCTGTTCAACGCCTTGACCGTCGCATCCGACTTTGCCGAACTCGATTTCAGCGCATTGGGGGCAACCGTCGGCGGCGGCGCGGCGATCCAGAGCGAAGTCGACCGGCGCTGGCACGGCATCACCGGCAGCCATTTGATCGAAGGCTACGGCCTGACCGAAGCCTCGCCGGTGGTTTGCATCAATCCGTTTCAGAAACCGAAGGTCGGAACCGTCGGCCTGCCGGTGCCGTCGACCGAGGTGACCGTCCGCGACGATGCCGGTCATGTGCTTGCCACTGGCGAGCACGGCGAAGTCTGGGTGCGCGGTCCGCAAGTCATGCTCGGCTATTGGCGGCGGCCCGACGAAACCGCGCTGGTGCTGACCGCGGACGGCTGGCTGCGCACCGGCGACATCGGTGTGTTCGACGGCGAGGGGTTTTTGCGGCTGCTCGACCGCAAGAAGGACATGATCAATGTCTCCGGCTTCAAGGTATTCCCCAACGAGGTGGAAGACGTGGCCATGTTGCATCCGGGCGTGCTCGAAGCGGCGGTGATCGGCGTGCCGAACCCGCGCACGGGGCAGGGGGTGAAGCTCTTTATCGTCAGGCGCGATCCGGCGCTCGACAGGGCCGAACTCGCCAAATACCTGCACGCGCAGCTCGCCGGCTACAAGCTTCCGAGCGTGATCGAATTCGTCGACCATTTGCCGAAGAGCAACATCGGCAAGATTTTGCGGAAGGAATTGCACTGACATCGGCGCCAGGCGCCGCACCGACCACAAAAAATACCACAAAAAATAAAAGGGAGAAGAACATTGCCAAGATTGCAGCTTTCCTTCGCTTGCGCGCTCTACGACCGGATGCTGGCGCTCCATACCGGCGAGGTGCGGCCCGATGGCATCGACCTCAATTTCATCGCCATCGATCAGCCGCGCCCGATCTTCGACCGCATGTCCGGCGGCCAGGAGTTCGACGTCGCCGAATATTCGAGCTCCGAGTTCGTCCAGCGCTTCGCCAACAAAGAATGTCCTTTCGTCGCCATCCCGGTGTTTCCGTCAATCGCGTTCCGGCTCGGCTTCATCGCCGTCAATCGCAAATCGGGCATCAAGACGCCCAAGGACCTCGAAGGCAAGCGGATCGGCGTGCCGCTCTACACGATGACGGCGGCGATCTTCATCAACGGCATGCTGAAGAACGAGTTCGGCGTCGATCTGTCGAAAATCACGTGGGTGCAGAGCGCGATGAACACTTCGGGCGCGCATGGCAGCCCGACGGTGCTGCCGCTGTTGAAGACCGTATCGATCGAAAACAACAGGGACCACAGGACGCTCGGCCAGCTCCTCGCCGACGGCGCGATCGACGCCACGCTCGGCACCAGCCTGCCCGACGAAATCCGCAGCAATCCCGACGTCGTCCGCTTGTTCCCGAACTACGTCGAGCTCGACAAGGACCTCTACAAGCGCAAGAAAATCTACCCGATCATGCATCTCGTCGCGATCAAGAAGAGCGTCTATGAGCGCTATCCGTTCATCGCCACGAGCCTCTACGACGCGTTTGTGAAATCGAAGAAGATCGCGCTGGAAAAATTGTTCAATCTGCGCGCGGTCCGTTACATGACGCCGTTCTTGATGCGCGAAATCGACGACATCTGGGAGGTCTTCAACGGCGATCCGTGGCCCTATGGCGTCGAGCCGAACCGGCGGACGCTGGAGGCGCTGATCCAGTATCAGCAGGATTTGGGCTTGATCGCCGCGCCGGTCAAGGTCGACGATCTGTTCGTGCCGACCTATGGCTGATGCCCAGGCGGCCTCCGCTCTCATAGCGAAAGTGGATTCGATGCCATGAGCCAACTCGACGATCTGTTGCGCGATCTCGTCGTCGCCAACCGCATTCTGTCCCACGAGGACGTGGTCGACGCCTACGGCCATATCAGCGTGCGGCATCCCGACAATCCGAAACGCTTCTTCATGTCGCGCTCACTGGCGCCTGAATTGGTCGAACGCCACGATCTGATCGAATTCGACCAGCAAGGCGAGCCGGTCAACGACAAGCGCCAGCCCTATCTCGAACGCTTCATCCATGCGGCGATCCTCGAAGCGCGGCCCGATGTCACGGCGGTGGTGCATGCGCATGCCGAAGACACGCTGCCGTTCGGGCTCGTCGCCGTGCCGCTGCAGCCGGTGATCCATTCCGGCAGCTTCATCGGCGGCAAGGTGCCGGTCTGGGACATCCGCAAGAAATTCGGCGACACCAATCTGTTGGTCACCACTATGGCGCAGGGCCGCGACCTCGCCAAATGCCTCGGCGCCGGCAATGTCGCGTTGATGCGCGGCCACGGTTTTGCCTCGGCGGCGCGTTCGATCATCGAGGTGGTGCGGTTGTCGGTCTATCTGCCGCGCAATGCGCGGGTGCAGATGAATGCCATCCGCATGGGCGGTAAGCCCAAGCCACTGTCGAAGGGCGAAATCGCCGCTCGCGCCAGGGGCTACAAACCGCACTCGCCGGAAACCTGGCGCGCCTGGGAATACTGGGCGACCCGTGCCGGCTGCGCCGCTATGATCGGGGAGCCGCACCAGCATACGGTGAAGAAGTGAGGCTTTTTCCGCAGCCTCACCCGCGCAAGACCGGCGAGTGGGGCCACGCCAAGGGTCGACGCGACGCGCCGACCGCTGACAGGCTTCGCGGGGCCGAGGGGGCCTTGAGCGCCGGCGCGGGTTTGGCATGAAAATGCGCGCCGTGTTATATCTCGCCGATGACGAAAGATCAGGTGAAAGAGATTCTTGATCGCGTGCTGAACTGGCCGCCGGACGACCAGGAGAGACTTGCTCGGTTTGTCCGTGAAATCGAACGGCGGCGCGCGGATGACGACATCACGGATGCGGAATGGAAGATCATCGAACAGCGTGCGGCCCGGCGAGACTTGGCCAGTGACGAAGAGGTCGAGCAAGTGTTTAGCCGCTATCGAAACGCATGAAGCTTCGATATGAACGCGGTGCTCTCCGCGATCTCGAGGAGATTTTTGCATATATTGCGCAAGACAATCGGCAAGCCGCAGCGCGTCTCGTCGACCGCATCGAGCAAGCCGCAGCGCGGATTGCGGAGACGCCATACATGGGCGAGGCGACACGCAAGTCGGAATTCCGACGATTTCCGGTCGGCAATTATTTGATCGTGTACGAGGTCGGGACGGACGAGGTGATCATTCACTATGTTCGCCACGGCGCGCGACGACGCCCATGGGAAGGAGAATAGGCAGAGCGAGAGGGCGTGTGAGGCCATGCTCCCACTTTACTCCATGCCCCAAGCGGCCTGATAAGTCTGCCACGTTGCCACCCATGCGAAGTTTCTGTCATTCGCCCTTGGTCGAATCGGGCGGAAGCTTCGGCTGGGAAAGTTGGCCACAGGCCCCTGGCAATTCCCAACCAAAACCGGTGGAATAGGGCCGTCTGGCCTTATGGAGGCGTAGATGGGTTTGACGGATGTTCTCAATGGCATGCAAAATGGCCCGCACGGCCAGCGCGGTCCGGCGACCTCTGGCGGCGGCATGTCGCCGATCACCATGGCCGTGCTCGGCCTGCTCGCCTACAAGGCACTGAAAAGTCTCACCAGCCAGCCCAGCGCCGCGCCTGCGGGTTCGGCCGTTGCCGCGCCGAGCCAGGGCGCAAGCACGGGCGGTTTCGGCGGCGGGCTGGCTGGCGGTCTCGGCGACATTCTCTCGAGCGGATTGGGCAGCGTACTTGCCGGCGGAGCCGCTGGCAGCATCTTGAGCGGCGGCCTTGGCGACCTGCTCCATCAATTTACCCAAGCTGGTCAGGGCCAAGTTGCCCAATCGTGGATCGGCAACGGGCCGAACCAGCCGGTTTCGACCGACGATCTCGCCAAGGCGCTCGGCGCCGATCAGATCAACACGCTGATGGCACACTCTGGATTGTCGCGGGCAGATTTGCTAGCGGGTCTGAGCCAGCATTTGCCGGAAGTCGTCGACCAGCTCACACCCGATGGACGGTTGCCGACCGAACAAGAGGTGTTACGGTCGATCTAGCCTATGGATTGAAATTTTGAATTGTCTCTATGGTGAGACACATACCAAGGAGTCCAATCATGTCTGTTCGTTATATTGCGCTCTGCGCAGCCGCGGCTGTCGCGGCTGTCGCCCTGCAAGGCACGTCTGCCCACGCGCTTACGATGGCGGAGTGCAGCGCCAAGTACAAAGCGGCCAAGGACGCCGGAACCCTCAACGGCCAGAAATGGAACGATTTCCGTAAGGCGCAATGCGGCTCCGACGCGAGCGCCGCGCCGGCGGCGCCTGCGGCTGCAGCGGCGCCGGCTACGGCAGTGGCACCGGCACCGAAACCCGCTCCTGCGCCGAAGCCCGCTCCGGCGGCAGCGCCTGCCGCCACGGGCAATGCCGTATTCCCGAGCGCGGTCGACGCCAAATATGCGAAGGAATCCGCCGGCAAGGCCCGCATGGAAACCTGCCTCGATCAGTACAAGGCCAATAAGGCCACCAATGGCAATGGCGGCCTGAAATGGATTCAGAAGGGCGGCGGCTACTACAGCGAATGCACCAAGCGCCTGAAGGGCGCCTGAGCAAACAAGACTTCGAGGCAAACGAGACTTCGAGCCGAACTAAGCGGGGCGCGGGCGCTGCGCGCTCCATCCTATTTCGCGTTGGCGGCTTACTGCACCGTGAGTTCGGTCACCTGGCCGTTTTTGTCGCGGCCTTGCGCGTAATATTGCCCGATATTGCGCATCAGCGCCGCGTCCGAGACCGAATAGATCACCGCGTCGGTCGCGCCTGTATTGATGTGGCGGCGCCACAGGAAGTTCGGCACGACGAACAGGTCGTTGTGGCTCCATTCGAAACGCTTGCCGCCGACCTCGGTGACGCCCGTGCCCTCGATGGCGACGTAATAGGTGCCGGCGGTTTCGCGCTTGAACTCGGTTTCTTCGCCCGGACGCAGCAGCTGCGCCGAATAGTTGAGCGTCTTGAACACCGGCTCGCCGGTCACCGGATTGACGAAATCGACCTTGATCGCCTCGTAGGGGTCGCCTTTCTCGTTGCGCAGGCCGTGCAGCATGTCGAGCACGTCCGCACCGCGATAATGGAACAACGGCGCCGGCGCATGGCCAGTGCCGCGCTGATGGTCGACGAAGACGGGCTTGATGCCGCCGTGGCCGTAGAGGTGACGCGAATAGCCTTCGCTATAGGCGATCGCCTGCACGTTGGTATTACCCTTGGCGCCCGGCATAGTGTGGTCGACCCAGGCGGCGTCGAGGAATTCCATCAGCGGCCAGTCGAGCGTGTCGATCCAGACCACCGGCTCGTCGGAATCGTTGCCGTGGTCGTGCCAGGTGCCGTTCGGTGTCAGGATGAGATCGCCGCGGCTTGCGGTGCAGCGCTCGCCTTCGACGACGGTATAGCCGCCTTTGTCGGACAGGATGGTCCGGCTCGCATTCGGGGAATGCAGATGCACCGGCGCCACGTCTCCGGGATTATAGACCGAGATGGCGCAGCGGATGGTGTTGGTGACCTGCAAACGGCCGTTCAGCCCGGGATTGAGCAGCAGGATGCTCTGCCGGTCGGCGAACTCGATCGGGGAGACATCGGCCTTGCTGGCGATTTGCGAGATCTGGTCGAGATAGGTGCGGTAATCGTTCCACTTCCACATGTGCGGAACGGTCTTCATTTGCGCCACCGCGACGCGACCGGCGCCAAGCTGGCCCGCGCCTTCGCCGCCTGTTTCGCTGAACCACGGCCGTTGCGCCGGCGCATTGGCCTGGGTGCGGACCCAGATATTATGCCGGCCGGCCTCGGTATTGACGGCCTCCATCAATTCGCGTGCTTTGTTGGAAAGTCCGCCCGGTGCGGGGGTCTTCATTGTCACCGCGGCCATGATGTTTTTCCTCCTTCTACGGCAAGCGCTCCCTTAATGCCGGAAGGATAGGGGCTGGCACGGAGGTTTGCAAAGCCGGCCGGGTTCCCGAACGTCAGTCCGCGACCAGAAAGTCGCGGACGGCGCGGGTGAATTCCGCGGGCCGGTCCATATTCGAGATATGGCCGGCGCCGGGAAGTTCGACAAAGCGCGAGCCGGGAAGCTTTTCGTTCAGCTTGCGCATGGCGGCGGGCGT
>Ga0181524_10001695_pt1 | contig 24556 bp, 17 predicted proteins | sample PEATcosm2014_Bin_34_FD_119761 | JGI IMG/M metagenome (GOLD analysis project Ga0181524, IMG submission 119761) | Peatland microbial communities from MTU Mesocosm Facility, Houghton, MI, USA - PEATcosm2014_Bin05_60_metaG | ecosystem: Environmental > Terrestrial > Soil > Wetlands > Peat | place... | reverse complement strand
GGTTTACCGTCATGATGAGCAGGTGATCAATCTGGTCGAGAAAGGGTTGGACCAGGCCGACCGAGGTGGGCGGGTTGACGACCAGACCGACGCGTTTGCCCAGAGACTTGATGCGCCAGAGCAGCGGCGTTACCGCATCCCCCAATTCGACATGGATGTTCAACTGGCTGGCGCCGGCCTGCGCGAAAGGTTCGAGAAGGATGGCCGGCTTGGAGCACATCAGGTGGACATCGAAGAAAAGCCGGCTCAATGGGCGTAGGGCCTTTACCACCACCGGACCGAAGGAGATATTGGGCACAAAATGGCCGTCCATGATATCCAGGTGCAGCCAGTCGGCGCCGGAGACATTGACGCGCGCGACCTCCCTGGCCAGGCGTCCGAAGTTGGCGGCGAGCAAAGAGGGCGCAATGATCATGCCCTCAGCCTGATATGGTCCAAATTATTTTGCATCGGCTCCTAAACCGTTGCCGGAGAGGGCGAACCAAGCCCGGGGAGCTTGGGCGGGGCCGGCTTGGGATTCTCGGGCAGAGGCGTGCCGGCGGGTGCGCCCAATGTGGGTTCAACCTGCGGCTGAGGCAGAGGCGGCGTGAACTTGCCGGTCCGAATGATTTCTTCGACCTGGGTGCCGTCGAGCGTCTCGTATTCGAGGAGGGAGCGGGCAATGAGCTCGAGCTTGTCGAGGTTCGCGGTGATGAGGCGTTTGGCGGTCTGGTAGGCCTCATCGATGATGTGTTTGACTTCGGCATCGATCTCCTGGGCGGTGACGTCGCTATAGACCTTGGCGCGGGAAACTTCGCGCCCCAGGAAGACGTATTCGTCATCGTTGCCGTATTGGATCATGCCGAGGCGATCGCTCATGCCCCACTGTGTGACCATGGCGCGGGCCATGTTTGTGGCCTGCTGGATGTCGCCCGCCGCCCCGCTGGAAATGTCGCCGGAGATGATTTCCTCGGCGATGCGTCCCCCCATGGTCATCGTGATGACATCGAGCATTTCCTTGCGGCGCCGGTTGAGAACGTCGGTCTTGGGCAGGGACATGGTGGAGCCGAGGGACTGGCCGCGGGGGATGATGGTGACCTTGTGGAGAGGATGGGTGTGCTGCAGGAGCACGTTGACCAGCGCATGACCGGCCTCGTGCCAGGCGGTGAACTTCTTCTCCTCATCGGTCATTGCCAGGCTCCGGCGCTCTCGTCCCCAGCGGACCTTGTCGCGGGCCTCTTCCAGCTCGGCCATGCTGACGGCCTTCTTATTCTCGCTGGCGGCCAGGAGGGCGGCTTCGTTGAGGAGGTTGGCCAGTTCGGCGCCCGAATAGCCGGGCGTGCCGCGCGCAATTACAGACAGGTCAACCGAAGGCGCCAGCTTCACGTTCTTGGCATGGACCTTGAGGATGGCTTCGCGGCCGCGCACGTCGGGAAGATTGACGGTCACCTGGCGGTCAAAGCGGCCCGGGCGCAGCAGCGCCGGGTCCAGCACGTCCGGGCGGTTGGTCGCGGCGATGATGATGATGCCTTCCTGGGTGTCGAATCCGTCCATCTCGACCAGGAGCGCATTGAGGGTCTGCTCGCGTTCATCGTTGCCCCCGCCCAGGCCGTGCCCCCGGCTTCGCCCCACGGCGTCAATCTCGTCAATGAAGATCAGGCACGGAGTGTTCTTGCGCGCCTGCTCGAACATGTCGCGCACGCGGCTGGCGCCGACGCCGACGAACATCTCCACGAAATCGGAGCCGCTGATGCTGAAGAAAGCGGCATCGGCTTCCCCGGCGATGGCTTTGGCCAGGAGCGTCTTGCCGGTGCCCGGCGGACCCACCATCAACACGCCCTTGGGGATGCGCCCGCCCAGACGCTGGAATTTCTTGGGGTCCTTGAGAAACTCGACCAGCTCCGAGACCTCTTCGATGGCCTCATCGATGCCGGCCACTTCTTTGAAGGTCGTCTTGTTGCGTTCTTTGGCCAGGAGGCGCGCTTTGCTTTTTCCGAAGCTCAAGGCGCCTTTGCCGGCCATCTTGATCTGGCGGATGAAGAAAAACCAGATAAGGGCGGCGATGACGATGATGGGCAAAAAGTTCAACACCATGCTCCAGAGCATGGTGTTAGGCTCCCCAACCGTGACCCCCGGCATCGCCAGCAGTTTCTCCTCCAGCTTCGGGAGCAGGCGCACCTTGGCGCTGAAGGGGACCAGTTCCGGCAGGCGCTGCTTGCCTTCGGCGTCAATCTTGTTGCGGTATTTGCCTTCAATAGTCCTCAGATCGGGGTCTTGCGGGTTATAGCTGATGCTGGCCTCCGCAATTTGGTTCCCCTCGACCAATTCCTGGAAACGGGACTGGGACAGCCTTTCCCCCGAAGGGTCCATGCGTTGCTTGAAGAGCATCAGCATGATAATGCCCCCAAAAATGAGAATCCAAATCAGCCACGTGCGCGGAGGCACCCTGAATTCGCCGCCGCGTTTGGAGTTCTTATCATCGTCGCTACTATATCTATTGTCGTCTGACATCATTCGCTATCGGTTGAGCAAAGCTACCATGGCGGACGGGAAGCCGCAACGCACCATTTTTAGAGCCGTTCCCATTCCCATTGCAAGCGGCGTTTTGTAGTCTCGCCAAGCTTAAAGCGTTCCGAAATCCGCAGGCCCTCCACCCAGAAGAGGTCGCCCTGCGCGGTGGCTGCGATGATCAACTCACGGCGCTGTTTTGGCAAGATCTTTTCGTTCGTAAACAGGTCCTGCAGCTTGACCGCGACCGGCATGCCAATGGGCTGGAATCGGTCGCCGGGCTGCCAATGCCGCAGCACCACCGGCGTGCCGACCCGGTCCGCGTCAAAAAACTCCCGTCCCGGTTGGCCGAGCCTCGGTTTGCTCCCCCCACGGCTGATGCGCCAGGCCAGGCGCAGCCCGTCGAAGAGCACCTCCCCTGCCTTCTGGGACAAGTGCTGTTCGAGGGTTTCCTGCCGGAAGGGGGCGGGCTCGGCTTGAGACAGGCGCACCCATCCCTGCGCATCTCGCAAGACGCTGATTCCAGCCGTCGCGGTCTGGCCGACGGTCACTGCGCAGTTGGGACAGGTGCGAAGTTGTTCGATCAATTCATAATCAGGCTCGAGGCCCTGGGCGAGCAATTGCTGTTGAATGCATCGGCGCTGCAACGCGACCGGCAACTCCACAAAGGGAATTGCCTCCCTCCGCCCTTCGCCCTTCGCCCTTGGCCCTCCGCTCGCCAGGGACGCATCGGCAATCCACTCCCGGGCCTTCTGGGCCGCAAAAGCGGCTTCCTCCCCGATAATGTCCATGAGCCGCAAGACCGTGCGGCTCAAAGCCGGCTGGTAATGACGGCGGAGCAGGGGCAGCAGCTCGAGCCGAATGCGGTTGCGCTGGATGTCGAGTTGGGCGTTCGAGGCATCTTCGCGGAAATGGACTTTACTCCGTGCCGCCCATTGGCGCAGGGCTGCCTTGGGCTGGTCCAGGAAGGGGCGGACCAATGCCACTTTCGGGTTGCCGGGGGAAGGGCTGCGCCATCTCATGCCGGCCAGTCCTTCACCGCCGCAGCCGCGCAGGAACCGCAGGAAGAACAACTCGAGCTGGTCATCGGCATGGTGCGCCAGCGCCACGGTGGGCAAGGCCAGGCGCGCGGCCTCGCGCGCCAGGAAACTGTGGCGCGCCTTGCGCGCCGCCATTTCCAACGACAGCCCGCCCGCCCGCGCAAGGCTCCTCACGTCCGACCGGCCGATGACGCAGGGCAAACCAAGCGCCGCCGCCGCGCGGCCGGCCAGGCGCGCGTCCGCATCGCTGCTGCGCCTGCGCAACTGATGGTTCAAGTGTGCCACCTTCAGTTGCCAGCCGTGTCCGGCCGCCAATTCATGGAGCACCCGCAGCAGCACCATCGAATCCAGGCCGCCCGAGACGGCGACCAGTATCGGCTGCCCGTCCTGAAAAAGCCCCCGCCGCTGAATCGTTCGCTCCACCTGGCTCACCAACTCGCTCACTTTGGCAATCCTAGTACCTCGTCGCCGGGATAGCCATGTTTTTCGTTGCGCGAAAAACGCAGAGAAGAGGCTAAGAGTTAAACCGCTAATCGCTAATCCACGCTAATAAGAAGGCCATTAGCGCAGATTAGCGCAGATTAGCGGTTCCTTCACCCGGGCCTCACCCGCGTGGTGCCCATCGGTGGTTGTTTTCTTCGGGGAGGAGGGTAAGATTGCCGGTGTGGGCTGCGTGAGAAAATACTGGCATGTCGTCAACATCGGAATGCAGAGCAACCTGACGTACCGCTTCAATTTCCTGGCGCGGACGGTCTTTGGGCTGATCCCGCTGATTGCGATTCTTTCCGTCTGGCGGACCATTTACGGCGGCAAAAACCCGGGCTCGAAGGTAGGCACCTACACGCTGGCGGAGATGATCTCTTATTACCTGCTGATAACCCTGGTGGACGCCCTGACGGCAGTCAACGAGGACGACTGGCAGATTGCGGCGGACATCAAGGACGGCAATATCAGCCAGTTTCTGCTCAAGCCGATTGATTATCTTTGCTACCGGCTTTGCCTGTTCTTTTCGGGCCGGCTGACCTACGTGGCGGTGGCGGCGGCGCCGCTGGCCATTTTCATACTTTGCCTGAGGCGTTATTTTGTGCTGCCGCCGGATTGGGCGGCCTTCGGCTGGTTTGTTGTCTCGATAGTGCTCACAGCGATGCTCCAGTTCTTCTCTTCTTTTGCGATGGCGATGCTCGCGTTCTGGGTCCTCGAGGTTTCCACGTTTATCTTCATCCTCTTCGCCTTCGAGTACATCGCCAGCGGCCATCTCTTTCCCCTGGACATCCTGCCGCACGGTCTCCAGCAGGCGCTCTACTACACGCCGTTCCCCTATCAACTCTATTTCCCGGTGAGCATCTATATGGGCAAGGCGCGTCCGGCTGACCTGGTCCACGGCCTGATGCTCCAGGTTTTTTGGGTGCTGGCGGCGTACGCCTTGGCGCGCTTTGCCTGGAACCGCGGCATTAAACGATATTCGGCGGTGGGAGGATGACGCGGCGGCCCAAGGGCGAACAACTCGACAATGTTGATCAAGATCATGGATGAGCGATTAGAATCGGGGCAGCGAAGCGGGGAATCGGGCGAGAGGGGATCGGAGACCCGAGAGGCCCAGGGGCCTGCGGCACACGCGTCCCGCGCCTCGCATCCGGCATCGCGGTTGGGGCGCCAGGTGGCCCGCTACACCTCGATGTATGCGGCCCTGTGGAAAAACTCGGTGACGCGCGAGATGACTTTCAAGACGAATTTTCTGCTTTGGATTCTGGTGGAACTGCTTTGGTTCGCGCTGCAGCTCAGTTTTATCGGCGTGCTCTACCTGCAGACCGACCATATCGGCACCTGGACCAAGTGGCAGGTGGTGCTGTTGGTCGGCGCGAGCCATTTCATCCAGCAACTCTTCCAGGCCTTCTTTCTTCTCAACTGCACGAACCTCTCCGAACTGGTGCGCAGCGGCAAGCTGGACTTTCTGCTGCTGCTGCCGGTCAACTCGCGTTTTGTCGTGTCGTTCCGCCAGGTGGACCTTGGCGCCTACGTCAATGCCGCTTCGGCCGCCGGGGTCATGGTCTATGCGGCGCGCCAACTGCACCTGGTCCCCAGCCCAATGCAGACCCTGGGTTTTCTGGTCCTCAGCGTAGCGGGCATCGCAATTCATTACTCGTTGATGTTTCTGCTGGCCAGCATCAGTTTCTGGACCGTGCGGGCGCAGGGCATTGTGTGGGGCTACTATAACCTATTCAACATTGCCCGCCTGCCGGACGAGGCCTTTCACGGGTTGTTCAAGGCGCTGTTCACTTTTGCCATCCCGATGCTGCTGGTTTCCAACGTGCCGGCGCGCCTGCTGGCCGACAAGCTGAGCTCGCCCAAGCCTGTGCTGCTGCTGCTCCTGATGAGCGTGGTCTGTTTTTGCGTGTCTGAATGGGGATGGCGCGTCTCCCTGCGCAGATATACGAGTGCCAGCGCGTAGGGCGGGGGGCGAATGGTGCGATTAAAAGTGTCGGGCATGCGTACCGGGAGCCTTGTCCCGGAGGGACATCCGAGAATAGCCCGGCGTTTCAACGCCGGGGAGGCGAGAAAAGAGATTCTCGTCCCCGAGGGACGATTGAGAACACTCCTTGCCCTCAGCCGTCCCTTCGAGACGGATCCACGTTTTCGATCCGCTCACCCGGCGTTGAAACGCCGGGCTATTCTCGGAAGCCCCTTCGGGGCAAAGAGGCGCCGTGATTCGACCGACATTTTTAATGGCACCCGGGGGCGAAGGCCCGAATCCGAAATCCGAAGGATTTCGGATTTCTCCGGGGCGAGGGACTTCAAGATGCGGCCGCAGGCGCTGCTCCGTTCCCTGGACACTCGACACCCGCCCCTCGCCCCCCGAAAAAGAAAACGGCGCGGACGTGCGGTCCGCGCCGTTGTTCTGATTACCCCGAGCGTCCTCTGCTACACGTCATAGTAGAGGAAGAATTCGTAGGGATGCGGGCGGAGACGAAGGGCATCGTGCTCCTTGCGTTTTGCGCCAATCCACATGTCAATAAAATCCTGGGTGAAGACATCGCCTTTGAGGAGGAATTCGTGGTCCTTTTCGAGGGCGACGATGGCCTCTTCGAGGCTGCCGGGGACCTGGGGAACTTTGGCCATTTCTTCTGGCGGGAGTTCATAGAGGTTCTTGTCCATAGGCTCGCCCGGGTCGATTTTGTTGAGGACACCATCCAGGCCGGCCATCATCATGGCGGCAAAGGCCAGGTATGGATTAGTAGCCGGATCGGGGGGGCGGTACTCGAGGCGCTTGGCTTTGGGGCTTTCGCTGTAGGTGGGGATGCGGATGGCGGCACTGCGGTTACGGGAGCTATAGGCGAGGTTCACGGGGGCTTCGTAGCCCGGGACCAGGCGCTTGTAGCTGTTGGTGGTGGGGCTGCAGAAGGCGCACAGGGCGTAGGCGTGCTTGAGGAGGCCCCCGGCGTAATGCAGGGCCAACTGGCTCAGGCCGGCGTATTCGTTTCCTGCAAAGACCGGTTTGCCTTTCTTCCAGAGGCTCTGGTGCGTATGCATGCCGCTGCCGTTGTCGCCAAAGAGCGGTTTGGGCATGAAAGTGGCCGTCTTGCCGTGCCTCTTGGCGACGTTCTTGACCACGTACTTATAGACCATCATCTGGTCCGCCGACTTGACCAGCGTCTCGAAGCGGTAATCGATTTCGGCCTGGCCGGCGGTGGCGACTTCATGGTGCTGCTTCTCGATGACCAGACCCAACTGTTCCATGACCAGCACCATCTCGGTGCGGATGTCCTGAAGTTGGTCGCTCGGGGGCACGGGGAAGTAGCCTTCTTTGTGGCGAATCTTGTAGCCCGGATTGGGGGCCTCATCGCGGCCCGTGTTCCAAATGCCTTCATCGGAATCGACGGCGTAGAAGGTGCCGTTGGATTTATGGTCGTACTGGACATTGTCAAAGATGAAAAACTCGGCCTCGGGTCCGAAGAAGGCGGCGTCGGCGATGCCCGTGCTGGCGAGGTACTTCTCGGCGCGCTGGGCAATGCCGCGCGGGTCCCGGGAGTAGAGTTCGCGGGTCCCGGTTTCTGCGGAGGTGCAGGTCAACGACAGCGTTGGCTCGGCCATGAAGGGATCGATGAAGGCGGTGTCCGGATCGGGCATGGCCAGCATGTCGCTGGCCTCGATGCTCTTCCAGCCGCGGATGCTCGATCCGTCAAAGCCGATGCCTTCGCTGAAGATCTCTTCGGTCAGCTCCCGGATGGGGCAACTGAAGTGCTGCCATGTCCCGAAGGTGTCGACAAACTTGATGTCGAGCATCTTGGCGCCGCTTTTTTTGGCTAATTCGATTACGCTCTTGGGTGTACTCATTTATTTTCTTTGTTTGCTATTTGGTAGTTCGTCTTCTTGCTATCACGGGGCCAGGCCGGGCGCAAGCATGGAACTGCGCCGGCCCGGCTCGCCGCGAAAACGTGCGTCAATACATCATCTGGCCTTCTGCGTGATAAGCCTCTTCGCCGTGCTCGGCCAAGTCAAGACCGGAAGTTTCGACTTCGGGCGAGACGCGCAGCCCGACAATGGCCCTCACCAGGAAGGCAATGAGGGTTGAGGCAACGACCGCCAGGCAAAGAGTGACGCCGATGGCTTTGAGTTGCTCGATCCAGAGCCGGTGATGGGCCACCAGGTCGGCCAAGCCGTTCTGCGTGGCCGCATTGGCGGCATCCAGCTTGTTGCCGACGTCGGCCAGGTTGTTGGCGAGGTTCGGGTTGGCGGTGGCGCTGGCCAGGAACCCCGTCATCAGCGCCCCCAAAGTCCCCCCGACGGCATGGACTCCGAACGTGTCCAGGGCATCGTCGTAACCGAACATGGCCTTAATCTTCCAGCAGGCAAAAAACGGAATCAGACCGGCCGCCACGCCAATGATGACCGCCCCGGTGGAGGTGACAAACCCGCAGGCCGGAGTGATGACCACCAGGCCGGCGACTGCCCCGGAACAAAAGCCCAGGACGCTGGGTTTGCCGCGCGTGACATATTCGGCCATGGGCCAGGTGAAGGACGCCACCGCCGTGGCCAGAGTCGTGGCCATGAATGCGTTGGCGGCGATGCCGTCGGCGGCGACGGCGCTGCCCGCATTGAAACCGTACCAACCGACCCACAACATCCCCGTGCCGACCATGCATAAGACCATGCTGTGAGGCGGCATCGGTTCCCGCCCGAAACCCAGGCGCTTGCCCAGTATCAGGCAGAGAATCAGGGCTGACCAGCCCGAGGACATGTGGACGACGGTGCCGCCGGCGAAATCAATGGCCCGAATTGCCGCCTTGGGGTTGGAGACGCCATTCATCATGCCGTCCACGCCCCAGATCATGTGCGCCAGGGGAAAATAGACGGCGAACATCCAAATCGCCACAAAGAGCAGAACGGCCGCGTATTTCATGCGCTCGGCAATGGCCCCGATGATGAGGGCCGGCGTAATAATGGCGAACATGAGCTGGTACATCGAAAAAACGTTGTGGGAGACCCACGAGCCGTAATCCGGGTTGGGCATGGAATCCACGCCCTGCAAGAACATCCAGTTCAGCTTGCCGAAAATCGACCAGCCTCTGGACGTTTCCCCGTTGTGGAAGGCCAGCGAGTAACCGCATAACCACCAGAGGATGGTCACCAGCCCGGCGATGCCCAGGCATTGCGCCAGCACGGAGAGCACGTTCTTGCGGCGCACCAGGCCGCCATAGAACAGCGCCAGCCCAGGCAAGGTCATGAAAAGAACCAGGGCCGCGCTGGTCATCATCCAGCCATTATGGCCAGGACCCGGACCGGCAATCTTGCAAGTGCCGTTTGTGCTGGAGATGCGGGGGTTGTTGTTGATGTAGGCCTCGATGTCATCGAGCCTTTCCTGAATCGAACGCTCGGCGGCGGCGGCGCGCGCGCGCGGCGTCAGCGGGCTGCTGCAGAGCACCAGGCCAACCAAACCGAGGGTGAATAGGAGTTTTTTCATTGGAGGGTACAAGTACGAGTATTAGGGTTAGAGGGCAGGAGAATCCAGGGTTGATGATCGCCACTCGAGGTCAAACGGCTTCCTCGCCTTTCTCTTCCGTGCGAATCCGAATGGCCTCGTCGACAGGAGAAACGAACACTTTGCCGTCGCCGATCTTGCCGGTCTTGGCGGCCCTGACAATCGTGGACACGGCGCTCTCGAGCAACTCATCGCCCAGCACCAGCTCGATTTTAATCTTCGGCAAAAAATCAACCGTGTATTCACTGCCCCGATAAATCTCAGTGTGGCCCTTTTGCCGCCCGAACCCCTTGACCTCCGTAACGGTCATCCCCTCGATTCCAATCTCGCCCAGGGCGTCCTTCACCTCCTCCAGTTTGAACGGTTTGATGATTGCTTCGATTTTTTTCATTTCTGCTCGAGTTTTGCGCTTCCGGTCAAGGCCACAGCCAACAAACGAGCGCCCCCATTTTCATAGAAAATGAGCATAAAGCGCCGCGGTCAAATCCTGCCGCACCCTCCATGCCAAGCCAATGACCAAATATGTAACTTCCTTAATGACAGAGTGATAGAGATTTTCAGCAACTCTACGCTCCAGGAAGACGCTGTTGGAATTTGACCACCCAGCCCAAAACCACGCAACATGGACGAAAAGTTTGGGGACTTCGGTCCTTGCTCCGGCCATGTTTTCCAAGATAATTGCCCGGATAATGAATTCATCGCTGAGCGATACGCTGGAGATCATCCTGGTCACCTACAACCGGGCGAGGTACCTGGATGCGACGCTGGAAAAACTGCGAGAGAGCCCCATTGCGAAGTGCAAGTTTACGGTTATCGACAATGGCTCGCTGGACTCGACGCCGGAGGTCTGCCGGAAACATGCGCCCTCTTACCCCAATTTCCACGTCGTCCGCAACCGGTTCAATGTCGGCATCAGCGGCAATTACCTCCGCGCGCTGGAGACTGCCCGGAGCCAATACACCTGGATCATCTGCGATGACGACGATTACGACTTTTCGCACTTCGATGAAATTGTCGAGGCCGTTACGTCGGGCAAGTATGACATCATTTCGGTAGGGGTGCCCAATCACAGCGTGTTGCCGCGCGGGGCAATCATCCGCGCCCCGGACCTAATCCAGGACCACCGCTATAATTTCTTTTACACCGGCTCGTTCATTCCCTGCACGATTTTCCGGACGAGCCTGGTCGTGCCCGAGATGGTCCTCAAGGGCTACTACAACATCCACACGATCTTCTCGAACCTCTTTTTCTTCGTCTATGCGGTCAAGCAAAACGCCTTGATTTACGTCACGCGCCATGACTTTATCATCAACCGCCAGGAGAACGTGGGCTACCGGCCGTTGCACCTGGTGATTGGCTGGATGATGGTGGCCAACCAGGTCAAGAAAGACGACAAAACCATCGCCAAGTCCATGATGCACGAGATGCTCGGCCGCTATTATTGGCCCAAGAAGATCTTCCAATACACGGTCTTTCAACGCGGATTCGTCAACCAGAACACCTGCCACGACGCCTCCCGCCTGGCGGTCGAGTCCTTCAAGGCCGGCCCAGTGTGGTTCCTCAAAGTCCTGCCGTTTGTGGTTCTCATCACTTGCTTCCCCAGCTTTGTGAGCCGCCTGCTCTGGAGAGGCGCCGAGAGGCTCGTCGAAGCCAAGGAGGGCCGCAAGATCAAGCGCCCGGAGAACATCGAGTTCCTCCACGGGAAGGAATACCGGGGATGAGCGGGCGGGCCGAAGGCCGGGTGCGATTAAGGCAGTCCTTGGGCTGGCCGCTTGCCGAAAGGTTGGACTGCGAGGCGCCACCGGCCTGAGCCGGCGAGGGCGCCGGCTCGGCCGCTCCTGCCCTCAGGGGCTCAACCATTAGGGTAGCCATTAGGGCCAACAATAACCTTATCCCGGAGCCGGAAAAGGTCTGGTAGCGTGGGAGTTTAACGGGCTGTTCCTCCAAGACTTCACCGGCCGCAAGCGTCCCGCCAACGGCGGAGCGGCCGGCGCCATTGACGGCCCCTCTGTGGGAACGAATGAATCATCCGCTGTATCATCGCCGGTTGGAGAATTCCGTCGGGTCCTGTTTTCGGCTATTTCCCAATCTGCATCAGCAGCCACGCGGACAGGATCAGCAAGCCGACTGCCGCCCAGGCCAGGAGAAAGCCGAACAGGTCTTCGCGGTAGCGGTGGAAGAACCCGCGCCAGCGCGCGGCGGTAAACCAGGCGCCGACATCGAGCAGGAGCAACTCCTGGCCGCGGTCGGCGGCCAGCGGTTTGGATTGGCCGTTGGGCAGGTCTTCCCGATCGGTGGAGCGCCGCATCCGGTCGAAGAATGTCTCCAGCCGCGCGCTGTCCTCGGGTTTGGTCAGCAGGCTGACAATGACCAGGGTTGAGAAGCTCAGCAGCATGGCCAATCCGAACGGCCCCGGCAGCCACTTATAGACCAACATCCATTGGCCGGTATGGATGTGGGCCCACCAATCGCCGGAGGCGAAGAGGCGCGCGAAGGCGAGGGAAAGATTGACCGGCCGGGGCGCGGTGCCCGGGGCGCATGTGGTGAGGTAAAGCGCGCCATAGTAGCTCAGGAACGCGACGATGGTGGCTGCGCCGGCGCCGAAGCGATTGGCGCGCCGCCAAAGGATGCCCCCCAGGAACATCACGCCGAAGAGGGCGGCAAGGGTTTCCATGAAGAGAAATGCCTGCAGGACGTTGCCGACCATCAATGCGAACAGGACGGCAGCGGTGGTCAGCACCAGGCCGCTGAGCCGGCCGGCCCAGAGCAACTGCCGGTCGTTGGCGGAAGGGTTGGCGTAGCTGAGCCAGATGTTGCGGGCGAAAAGCGCGCCGCTGTTCACCATCAGGTTCGAGCAGGATGACATGTTGGCCGCCAACACACAGGCGACCATTAACCCCACCCACCCGGGCCCGAGCAGTTCCCGGCTGGCGTAACCGAAGGCATGCTCGGCGTCGGGCAACTTCACGCCGCGCTGGAAGACCAGCGTGGCGGCGATGAGGCCCGTGAGGGCCCAGCCGATGGTGCAGACGCGTTTGGTCATCGAACCGTAAGTCTGTCCGATGCGGCCGGCGCGCTCAGTCGAGCCGGTGGCGCACATCGAGAGTATGTGCGGCTGGGCGGTGATGCCGACGAACCCGTTAATGGCGAGCATGGCGATGGTGAAGGCGTTCATGCCGCTGACGCCGCTGTATAGCTCAAAGAAATCTGCCGGCAAGGCCTGGCGCATGCCGGCGAATCCGCCCACCGCGCGCAAGCCGAGCGGGATGAGCATGAACGACAGGAGGATGATGAGAAAACTCTGGACGAAGTCCGTGTAAGCCGAGGCGATGAGTCCGCCGAAGAAGCTGTAGAGGAGAAACGCCACGGTCATGACCAGGACCACGCCGTTGGCGGAGATCATTTGTCCCCCGGTGGCAACTGAGATGACCTTGCCGGCGCCCTTGAGCATGACGCCCTGGCTGAGGACGAAAGAGGTGATTCCGAAGAGGGTATAGGCAAAGGCGATTTTGCGGCCATAGCGGTCCTCGATAATCTCCGCGACAGTGGTGCGCTCGCTGCGGCGATACCACGGGGCGATCAGCCAGTACAGGGGCGTGATGAGCATGTTCTTCCACTGAAACCAGATGGTGGCGAAGCCCTGGCCGAAGGTCGCGCCCGCCTGCGCCACCGGCTGTTCCGCGTGGGTGCCCGTGCCGAAGGCCTGGCCGACCATCACCCACCACGGCAGTTTCCGTTCGCCGAGAAAGTAGCCCCCGCTGGTGCGGGTCTTGCGCGAGAGCCACAAACCGAACGATGTGATGCCGATAAAATAGCCGGCCAGCACCGCCCAATCCAACGCCCCGAAACTGGTTGCGTCATGCACGTTGCGTTCTCCAATGCCGGAGCGGTGGTTTCGTCATGGACCCTAATCCTACCGCCTCCAGTTCGATAGTCGAGATCACAGTTGCTTCAATTGCGGACCCGGGCCGGCATACGGATGCCCATCGCCGCGGGCGCGAATCTGGCCGAGCTTGCGAGCGGGCTTGTGCAGCCAACCGCTCTGGCTGGCCGCGATGGGCGTCGCATCGGCCCAGGGCAGAACGAAGGGGAATGGGCGAGCGGCGCGGAAATACGTCCGCCCGCCGCGGCAATGGACAACTCGCCCTCGCGCACCGTGTTGCGACCGTCCAATTTCGCGGTTCTCTCTGTTTCCTATATTGGCATGGTTTTTGAATCTTCGTGTTTTTCGGGGTCTTCGTTGCCGTCAGCCTTGGATAGGCGATTATTTGGTTCGCCGATGGGCGCACCGGACTACGCGCGCGGCGTGATTGCTCAATTCCTTGACGGCTCCCCCGGGGGCGGCGCGGCTGAGCCGGAGACCGGTATGAAGGTGAAAAAATTGATTTGATTGGGTTTGATTAGGTTTGATTGTGTCGGATTCGCTCTGATTGGGAGTCGGCGAAAGGGACTTGGATTGTCCTGCGACGGAGTTTCGGCCGAGGGTTTCACGGTCCGCCAAGCGGCCCTCTGCAGGAGGGCGTTCGGGACTTGTGGGCGCGCGCCTGGAACGACACGGTGTAGGTCATTGCAGTTTTTTTTCACGCGAGGGGTTTAATCTGGTTTAATTTGGTTTAAGTGGTTTTAGCTGACCGTCCTTTGGATCGGGCTGAGATCACGAGGGATGAATGTAAGAGTTGAGCCGGCGGAAAAGTTTTGTTTCCGCACATTTCCGCCGCTTTTCCGCTCGGAGGCCCATTGGCGCGAACGGTTATCGAGCGTCGGGGGCTTTGTGGGAGGCCGGCGAGAGCGTTGGCGCGGGGCCGCGGCGGAGGGCAAGGCGCGGCTTTTGAAAGAGCCGCCGGACCGGCGGGGGGCAGCAGAAACGACGTTCATGGGGCTACTGTATATTACTGCTATACACTAGTCAAGAAGGAAGTTCGTTTTTTTGCGGCCCACGGACGGCCGGCTGAGGGCGGAGGGTCGGCGCGGCAGTGGGGCGGTGGGGACACGAGGGCATGGCTGTTGGCGCCCGCGCAGAATTACCTTTAGCCGTTGGTGGCGCCACGAGAGAACCACAACTCCGCGTTAAAGACGCTCCAGTCGCCGGCCGCCAGGGAGCGGACATGGAAGCTGATCCGCAATAGGCCGTTGCTCGTCACCTCAAAGACAACCTCGCGGCGGCCGCGGTAAATGAGGGCAGCGGGCTCAGCCGCCATCGACACGCCCGAAGCCATCAGGACCAGCGGCGGTGCGGCTAGGAAATCCCTAGTTTGAACGTCCCCCAATCCCGCCGTAGGCTCCGTATGATATTGCTGCAGTTGTCTCCGGGCAGAGGCGACCGCAGCAACCCGCGAAGCGGGCAGGGGTTCAGGAGGTGGCTGCCATCAGTCGCATTGTGCCTGGCTTGTTTGCCGTGGTACTGAGCGGGCTGGTGTTCAAGGATAAAGTGAATGTCGGAACAACTATGGAAAGTAAAGATAACGTGGATGCTGCGAAAGCGGCCGTTCTCAAGAAACAGTTCGAGGAGGCGGAAGCGCCCCAGGCCGAGCAGCCGGAAGTCCAGGAGCCCGTCACTCAGGAGGAGGACCTTGACGCCCACATTGCCAGGCTTCAAATGGCAAAACGGACCAAGGACATCAAGGGTTCGGCGCGCCTGCTTGCAGCCTTTCCATTCTGTAAATCCGACTTTTACAAGCTGCATGTCACGATGGGTCAAGAGACGCACGAGTCTCTCTGTAGACTACGCACCTACTAGCTCTATTCCCGCTTACACCATTATGCCACAGAGCACAACAGATAACCTCGGAAAACAACTACACATCCTGGCCAACGAGTTGACGCGGGCAAACGCACATTTTCACTTCGCACAGGCGCTGTTCGACCATCGCCAACAACTTGCTTCGGATGAGGCTTTCTGGGATTACACGTTGGAGACCCATTGCAACTACGCCTTATTCAACCTCTGTCGAGTTTACGGCTCCGACAAGCGTGGCATAGACCTTTTTAACTGCCTCCAATTAATTGACAGGGATTGCTTAGACGCGGCAAAGCGGACTCAGTTGAACGAATACTTGGCCCTATGTGGTCCAAAGAGTCACGATCCATTGGTCCAAAGCCTGCGAACCTGGCGAAACAATATCATCGCTCACTACAACAGGGAAGCTGCTCTTGACCGTCAGAGCTTTGATAACGAGAATCCAAAGGAGCGGGCGGAGATGCTACGCAAGCTCATCGCCAGAGGGTTTACAATCCTTGAGTGGTGTAGCGGCCTGCATTGCAAGCCTACCGCTTAGGAAAGATATGCCCCCGGAAGGGACAATTGCCAATGCCGGCTCAGTTGATTGCATGTGTGTGTGCCACCAAACACAATTAAACACAGCCTATGCAAACAATGCTGTCTATACGATATGACAACAAGACAAAGATACAAGGAACTTATATTGCAGGCATTACATAAGACAAAGGCGACCATAGGCAAGCCATTGGAAAGCTACAAATTAGAAGACACGGTCGCTCGAGCATCAAACCGGCTTTCGCTACAGATAGCAGCAGACAGGCCGTTAACACCGGAACTATTACACAGTGCTTTATGCGACCATACTGCCAAGAAGGTTAAGGTCAAACGTAGAACGTTCGTCGCCGCGCTCAACGACCTTGACCGCGAGAAGGCGATTAACATTCGACGGTATGGACGACGTTATTTACCCATACCTATTGCTATACGCCCTAGCGGCTTATTGCCAGACTGTTTCATCTGTCTGAAGGACAAGTAAGCGAAGCCCGCGCCTGTACCCAGCAATAGCTTTGCCTGGCTCAAATCGTATGCAGGGGGTTTCTATTTCTATATGCCCACGGCTATGCCAGTTCATATATCCGTTGGGAATCGCGCAAAAATAGCTTCGCATTCTGGCTGGTCCTTTTGCCCGCTGGCTTTGTTGCTCGCTCGTTGGAGCTGCCAGGTCAGCGGCGGGCAGCGTATTCTAATCGCCGGCGTCACCTGCGCATACAGGACGCCGCAATCCAGTCGAACGTGCTCGTTCAGATGCGCGACGTGGCAAAGGGCTTTCTCCTCGTTACCCACCACAGCACGGTCCCGGCCGCTGCCGCTAGCGCGAAGATGCCCAGCGCGGAGTTGGATTGGCTCAGCCCTGGGCGGCCGCTGCTTGACGGGTGTGGTTGAGCGCTGGAGGTTCCTAACATGCTTGGGTGCCGGTACCACCAACCATGAATTTCCGCCAGGCGGGTCTGGTAAGTGATGCCTTGGCGAGTCAGCAGTCCGAGCGTGGATTCGTCGGCGGGGGCGATGAAGTCGGGAGAGCGAAGGTCGGAGATCCACAGTTTTCTGGAGCCATCCCTGTGTTCAAACACCTCGAATCGGGCATTTTTGTGCTGAGCGATGATGCCCGGGACCTGGTCAGCGGCGACCCGGCGAACCTTCCAGTCGGTGGCCAGGCCCAGCAAAACGGCCAGGGCGGCCATTCCGCACGCGGCCAATGCGGCAAAGGCTCTGTCCACGCGGCCTTCGTTCCTTTCAGCAGCGATGGGGCGCGGCTCGGATGGCTGGTGGTCGCTTCTGCGCAGCAAGGTCACCGCGCCCGCGACAACGATGAAGAAACAGAAGGCAGGCATCAACAGATGGAATGCCCAATTGCCGAGCGACCACAACACTGCCCGGATGCCAAGGTTAAAGTCCCGGTTTTCAATTCTCGTCTCATAGCTGATGCCTTTTTCAGCCAGCAGCGCCAAGGTGCTGTTCTCTGCCGGTGCGCGAACAACATACTCCGTGCCGTTTTCATGCACCTCGGCATCGAGATGGCGGAACCCGTTTCGAAGTTGTGTCAGGGAAAATTCGATGTCGCGCCCCTTGGGATTGGCGATCAGGTTTTGAACTTCAGCGGTGGACAGGTACTGGGGCGGGGGAAGGGGAGTGCGGGAGTTTTCACGGGCGACCAAGAAGAAAAATGCCAGGCAAACGAGAGCCCCGGTCATTGCCAGCAGAACCCAAATCGTAATGGATTTTCCAGCCCTACTGGAGATTTGCGCGCCACCAGCCGTCTCAGGACCTGTTGGCCGCCGTCGCTGCCAAACCCAAATGACCAGAGACAGGGGTGCCACCGTATAGATGAAGACAGGAACGGGGAAGTTGATCACAATTTCCCCTAAGGGCCTGATTCTTGCGACGGGCAGGTTAGAGATTTTCCAGATGAAGACCAAAAGCACCGGAGGCAGAACGACAAAGAGGAGCATGCTGGCTCCCATAATTCGCCAAAAGGTGGCCACGGACCGGCGCGCCCGCTCACTGTGCTGACGATCGCCTCCCATCTTGTACCCGATGTACCCGCCCAGCGGCAAAACCGGCGCCATCCAGTAAGCGAAGCCCAGAAGGACTTGGGAGCTGGCCTGAAGGAATCCGCCCAAGGCCGTTGTCTTGGCTGCCACGCTGCCGTGCTGCGCCAGCGTCGTGCCGACCGTCGCCGCCTTGGCGGTGGTGGCCAGGAGCGGCAGGGCGGCAATCACGCCGAGCGTGAAGGTCTTGCCCGGACTGGTTTGTTTCAGCGCGCCGGCGACAAAAGCAAGGAATTGCTCCTGCAGCAGTTTCCGCCCGCGCGACAGTCGTTGCTTCACAGCATCCTCGCTGAGACCCAAATCCTGCGCGACGGCCTCGATGGATTGGTGTTCGCGATAAAACAACACCAGCGGTTCGCGATAGATTTCCGGGATGCGTTCGAGCGAGCGCCAGAGAATCGCCTTTTCCTCGTCGCTGATGACCTGGTCCGGAGGCAGGGGTTCTGGTGAGACCCATTCGTCGACCGCCTCCAGCGATTCGGCGGCATGATCCGGCTCACGTCCCTGGCGCCGGAACTCCTTGCCGATGAGAGAACGGGCGATGCTGCACAGCCAGGGCCGCAGCTTGGCCGGCTCACGCAATTCCGCAAGCTGCTTCCAGGCGGACACGAAGGTCTCCTGGGCGAGGTCTTCGCTCCGGCTCACGTTGCCAGTGGCACAGTACGCGAGCGACGAGATCAAGGTTTGATAGCGTTCAACAATCAGCCGGAAGGCATCCCGATTTCCTTCCAGGCTTTCGGCCACCAGCTCGGCATCGTTGATATCCGCCCTCTGCATCGCTTCGGGTGTCATCATATCACCCTGTAAGAACCCGAAAAGCCCCAACAGGTGACAGAGAATCTATCTCGCGAGGCGCCGCCTCAGACCAGGGTTGACACGAATTTCACGAATTGTCCACGAATTCGTGTTAATTCGTGCAATTCGTGTCTGCCGAAAACTTGACCTGTTTACACCATATTTTGAACTTCAAGGACTCTGGACACGTCGCATTCCGCCGGACACCAGGTGTTGCCGGTGGGACTGCCTGCGCCATCCTTGGGCGTCTGGCCCGGTTTCCAGTCAATCGTGTTCCAGCACGCGAGCAGGACAAACAAGCGCAAGCACTGTTTCATTGGTGTTTCTCGTTCTTTAATGGGCTAAGCACACGTCTCTCTCTTGAACTTGCTGGCATTCTAAAACGCCAGGGGCAACTGCCCAAATAGGTGAAATGCACCCCCCCGGCTCGTGGGGGAAAGGATTTCTTTTGACGGCCGCTCTCCTTTGTGAAATAAAGTCGGCTGGTCGCAGAACCGAAATCAGCCGCGAGCCGCCGGGGCTTGCAGCTTTCTTGGCGCTCTCGTTGAGTGGCCGGTTGGGCATGAAATTGGCAGTGGCAATTGTGACGCAACTTACTGACTGGTTCGTGGGATGGACGACACCAACCCCGAATGGAATGGCCGCGAAAAGGCACAAAAGGCGCAAGAAATCAGGGTTTTTGCGCCTTTTGTGCCTTTTTGCGGCTATTCGGATTGTGTCCCATCCCGTTAACCCCTGTGTAAATCTCCGATTCTCTTGATGATCATGAAGACCTTTCCCAGCCTGTTTGCCTTGCTTTGCCTAAGCGTGTCGAGCGAGTGGGTACTGGCGGCAGAGACGAAACCGACTGCGCGAGCGAATGAGGAGGTCGAGTGGTCTGTCATTTCGAAGGAGGACTATCGAGACCCGTTCAACGATGTCGAAGTGGATTTCGTGGTGACGACACCCGACAACCAGAGGCTGCGGGTGCCTGCATTTTGGGCGGGCGGCCAGACCTGGCGTGGACGGTACTCCTCGGCGACGATGGGGGTTCATCGCTTTCGCGCGGAATGCTCCGATACCAGCAACGCGGGACTCCACGGCGTGGAAGGGCAGGTGGAGATTACGGCCTATCGGGGGGACAATCCGCTGTTTCTTCACGGCGGACTGCGCGTGGCGGCGGATCGCCGCCATTTTGCGCACGCGGACGGCACGCCGTTTCTGTGGCTCGGCGATACCTGGTGGATGGGTTTGTGCGCGCGGCTCAGATGGCCGGGTGATTTCCAGACGCTGGCCGCCGATCGAAAACAGAAAGGGTTCAACGTCATTCAGATCGTGGCGGGGCTTTATCCCGACATGCCCGCGTTCGACGAGCGCGGGGCGAATGAAGCGGGGTTCCCGTGGGAAAAGGACTACAGCCGCATTCGTCCGGAGTATTTCGACGCGGCGGATCGGCGCATTTTTTACCTCGTTGAGCAGGGCTTCGTGCCATGCGTGGTTGGTGCGTGGGGTTACCATCTGCCGTGGTTGGGCGCGGACAGGATGAAAAAACACTGGCGGTATCTCATCGCGCGCTGGGGCGCGTTGCCCGTGGTGTGGTGCGCGGCGGGCGAAGGCACGATGCCTTTCTACCTGTCGAAGAACCGCGCCGCTGAAAGTGCGATGCAGAAGCGGGAGTGGACGGAAATCATCCGTTACATCCACGCCGCCGACCCGTTTCATCGTCTGGTGACGATTCACCCGCCGAGCCGCGCGCGCGATGCAGTCACGGATCCCCGGGTCCTGGACTTCGACATGCACCAGAGCGGTCATGGCGACCCGGCGGCCCGCCACGGCGCTTTGGCGCTCGGCGCGTATCGCAGCGAACCGATCATGCCTGTCATCAGCGGCGAAGCGCGTTACGAGGCGCTGGACCTGGGCCGCAAACTTGACGCCACCGATTCGCGCCAGGCATTTTGGGCGCATCTCATTAATGGCGGTTGCGCGGGCCACACTTATGGCGCGAACGGCATCTGGCAGGTCAACCGTCGCGACCAGCCTTACGGCCCGTCGCCCGGGGGCAACAACTGGGGCACGACGCCTTGGGACGAGGCGATGCGGCTGCCTGGCTCGTCGCAACTCGCCGCCGCCAAACGCCTGCTCGAATCGCTCCCTTGGCACAAGCTTGAGCCGCATCCTGAATGGGTCGACTGGTATGGGTCCGCTCCGGAGGGCGCCATGACCGGCCAAACCCAGGTCGCTCCGCCGTTTTGCGCGGGGGTGAGCGATGAACTGCGCCTGGTCTATTTGCTCGCACCGCACGCCGTCCAGATGAGCGCTCTGAAGGCGGGGACGCGTTACATGGCCGAGTGGTTCAACCCTGTGGAGGGCGTCCGCCAGCGCGCATTCGAGTTGGCCGCGGACGCGCAAGGCAAAGCATTGGTCACACCGCCCACAGACGGCACGCACGACTGGGTGCTGGTCGTCAAGCCTGAGGAACCCTGATCCCAAGTCTATAACCCCAACCACACTGCCGACCCCGATCCCAATCGCCGTTGGGACAGCCAGTTCCCGAGCCTTTGGGTCACCGGCGGCGGCACCTTCCTCGATCTCTGGACCCCGTCCACCTTCGCCCAGGCCGGCATGCTGGTCTCCGACACCGAGACCGAGGGACGCGTCTATCAGATGTCCAGCGAACATCACGTCCGACATGAGGTCCAGATCCGGAACGCCGCTCATTGGCGTTTCTACGCCCTTCAGACCGAGGGAGAGCGTGGTGAAAGCGGGTTCGACCTCCCGCTCGAAATCCAATCGTCTCACGACCTCACCTTCGCCAATTTCCACATCTACCGCGTGATCAGCTCGTTTCAGCCCTTCCCCTGGGCCGTCAAGGTGTCCGACTCCCGCGACATGCGGTTCCGCAATCTCCACTGCTACAGCAACAGCAAAGTGAGCTTCGACGCGGCCGTCTATGACCAGACGCAAGGCGCTCAGGTCCGCCAGCGCGAGTTCGCCTGGCTCGACATCTCGGGCCGCCCTGCCGGACCCGGGCCTGTGGCCCGCTCGCTGGTCCTGGCCCGCGGCGCCAGGGTCGAGAAGCTCGCCGACGGTTTCTTCAATATCTCCGGCGGCGTGGCCGGCCCTCAGGGCGACGTCTGCTTTGTCGATGCCCACTGGAACCGCATCTACCGGTGGGATTGCGCTTCGCGGCAACTCTCGACCGTCAGCGATTTCCCGTTTGAGCCGGTCAATCTGGCCGTTGACCAGGCCGGCAATCTCCTCGCCGTCTCCTACGCCGGCAAAGGCATCGTTTACACACTGCAGCCAAGCGGCGCTGTCGCACTCCTGAAACCGGAGCCGGTTGGCGCCAGGACCGGGACGACTTTTTTCCTGCCCGTGAGCGACTGGCGCATCAACCGCCAATCGCTCGCCCACCCCTCGGCCCATTTTGTCTCCCTCGAGGGCACGACGGTGGTGGCCGCCGGCGCGGACTTTCTCAACGGCGCGACGAGCTGGGGCGTCAAATCCAGCCCGCAGATCCGTTCCTTCGGCCTTGCCCCGGCGTTGCCCGGGCAGGTTTTCCACGTCACTGACGAAGCCGAGCTCAGCACGTGGGCGGCTGATGTGGGCGCGGATGGAAGCCTGGATAATTTCCGCCTCTTTGCGGACCAGGGAGGCGAAGGCGTGGCCGTCGACTCGCGCGGCAACGTGTACATCGCCGCGGGCCAGATCTTCGTTTACACCCCGGCCGGCAAACTGATCGAGACCATCGAGGTGCCCGAGCGGCCCTTGCAGTTGATTTTTGGCGGCCCCGATCACAAAACGCTGTTCATCCCTGCCCGCACTTCACTTTATTCCGTACGCCTGCGCTGAATCACTCTCCTTGTCGGGGAAGTCGCGTTCGAGCCATGGTACCAAAATTGCCTTGATCTTGCAGCTCGCCAGGCGTATAGTCCTGGCCCAGCACAGGGTTTTATGCGAGGGCCTTATCGGAAATTGGATCCGGTCACCCGTTTCGAACCTGCCAGGAGGTTCACCGGAGGTCCAGCATTCACCCTCATCGAATTGCTGGTGGTCATCGCCATCATCGCCGTTCTGGCGGCCCTTCTGCTTTCGGCGCTGCATCGCGCGCGGTCGGCAGCAGATAGCGCCGTATGCCGGAGCAATTTACGGCAGTTGACGATCGCCATTGCCGTGTACGTCCATGACAACAGCGTCTATCCACAATGCGATGGGGCCAGCTTTTCTGCCGTTGTTGCCGACCTTCAACCGTATACCCGAACATCCTGGCCGGATGATAACTATTACGGGGGAGCGTGGTTGGGACCCGGGACCGGTATCTATGCGTGCCCCGGCTACAACCGGGTTCGGGGCATATTTCGCTATCATGACGCCATTCAGTTTGGGAGCTACGGCTACAACCTTGAAGGAGATAATACGGGCGGCGGCAGTCTAGGGCTGGGAGGCGCGACGGTGGTGACGTCGGATGGGAATCTGGCGTTTGTCCCCACGAGGGACAACCAGGTTGTCTGCCCCAGCGACATGATAGCCATTGGTGATGCGACTTTCCTTTCACCTGGCGGTCCAATACCGTGCGGAGATCCGCGGCTGGATTACCCCATACAATTCACCTCAAGCTACAATCCTGCCGTGCGTGGTCTGCCTGCGAGCGATCCGGCGGCCCGGGCGATGAAGGAGCGGCACGACGGGCGGTGGCTTATTGGCTTCTGCGACGGGCACGTCGAGGGCCTGCGGCCAAAAGACCTGTTCGCGGTCAACGTTGCGGCGGTGGCGCAACGCTGGAACTATGACCACCTGCCTCACAATCACTGGTCCCCCCCACCTCTGCCTTGAACCAAGGCGAGTAAATAAACGCGCAAGAGAACAAATCCTGTTTTACACGGCGGCGGGCTCACGTTTGCTTGCTGCCTTTCCGGCCCGTAGTTTTTAACGAGGGGCCTAACGAGCCCAGCTATCACGAATAGGCTCACCGTCCGGGCGATTCCTCATGGAGGCGCGTGTGGACGATGGCGCCCTGCCAGCCTCGGCGCGCCCAAGCGGCGGTCAGCCCGATGCCGAACTGGAGCCAGTCGGGCGGGATGGGCAGGGCGCATAGCTCCACCAGGGCGAACCGCGCCTGCCGCATGTCCTCCTGGCGGGCCCGGACAAACCACGCGGGGGCCAGCCCGATGAAGACCACGTTGTCGGCGACCTGCATGGCCTTCTGGAGGAACGCGCGGAACTGGGAGAAGGGCGGGTTGCCGACGGCCCAATCCCAGCGCCCCTCTGCCTTGAGGAAGTCTTTGCCGTGTTGAATCTCGAACCAATCCACGCCTTTGGGCAGCGCCCGGAGGAAGGCGCCGTTGCCAGAAGCTCGGCTCGACGATCCGGCCGCAAGGCAGAAAGTGCTCAACGACCGCGCGGGCCAGGGCGTCGGGGGTTAGGATGCAGTCATCGCCGAAACGGGGTCGGTTCCGCATTTTCGCATGTTCCAACCGCCGCCAGCGACCGCAAATCAGGCATCAGCGGGTTCGCGACAGACGGGCACGTTCCTCACGCTTCCGGGCCATCGAAGATCTGCCTGAAGATGGCTGCGCGGCGCTCCGGTCTAAGGCTGCCATGCCACTCGGCGTGAGTGTCATAGAGTTCCTCGACCGTTGCCTCGAGGTCCGAGAGCTTGATGCCGGCGGTATTCCGCGGGGGACCTCCGCTCCGGCGGACCTCGGTTACCAGTCGCTCGCCTTCCGCGATGAGCGCGGCCAGCCAGGTCTTATGGTAGCGTTTGTCCACCGCCGCCGGTTTGCGCTCGATCATACGCTCCAACTCCGCCTGCCGGAAAAGGTCAATTGCCTTGAACCAACTGACTATTTCCGGGAGGCGTCCGTAACGCCTGGCCTGCAAATCACGCGCATTCTGTTCCAGCACCAGGCCCACCGCTTGCCAACGAGGCGATTCCATCTCGGCCGCTATC
>Ga0181524_10001688_pt1 | contig 24680 bp, 23 predicted proteins | sample PEATcosm2014_Bin_34_FD_119761 | JGI IMG/M metagenome (GOLD analysis project Ga0181524, IMG submission 119761) | Peatland microbial communities from MTU Mesocosm Facility, Houghton, MI, USA - PEATcosm2014_Bin05_60_metaG | ecosystem: Environmental > Terrestrial > Soil > Wetlands > Peat | place... | reverse complement strand
GACGGAGATGCCCCCGGACCTTGATCCGCCAGGCCCACCCCCGGGTTGAACTGGCTGTCCAGGGTCCCATCCGCATTCAAGCGGCCCAGGCAACTGCGCGGCTGTCCGTCCAGGACTGTGAACATTCCCCCTACCAGGAGCTTGCCATCCGCCTGCACCTCTATCGAACTGACGCTGCAACCGCGGCCTTCTGGGCCGGACGCGCTGCCATTGAAGCTGCTGTCGAACGTCCCGTCCGCGTTGAGCCGCCCAAAGCCGTTGCACGGTTGCCCGGCTAACGTACCCAAACCCCCGCCGACGAGGACCTTCCCGTCTGGCTGAATGGCCAGCGCGGAAACGCCAACCGCCCCCGGATTGAAACTGTCGGCTGCGGGTGTTTGGGGGAAGGCGGGCCGAGGCTGGAGGGTCCAAAGCCATGCCAGCGCAACGGCGCCGGCGCCAATAATTTGAGGCGGACAAGCGAATCCGGTTTTCATATTGCCAATCGCTCCTGCTGCCGGGACAGACCTGCAACGCCATGCTGCACCAGAACCACCATGAACGCCAACACAAAAGCACTGTCCATGCCAACGCAGAAAAAGGCCAAAATCCTGCCGTTTTTGAAGGGTCCCCGTCAGTTCATGCGTGAAATTCACGCTCTTTGCGTGAAATTCACGCATTGAATCACATCCGGGTGCAAACCGCTACTTGCGTCCAGCGCACCCGCGACGGTTCCTCAGCAATCTGTAACGGTTTCAAAAACCGTTGCTGAAAGTTGCACCCCTTGTTGAACCCCGGACGGACCCGTCTTTTGGGGGCCCTCGCTAGGGGACGGGCATCGATTTTCCCCTTATTCTACAGGGTTTCCGCCGGTGTACGCCTGTTTTCCCGGAGATTCGGAGGGGGATGGATTTAGGTTTACAAAACCGTTGCTCTACCACTGAGCTAAACTGGCCTCTTTCAATTCAAGGAGTCTGGCAGGCCTTACGGCAGGGTCAAGCTCGGAGGCTTGTGCGTTCACAGAGATTGCCGCTCTCGGTGTCGCGTGAGTTCAGCGGCCCGCCGGCTGGTCCGTCACCCGCTTGCGTTGAAGGCGTCCTTAGGAGTATTATTTCGCCATGAGCAAGATTGAGGAAATCGAGCGGGCAGTCGAGCAATTGCCTCTGAGGGACTTCGTCAGGTTTTCCGTTTGGGTTGACCGCCGCCGCCAGCAGCTTGGGAAGCTGCAGCTCGTCGGCGACGGGGGCCAGGGGATTCTCCGCGACCACAGCGCCTTCCTAAACAGCTACGCCCCACAGGACGAAGGTCTTTACGACGATGCCGCAGCCCGGTGAAATCTGGCTCGCAGAAATCCCCTTCACAAGCGGCGCTGCCTCGAAACTGCGCCCCGTTCTGGTGCTCTGGACGGACGCCGCTGATGTTGTGGTGGCGGCCGTTACATCCGCAGAGCCGCGTTCCACGACGGATGTGGCCCTGCACGGCTGGTCGGCAGCGGGGTTGCGCGTGGCCTCCACCGTGAGGCTATCCCGGCTGGACTGCTTGGAACAACACCTTCTGCGCCGCCGTTTGGGTGTCCTTGCTCCATCCGATGCTGAGCAGGCGACGCGCGTTTGGGCAGCAGAAATTCGGCTGCGGTTCTGACTCTGTGACAGAGCAGAATTCGTAGGTTACATCCGCCGCCCCGACTCCCCGCACCATTGGTCGTTGCGCTCGGCTCTCACGCCTCGCGCCCCTTCCGAGAGCCGCAAAGGCAGATGGTTTGCCCGCCCAGGCAACGTGGTGCGCACCCGCCGCAACGGCGATGGCCGCATCCAAACCCCCGACGCCCTGGCCCGCGCGGTCGGTGGACACTTTCTGCCTTGCGGCCGGATCGTCAAGCCGAGCTCTGGCAACGGCGCCTTCCTCCGGGCGCTACCCGATCTGCGCGCCACAGGCCAGTCGGCATCCAGGTCGGCCTTGGCCATGAAAGTTTACGGGCACTTGAGAGACGCGCACTCCGTGGACATGGCCAAGCGGGTCACGTTCTCCAATCTAGAGCCGGCCAGCCCGACCCCGGCGCCGCGAGGGACGCTTGAATGAAGGATTGCTGCTTCAAGCTGACCGATCCAAAACTCGCTCGACACCGTCTCTCTATTCTTTTTCAATCAACCTCAAGCATGAGGCTTTTCCGAAAACCAGCGAGCAGACCAAAAGTGCAACATGCCGTTGCGCAACCTCACGTTTCTAGGCCAAAGAAAAGCCTCGCTATTGTAAGAAATATGTGTACAAATATCTTACAACAACTTGACATGAACGTCGCGGACCCAGTTGACAAAAAGATGCTTGCACGCGTCAAAGCACGCAGGGGCGGATGGGTATTTACGCCCTCCGATTTTCTCGATCTCGGCTCTCGCCGGGCCGTGGACACGGCCCTCTTCCGGTTGACTAAAGCCGGCGCTGTTCGGCGCATCGCCCAGGGCCTGTATGACGTTCCCCGACACCATCCCATCGTCGGAAAAACCGCTCCCGACACCGATATGGTCGTAAAGGCTTTGGCCGGGAAGAATGTCACGCAACTCCAACCGACGGGGGCCTACGCTGCAAATCTTTTGGGGCTATCCGACCAAGTGCCCGCGAAGGTCGTCTTTCTCACCAACGGACGCAGCAAACACGTGCGCCTTGGGAAGCTCGATATCGCGCTCAAGCAGACTTCCCCACGAATCATGGCCACCGCCGGAAGAATCAGCGGTCTCGTGATCCAAGCTTTGCGCTACCTCGGGAGGGCCCACGTGACCGACGAGACGATCAACCGCCTTGACCGGAGATTGTCGCCAGCCGACAGGCGGCGACTGCTGAAAGACGTCGCCTACGCTCCAGGGTGGATTGCGGACATCATGCGGCGCCTGGGAGGACACTCATAATATGGACGGCTTTGCGAAACTCAGCCCGCAAGAACGAAGGCTTTTCTTCGAGGGAACCGCCACCCCGCGCAACATGCAGGGGCCGATTGTCGAGAAAGACTTTTGGGTCTGCTGGACGTTGGGAGAACTGTTCTGCCTGCCCGCAATTGGCGAGCACTTGATTTTCAAGGGTGGCACCTCGTTGTCGAAGGTGTTCAAAGTCATCGAGCGGTTTTCCGAGGATATCGACATTTCGATTGACCGCGGTTTTCTCGGATTTGGCGGGGCCAATGAACCGGAGGCGGGGAGAAGCAACAAGGAGAAGCAGCGGCGCATCGAGGCACTCCGATTGGCCTGCCAGCAGAAAATCGCAACAGAACTCCAACCCCGATTGGAGGCGCTCCAGGAGGATTACGCCAAAATGCAGCAGATGTTTTTTGGAGAGCCGCCCGAATTCGATGCGATGATCGATGCTCTCCGCCAATGGGAGGCCGAGTTCAACCGCAAGTAAATGGCCTTCAGGGAGACGCCCGAACTTGTATGGATGAGGAACTGATCGTCAAAAACGAGTCTCTGAAGAACATGCTCGTGTCCGCCGTGCTCCACTCCGCCGGACAAGCCGCGCCCAGGTGGAAGAGGAATTCGTTTTGGGCCGCCGCATCGCCGTTAAACACCGGGGCCAGTTCGACATAGCTGACGGGACAAATCGTCAAGCCTTCGGGGCGCTTGGATTCAATCAACTCCGCGAACGCAGCACCAAAGGAAGCGTCCGCCTCGGCCACGTCAATCAGCAAGCAGGTGTCCACCACCCGGGTCATCGCCCACGCTCCCCTTCGCGTCCGTGGGCATGAGAGCCAGGCAGGAGGCCGGACTTGGCGGTGGCGCTAGCGGGCGCTTGCGGTTTTGAGGGTTAAACCTCGATCCCGTAAGCCTTGATCTTGTTATAGAGGGTTTGGCGGCCGATGCCGAGGCGCTTTGCGGTTTCGAGCTTGTTGCCGGCCGTCTCCTTGAGCATCTGGATAATTGCGTTTCGCTCGACGCCCTCGAGCAGGGTGAAATTGGTGTCGCCGGATTCCTCAGCGGCGGCGCGGGTCTCTGAAATGGAGAGATCGCTGGCGTTGATCTCATTGCTCTCGCAGAGCAAAACGGCCCGCTGGATTTCGTTCTGCAACTGGCGGACGTTGCCAGGCCAATCGAAGGCGGTCAACCGCTCGGCGGCGGCGGGCTTGAAGGAGGTCAGCGGCCGGTTGGCCTGTGCGGCGAAGCGCTTCAAGAAGGAATTGGCCAGGGGCATGATGTCCTCCCTGCGCTCGCGCAGGGGAGGCAGGTGGAGGGAGATGGCGCTGATGCGATAGAACAAGTCCTCCCGGAGCTTGCCGGCGCGGATGGCGTCCTGGGGGTTGCGGTTGGTGGAGGTGAGGATGCGGCAATTGGTCTTGTAGCTGGTCTTGCCGCCCACCGGCCGGACCTCCTGGTCCTGGAGGACGCGCAGGAGCTTGCTCTGTGTATCGACGGGCATTTCGGAGATTTCGTCCAGCAGGAGCGTGCCCCCTTCGGACTGGCGGAAGAGGCCCTCGCGGTCGGCGTGGGCCCCGGTGAAGGCGCCGCGGACGGACCCGAACAACTCGCTTTCGATGAGTTCGCGGGGCAGGGCGGCGCAGTTGACCTTGATGATCTGGCCTTTGCTGCGGGTGCTCAGGGCATGGAGGAGGTCGGCGATGACTTCCTTGCCGGTGCCGCTCTCCCCAGTGATGAGGACGGTGACATCGCTCGGGGCGATGCGGTCGATCTTGCGGACCACATCCCGCATGGCGGCGCTTTGGAAGATGGGCGAAGGGGTTCCGCTCATCGTCTCGAGGGCGCGCCGGAGGGTGCTGGTCTCCTCGTTCTGGCGCTTGGATTCGATGGCGTTTTGCACGTCGGCCAGCAGCTTCTCGCCGTCGAATTGGACATTTTTGCGGAGAAAATTGAAGGCGCCGCGCTTGATGGCCTCGACCGCCCAGGAGACGGCCTCGTTGTCGCTGGGAGCGCCGGTCAGGACGATGACGTTGGTGTCGGGCCAGCGTTTCCTGAGTTGGGGCAGCAGGTCCAGCCCGTCGGCATCCGGCAACTTGACATCCAGCAGGACCAGGTCAGGCTGGTCCTGGGCCAAGGCCCTTTGGAGCGCGGCGCCGCTGTCGGCAGTCGAGATCTGGTAATCGTTTTCCAGGAGCGCCGTCAGGACAGCGCACTGGTCTTTGTCATCGTCAACTATCAGGACTTTGCCCTTCATAGGAACTTATTACGGCTCCGAACACAGGCGCGGATAAAGGCGCGGAACAGCGCCCGATGCTCCGAAGAGCGTTGCGCCAGACGTTCCGGGTGAAACTGCACACTCAAGAGGAACGGCAAATAATGCGCCGCCCCCGGCTTGAATTCCAGCCCTTCAACCACGTCGTCAGAGCTGAGGGCAACCGCTCTCAACGGGCCGGCGACATGGGCGACCGCCTGGTGATGGGTGCTGTTCACGCCCAGTTTCACGGTTCCTGTTATCTTGGCCAGTAATGAATCGGGTGTCAACCGCACTTCATGCACCACTTGGCCCTTGCGGTCCATCTGATGGTGGTTCAGGGCCTTGGGCAGTTGCCCTGGAATGTCGATCAGCAGCGCGCCTCCCAGGGCCACATTGAGCATCTGGTGGCCGCGGCAAATCGCCATCAGCGGCTTGCGCTGGCGGAAAACCTCGTCAATCAAAAGCAGCTCCCGCAAATCCCGTTGCCCGCCGTCCGGACACACAGTCACCGTCCGCCGCAGCCCCCGCGGCAACCGTCGGGTGTGCAGGCGCGGCTCCACGTCTCCACCCCCGGTCAACAGCACCCCGTCGCTCCGGCTCACGCAGTCGGCAATCGCCTCCCGCTCCACCGTCGGGGGCAGCAGCATCGGCAGGCCCCCTGCATCCAGAATCGCTCGAGGGTAGCACACAGAAAGACTGATCGACAGGTCCCCGAACTCAGGCCCTTGCTGGTCCACGTCCGGCGCTATCAAGATCAGAGGCGCTCTGCGCATACAATGCAAACTCTAGGCAACCCGGCGGACCATGTCAGTGAAAAACTGGCCTCACCCGATCTCCGCCTCGGGGAACCGTTGGCGAATGGACCTCTTGAGGCGCCCCTCCTCCTCGGGCCGGAGGCGGCGGCGGTTGATCCGCCGGCGGACAGCATCGAGCAGCTCCAGCCAATCCTGCAACGGCGGCTCTGGCAGGGCCTGCCACGGGTCGTAACGGCGTTCCCGGGCAAAAAAACGCCACTCCCGGCCCACGTGCCGCGCATAGACCTGGAACCGGACACCCTCCTGGCTGGCGCGTCTCCAACTGACCTCGGCTTTGGCGGCCATAAGTTGCAAAGAACCCCGGCCCGTCTTAGGGCAAATCCACACTGGCCACCGCCATGGCGGCGAGGCCTTCCTCGCGGCCAATGAACCCGAGGCGCTCGTTGGTCGTGGCCTTGATGCCGACCTGGCGGGGATTGACGCGCAGGGCGGCGGCAATGTTTGATTTCATTTGAGGGACATGAGGAAGCAGCCGGGGCTGCTGCGCAATGAGGGTGGCATCGACATTGACAATTGTGCCCCGGCGCGATTCTGTGAGGCGGGCTGCCTCGCTGAGAAAGAGGCGGCTGGGGGCCCCGCGCCAGCGGGGATCGGTGTTGGGGAAGAAGTGGCCGATATCCGCCTCTCCCAGCGCCCCCAGGATCGCATCGCAAATCGCATGCATCAATACGTCGGCATCGGAGTGTCCCTCCAGTCCTTTGCTGTGCGGGACTTCCACGCCGCCAAGGACCAGCTTGCGCCCCTCGACCAGGGCGTGAACGTCGTAACCAACTCCAACATGAACCATGCCCCCACTATAGGACAAGGCCAGAGGCGGCCGCAACCAAAGGATTCATTTGAGGAATCGACGCCGCGGCCGATTTGCTGTATGTACTGGGCCGATGCAAATTGCGAATCAGTGCTTGAAGAGAAAACGGCGCGAACTGCTCCCGGCGGGCCTTGGCCGGTTCGGGGCGTGCCTTGTCGCGGCGGCCCTGGTCGCCGCCGGATGCGCCCACTCGCGCAACAAGGATCGGATTGGGCTGATTCCGCCGCCGGTGCCGCCCTTTCTCAACGGCCCGATGGCGGTCCTGCTGACCAACACCCCCGGGTTTTCCTGCTATGTCGTGATGACCACCGGCTCGCCCCCCATCCCGGGAGAAACCGTTTCAGGCAATCTCCTGTGCCGGGGCTCCGAGCTCCTGTTCGCCCCCGATGCCCGCTGGCTGGCGGGCAAGCGGTTTGCGCGCAGCGGGTTCAGCTTCACCTGGAACGTGGCGACGCAGCACGGATACCTGCTGAGCGAGGCCCTCCAAGGCTACGCGCCGATCTCCTCCCGGGTCCAGGCCACGAATGTGCTGGCCCTGCCTTCACGCTCCGCATCGGAAGTGGTGGAGGGCCGTCACTGCCAGAGAACCGAAGTCGAGGTGGAGTCCAGCGACGGCTCCAAAACGCCCTTCCAGGTCTGGCGGGCGTCCGATTTGAAAGGGGCGCCCCTTCGCATTGCCAGTGCGGCGCCTGGCCGGCCGGTCCTCGTCAACTTCTCCAAATTCAGGTTCGAGGCCCCTTCCAGCCGGCTGTTTGTGCCGCCGGAGGGTTTCACCCGGCACGACAGCGCCGAGACCATGATGGCAGAAATGACCATGCGCCAGGAGAACCTCAAGCGCAAACCAACGGAGGGAGAAGGCATCGAGGTCCAACCGCCGCCCAGCGTGGGCATGGGGGGCAGATAGGGGACGCCTTGTCCCTCACTGAAGCGGCCAGTTTGGAAGGACCTCCGCCGCAGGGGAAGTTGTCTCAGCCCGGCGCATCAGCTTGCGCTCGGCCACGACGCCGATCATGGCCGCGTTGTCGGTGCAAAGACCACGGTCGGCCAACCGCAGCTTGAGGCCCAGGCTCGAGCACGCCGCTGCCAGCCCCTGGCGAAGAGCGCGGTTGCAGGCAACCCCGCCGGACGCAGTGACACACCCAACGCCGAGCCGGCGCGCGGCGCGCAAGGTCTTGGTCACCAGCACCTCCACTATGGCCGCTTGAACGCTGGCCGCCAGGTCGCGCAATCTCTGCGGGTCGCCGCAGATGCCCGGCCTGTCTCGCAGGAAATATCGCACCGACGTCTTGAGTCCGCTGAAGCTGAAGTCATCATTGGCTTCATTGAGCATCGGGCGCGGGAAACTGAAGGCCGCGGAGTCTCCCCCCTCCGCAAGACGATCGATCTCCGGACCGGCCGGATACGGCAAGCCCAGGAGCTTGCCCACCTTGTCGAAACACTCGCCGGCGGCATCGTCCAGCGTCGAGCCGAGCAAGCGGTGCTTGGGTTCGCTTTCCACGTGCGCCAGCAGCGTATGGCCCCCGCTGGCGATGAGCGCCACATTGGGCTCGAACTCGGAAAAGACCGCCGTGGGCGGATTGCCTTGTATCCAGGGGGAAAAGAGGTGGGCTTCGTGGTGGTGAATGCCCAGGAACGGGCGCCGCAGAACGAACGCGAGGGCCTGCGCCGCCTTGAACCCCACCAGCAAGGCGCCCGGCAGGCCCGGGCCCTGCGTGGCGGCCACCGCTTCGATTTGCGCTGGGGTCACGCCGGCCTGGCGCAAGGCGGCACGGGCCACCGGCAGCAAGCTGCGAAGATGTTCGCGCGCCGCCAACTCCGGCACCACACCGCCATATTCGGCGTGCAATCGCACCTGGGAGGATACGACGTTGGCCAGCACCCGCCCGTGGTGCGCCACCGCCACGCTCGTCTCGTCACACGAAGTTTCGAAAGCCAGGAGCATCTCCTGCCAATCTGCCGGCCCCTACTTGCTCCGTTGCGCCACGCGCTGGTCGGTCCCGGGCGAGCGAAGCGTGTAGAGGGTGATGCCCTTGAGAAGGTCCATTGCGCGCTCCAGTTGAGGGTCGCCGAGGCTCAGGACCGACCGGCGGTCCTTCTCGTCCAGGCTTTCCAGGCCGTTGGCGGTGCGCTGGGCCAGAATGGCGCGATCTTCATCGAGGCTGACGGGGACCGCGATGTCCGGCGTGATGCCCTCTTCATGGATGACTTTGTGGCTGGGCGTATAGTACTTCGCAGTGGTCAGGCGCAAGGCCGAGCCGTCCTGGAGCGGAAGAATGCTCTGAACGGAACCCTTGCCAAAGCTCTTCTCCCCGAGGATGACCGCGCGTTTCAAGTCCTGGAGGCAGCCGGCGACGATTTCCGAGGCGCTGGCGCTGCTCATGTTGATCAGCACCACGACCGGCATCCCGTTGAGTTCATCGTGGCCCAGGGCCTCCCGCCGGGAATCCTGCGCGGGGTTGCGTCCCTCGGTCGTCACCACCAATTGCCCCTTGGGCAGGAACTTCGAGCAGACGTCCACCGCTTGATCGAGCAAGCCACCCGGGTTCCACCGCAGGTCCAGCACCAGCCCTTGCATCCCCTCCTTCTTGAGCTTATGCAGGGCCATTTCCATGTCGTCGCTGGTCTTTTCGCCGAATTGAACCAGGCGGAGATAGCCAATCTTGTTTTCACCCAGCTTGAATTCCCTTCGCCCATTGAGGTCGACGACCATGTCCACGTTGATCACGGCGCGAGTCAGCTTGTAGTCCTTGAACTGGTTCGAGGAGGGGCGGAGGACTGTCAGCCTGACATCCGTGCCGGGTTCCCCGCGCAATCTCTTGATGGCTTCATCGAAAGCCATTTTATCGGTGCTCTTGCCATCGATCTTCACGATCCGGTCGCCGGACAGAATGCCGGCTCGCGAAGCGGGCGTGTTGGTCATCGGAACCAGCACGGTAAGGAAATTGTCCTTCACCAGGACGCTGATGCCCAGTCCTCCAAAGGCCCCCTGGGTGTCGTTTTGCAGTTCCCGGTATTTCTCCGGGTCCATGAACTCGCTGTGCGGGTCCAGGGTGCCGATCATGCCTTTGAGCGCGCCGTAAACCAGCTCCTGGTAACTCAGCTTCCGGCCGTCCACGTAGTCCTTGCGGACTCTCTCCATCACGTAGGAGAAGAGCTCCAGGTTGGGATAGACGGAGTCCTTCTCGGCCGCCCTGAGATACAATCGCGCGCCGACCAGGAAGTTAACGCAAAGCACCAGGGCCAACGCCCCGTAAATCACACGTCGTTTCATATTGACTGTCGATATCGTCCCTCACAACCTAACGGGCAGAGCGCCTTTTTGCAAGAGCGGGCCGTGGCCCATCCCAAGGGCGGGCGCATATCCGAAATCACTTCGCTTCCGGCCCCTTGATCAGCCAGAACTCAGAAACCTGGCAAGCGCGCCCGTTCCCGCCCAGGCCGGGCTGGCCGAACCAGCTTAACCGGAGCTTGCCCTCGCGCGTCGCAGCCTGGGGGAGCGGAAACTCGAGCGGCTTGAAGGGCCGGGGTTTTGTCAGATACGGATGCACCTCAATCGAGTCGTTGGCGGCCAGGCCCATCTTCCGTCTCGGACTGTCGCCCCCGTAAAGAACGCGCACTTTGTAGCGGGCCCCCGGGTCGAGGCCCGAATAGCTCATCCGCAACGGCGCATCGTAGAGCGCCTCCGCATGGTCCATCCAGGAGAGCCGGCGCGCCGTGCCGGCGGCTTCATCCGGGCTATCCGCCGCATCATCCGTGCGGGGCGGTATCAACTCGACCGCGTTGCAGCCAAAGACTGCCAGGTCGCGGAAATACCGCTCCCAAACCGGCAAGTCCCAGGCATCGCAGGAATTGCACTTTGGGCGGTAGCCAAGCTGGCGCCCCCGGTGTTCTGAACCGCTCCGCCGAGGATGAAGGCCAAGGCGCAGGCCCTGCAGGCAGCCGGGCCAAGCCTGGCCCGCCGCCGCTTCACAGACCTATGCCCATTGAGTTCAGCGGGGCAGAGCAATGCTGGATGGTGTAGAGAACGTCCTGGTCCTGGGCGGCGGGTATGTCAAGAGTCGCGTTGAGGTAGATTTGCCTGACCGGCACTACAAGGGTGCTCGTGCGCCACTTATGGATTTCGCTGTGGCCGTCGCAAAAGCTAAGCCCGCAAGCGCGATTGTGCAAACTGGAGGGCACATCCTCCCAATAGCCGGGATTGGCCGTCAGGGTCGAGCCCACCTCGGTTATCCACCAACCATCGTTGATGCTGTCCGGGTGCTCGTCCAGAGTGCAAATAAGATTCACAGGCTTCGGCACCGTCATATCAGACATCTTGTTGTAAGGCCTCCACTCCGAAAACCAGGTCGAGCCTGCGTGTATCCCATAGGCGCCACCTTCGATAAACCCGTTCATGGAGATACTGCGGCACCGCGGCATTTTCTGGCCGTTCATATTGCAGGGAACGATGTCTGCCGGGCACTTGTAAACATTAGGGTTCTTCTCGTAAGGGCCAAACAAACCCGCCGGGTCGCCCGCGGCGTTCTTCCCCACGCCGGTCAGGTAGAAAATATTGGTGTTGTCGTTGTTGTTGGCATCCCAGCTTAGAATCCCATTGACCCAACTCGGGCCCGCGTCGCCGTCTTCATTGTGGTTGGGCGCCAGGTTGCCATTGTTGTCATCGGCATACATGGTAAAGCCGAGGACCATCTGCTTGGTGTTGCTCAGACATTGGATGCCTTGGGCCTTTTGCTTGGCCTTGGCCAGGGCCGGCAAGAGCATCGCCGCCAGGATCGCGATGATGGCGATCACCACCAGCAATTCGATGAGGGTAAAGGCACGAGCACAACGGACGGGGGTCGGTTTCATTTTCATGGCTGTCAAGTCGGTTCAGTATCATTCAACACGTTCACTTGCGGTGCGGCCAGAACTGCGCCCGGCACGGCTCGGCTCGCCACGCGCGAGCCCCAAAGTGCTTGCATCCAAGCTGAATTTGTGGCTCTGTTTTCGCAATCATGGCACCTGGGCACCCTATTGTCAACTGTGCGTTTGGACGCACACCCTTATTCAATGACCCAGTTGACAGGCGTGGTTTGGTTTGCGAAGATGCCGCTTACAACACTACAACTCCTTGTTCTGACCCTTTATGACGAAACAAACCACCTGGATAATCGGGATGGCGCTGGCGGGGCTGGTCGCGCTGGCGGGCGCCGGATGCAACAAGAAAACAGGGTCTGCGCCGCAGCAGCAGACGGCGCCGGCCTTCAACAAAGTGGCGGTGGACCTGCCGAAACTGCGGCAAGCCATTGCGACGACCGGGCCGAAGGTCCACGGCATCTTCAATGGCCTCGGTACGGCTCTTCGCGGGGGCAGGTATCCTACCGCGTTGGCGCTGTTGGACAGGCTCAAGGAGAGCCCCGAGGTCAACGATGAGCAGAAGAAGGTAGTCGACCAGGTCATCGAGCAGGTCAAGGAGGCCGCCAAGAACCAGGAAGCGGACAAGCCGGCCCAGTAAGCCCTCTTCCGTCATCCCCACGCCAGCCCCGGGTATTTCTTCCGGAGCGTCTGCCTGAGCGCCGGGTAGCGGCCCGTCTTGAACGCCGGCCAATTGACGGTCCAATCCAGGCGTTTGCCGTCGGGCGCGCAAAGCCAGAGTTTTACAGGCAGCCGGCCTTCGCAGATGCGCGGGTGCTCTGCGAGCGTGAGACACTCGTGCAGTTTGATCTGGAGTTCCGGCGACGCGGGGCGCCCATCCCGGTCCTGCGCCTCTTCCGGGTAGAGCAGCTTGGATTGCCTGCCCTCCGGCCAGGGGAGGGTCCGTGGCGCCAGTTCGCAAAGCCACCCCAGGCGGTCCCGCCCGAGATGTTGGACAAAGCTCTCGCGCAGGGGTGCGGCTTGGGCCTCTTTGGCCAGGGTCAATCCATCGAAGGCGCGGCCAAGGCAGGCGCCTATCGCCGCCGGGTCAAAAGCCGGAAACTCCAGTTCGGGCATGACGACTGCGACGAGGTTGGTGCGGGCGATGAGCTGCTTGATTTCGTGGTTGAACAGCGGCAGCTCGAAGCAACCTTTCAGATGCGCCTCAGCCAGGCACAGGCCGGAGGCCCTCGGGTCTGCCTGGCGCTGGTGTTCATGGTGGATGACCAGGTCGCCAAAGCGCACGAGTTTGACAGCGGCCACCCGCTTGTGGGTGCGGTCGTAGAGGTGCTCGAGCTTTGTTGTGACCTGCTCGGGGAAGGTCTCCTCGATCCACTCCCGTCTTACCGCGCTGGCCAGGCCGAGCAGCGTCAGGTTCTCCGCGCCGCGGCCGGCGACCTCGCGGATGCTCGCCGCCACAAAAAGCGGCGCGCCTTGCGCCACGCTCTCCCGCATCAACGTGCCGTGCCGTTCCTCGGTCAAGTCGCACTCGAGCGTCCCCTGGTCGCGGCGAACGCACAGTTGATCGATAAACCCCGTCATAATGCAGCGGAGCAGGGCATCTTCCGAGGGCGGGCCTTGCGCGCTCGAGCCGGCCGATTCCTGCCGCTGCGCAATCCGGAGGATCTGCTCGAACGTCTGCTCGACCTGGCGCGCCGTCTGGGCGTGGATGCCGTAGCGGCGGCAGGTCTCGACGCTGAAGTGGTTTTTCTTTGCGAACTCATAAGCGCGCAGGAGCGTGTGGAAGTCGGAGTCCTGGCTGGCTTCAAACAGCTCCCTGGCCTCCTTGATGTGCTGGTCGGCGCGCCCCAGGCGCGTCAATAGATCGCGCCCGCTGACCAGGGCGGCGCACAGCGCTGCCGCCGGCACACACCCGAGCCGGGCTGCCTCGACCAGCATTCGCGAGTAACGCGGATGCAGGGGCAGCTTGAGCATTTGGCGGCCCGTCGGAGTCAGGTCCGAATCCCCGGCCGCAGTTGGCTTGTTTGAGTGATTTGACTCAGGAGCCGCCGCTTTGCCGCCCTGCGTCGCCGGGCGCCTGAGCGCGCCCAATGTTCGCAAGAGGTGTTCGGCGCGTTGGACCGCCTCCGGGTCGGGCTTGTCCAGCCAGTCGAACCGGGCCGCCTGCCGGATGCCCAGCGAATGCAACAGCAAGACCACCTCGGCAAGGTCGCTACGCTGGATCTCCGGCGTGTTCCGTTCGGGCCGATTCAATTGGCCGCTCTCAGTCCAGAGGCGGTGGCAGGTCCCTGGCCCGGTGCGCCCGGCCCGCCCTTTTCGTTGCTCGGCAGAAGCGCGGCTGATCGGTTCGATGAACAGAGTGCTCAGGCCGCGCTCGGCCTCGTAGCGGGCCACGCGCGCCAGTCCGCTGTCCACAACATGCCGAATCCCCGCGATCGTGACCGAGGTCTCCGCCACGTTCGTGGCCACGACCACCTTGCGCAGCGGGTTGGACGCAAACGCCAGGTCCTGCTGGTCCGGCGGCAACTCCCCATGCAGTGGAATCAGGGCCAGCCCCTCCCGGGCCCGAATGGTCCGCAACGCGGCGATGGTCGCGTTGATTTCCCCCATCCCCGGCATGAACACCAGGATGTCTCCCGCCTCGCCCGAGTTGACGATCTCCTCGACCGCATCGGCGGCCTGTTCGGTCACCGGCCTCTCGTCGGGCTGGTCCAGGTAGCGCACCTCGACCGGAAAACTCTGGCCTTCGGAGCGCAGGATCGGCGCCGCCGCGCCGTCCGGGCAGAGGGCCAGGTAGCGGGCAACCGGTTCGGCCTCCAGCGTGGCAGACATAACCGCCAGTTTCAAATCGGGCCGCTCTGTGGCCTGCAGACGCTTGACCAATGCCAGGGCAACGTCACTCATCAAGTTCCGCTCGTGGAACTCGTCAAAGAGCACAACGCCCGTATCCGAAAGCCTGGCATCCTCCTGGAGGCGGCGCAGCAGAACCCCCTCGGTGACGTAACTGACGCGCGTGCCCAGGCTGGTTTGGTCGTCGAACCGCACCTGGTAGCCCACCTCGCTTCCGAGCGGGCAGCCGCGTTCGAAGGCGACTCGAGCCGCGACCGTGCGCGCCGCCACGCGGCGCGGCTGAAGCACCACTATCTTCTTTTGGCCCGCCAGGCCCGCATCCAGCAGCATCTGCGGCGCCTGCGTCGTCTTGCCTGAGCCGGTGGGCGCCACCAGCACCAGCCGGCCGCCCTGGCGCAACGCCTCCACGATGCCGGAATGGATTTCCCAGATCGGAAGCGATGCCGGTTGCATTGCTTCGGAACCCCTTCGAATCAGTAAACCCAGACTCGATAGAACGTTTGGGCGCTCGGCACGAACGTCGTGTCGACGACGGTGATATTGGCGCCGGTGCCGACGATGCCGTCCTCAACGATGCGCCAATTGAACAAGTCAGGGGAGGCCTGCACCTGGTAGGTGCGGTTCAGGGCCGAGCCGAATGTGATCTGCCATCGGCCGTCGTAAGGAGACTGGCCGACGCTGAGCACCTCGAGCTTCGATGAGAACTGTTTCGGGTTGGTGTTGGCCTGGTACTCCTGCCAGTTGAGCATGCCGTCGCCGTCGCTGTCCAGCGTTTCGTCGTTAGTCCATTGGCTAGGGATGGTGAAGCCGTGGGCAATGAGCCAGGCTGCGGGTGTGCCGTGTGGCAGGGGCGGCAGGTTGGTGACCATGCCGCTGACATTGTTGCTCATGGTCTGGCCAAAGTAGCCTGGGACGTTGTTGGAGTAGATGTTGGTGTTGACAACAAAGAAGGCGAACGCCGTCAGATTGCTGGTCAGCGAGTTGGTGGTGACCTGGTCGCGGAAGTTGAAGTCCACCAAGTCTCCCCAATCGCCCCAGGGCAGACTGGTGATCTGGACCCCTTGAGGGCTGTAGGGGTCCGGACTGCTCAACAAGAGCCAGGTGCCGTTGGAGCCGTCGTCGGTGGGCACGGCGCTCCAGCCGGAGAGCAAATCACCCGCGTTGGTCGCCGGGACAACCGTCCCGGGCCAATTGAGGCGGTAATGAAGATTGAACTGCCGGATGTACTCCGGCAAGTAGTTCGCATAGAGACTGACCCCGGAGGGCAGGGCCGAGTTGGGCTGCAAATCCAGAAGGCCGAGGTTCACGTTGCCCGCATTCGAGCACGGGTTATAGGGCGAGAAATAGAGGAAGTTGGTGACGTTCACCGAGCCCGAGTTGGTGTAGTAATTGGTCGTGGGCGGAGTGGTAGTGGTGTCGACGTAATTCGAGATGACAGTGTAGTTGCTGGCGACGACAGGGTTGGTGGGCGAGAGGGCGGTGAAGCCCTGGTAAGTGATTGAAAAGGAGGGCATGAAGGGCGGATCGCCGCACTGCTTGGGCGTCACCCAGCGCAGGTGATAGAGCCCGCTGAACGCCTTGCCGATCTGGGCAAACTCGCCCGTGAGGTCTGCCGCCGTCTGGCCGGTGTAGAGGGCCCCGCCGCTTGACGAGGCGATCTCTTCCAGGGCGTTGGTATTGATGTCCTGGCCGAAACCGAGGCAGTAAACCTGGACCTGGTCGTTGGTCGTGGTCCCGACGGCGTTCAGGAGAGTGTTGGTGCTCGAGTTGTCGTTGCCGTCGGTAACGATAATGACACTGTGGAGTTGGCTGGAATTGGGCTGCCCAAGGCCCTTGACAGCCGCCAACAGCGCGTCCCAACACCGCGTCGAGGAGGTGTCAAAATTAATGTAGTTGGTCCAGATCCCCGCAATCGCATTGAACGCAGCCGTCTGGTTGGTCAGGCCAATGACCTTCCTGGGACCCAAATCTCCGCGATGAAACTCATAGACCCCGATGAGCGTCGAGGCCGGTTGCTGGGTAACAAAGAGCTCCGCGCTGCTGATCTCCGCATGGACTGCGTCGGAAATCCCGTCGCCATAGCTGTCGCCGTTGAGCGTAATGGAGGAAATGCTCTCCGAGAAATCCAGCACCAGGTTCACTTCCACCTTGAGCGACCCCGGGACGACGCGTTTGAGGATGAATGCCGTTTCGCTCGGGTCCACCTGGTTGGTGTCCTCGTAGGCAGCCACCGAGAGCAGCGACGGATCGACGACCAGGGGATTGCCCTCAGCCGGGTCGTTGCTGTCCCGCAGCCCGAATTGGAAGTCCAACAGGAAGGGCTTCGAGTAGTTGGTATGCAGGCTGACAATGGACAAGCCGTGGACCGGGCCGTAGCCAATCGAGACCGCAAGGGGGGCCGACCCCGTCCCCCACGGATTGCTGGCGGAAACGGTCGCGGCAAAATTGCCCTCGTAAGCGGGAGTGCCCGAGATGACGCCCGTCAGCGGGTTGAGGATTAGGCCGGGGGGCAGGTTTTGGGCCGAATAACTCGTGGGCGATTGGGCGGCGGTAATCGTGTATGTGAACGCACTCCCCGCCACCCCACTGGCCGAGCCGGCGCTGGTGATGACCGGGGCGCCGGAGGAAACGACCAGCGTGAGGGTCTTGGTATCCTGGGCACAGGCATTCCTGGCGGTCAATTGGACATAGAATGTCCCATTTTCCAGGTTAGTGCCCGACATGACGCCGTTGGTGGGATTGAGCGTCAGGCCGGGCGGCATGACCACTGCCGTGTACAAGGTCGGGTCGTGCAGGCCCGTAATCGTGTACGTGAAAGGCTGGCCTTGGACGGCGGCGGCGCTCAGCGGACTGGTGATGAGCGGCGGTTCGTCATTGATGGACAGATCAGCGACGCTGGTGGTGATGGACCCGCAGGGGCAGGAAACCAGGACATTGTACTGTCCCGCATTGGCGTTCGTCACGCCCACTATGGCCAGCGTTGGATTGGTTGCATTGTTGATCGGCGCTCCCTTGAACAACCACTGGTAGCTTAACGGCGTGGGACCCGTGGCGCCCACTTGGAATGTGGCTGTTTCCCCGCAAAAAACAACGGTATCCTGTGGCGGGTTTGTGACGAGCGGAATGCCCAGGACCGTCAGGCTGGCTACCAGACTGGTGACCGAGCCGCAGGGGCAGGCCACGGCCACCGAGTAAGCCCCCGCCAGCTCGTTCGACACGGCAGCCAGGTCCAGCTCCAGCATCGTGGCCCCTGCAATGGGCGTGCCCTGGTAGAGCCATTGATAGCTCAGGGGCGACGGACCGCCGGCGCCCACCTGGAACACGGCGTCCTGTCCGCAATAGGCCGCCAAATCCTGCGGCTGATTCGTAATCGAGGGCGTAGCGATGACCGCCAGGTAGGCATTCGAGCTGGTAATCGAGCCGTAGTTGTTGGTCACCACGACCGCGTAATCGCCCGCCTGCGACGCGTTCACATTGGTGACCTCCAGGAAAAAATATGTCGCTCCGGAGATGGGCAGCCCCTCGAACATCCATTGGTAGGCCAGGGGCTGAACCCCCTGGGCTTCCACGAACAAGATCGCCGTCTCGCCGCAGAGATTGGTGACGCTGTACGGTTGCATGGTAATCGAGGGTGGAACTCCGACCGCCGTCAGCACCGCCCCTTTGCTGGTCGTTGTCCCCAGGAAATTGCTGGCGACCAGCGTGAAGGTCCCGCTGTCGGTCATCTGGACATTGGGCAACATATAGGAAGAGGTGGTAGCGCCGGTGATACTGTGCCCGTTCTTCTTCCATTGGAAGGCCACGGGGGGCGTGCCGGCAACCAGCGCCTGGAACGTGGCTGTCTCGCCGAAGACCACCTTTTGGCTGGCAGGCTGCAGCACAACCACCGGAACGCCGTCGTTCCGGATTGTCAGGCTGTGGTAATCGCCGGCGGCGACGGCGCAATAGCCCATTTGGCTTGCGCCCACGTCGCACTGGCCATATTGGTCGTTGCCCCACCCTGCCAGTGTGCCGTCACTTCTCAGGGCAAGGCTGTGAAGGGCCCCGCCGGCAATGGCAACCACATTGGTCAAATTAAGCGGCGGACTCGCCTGGCCCCAATCACCGCGGCCCCATGCCGTCACTGTGCCGTCCTGGCCCAAGGCCAGGCAATGACCACCCCCGGCGGCAATCGCCAGGATGCCGGAGGCCATATACGGCACGTTCGTCTGGCCGTAGGTGTTATCGCCCCAGACTACCACAGTCCCGTCGTTTTGCAGTGCCATGCTGAAATCGCTGCCTGCGGCCACCGCGACCACGTTGCTCAGCCCCGGCGGAACATTGGTCTGGCCGAAAGTATTGTCCCCCCAGGCCATCACGGTCCCATTGCTCTGCACCGCCAGGTCGTGCTCTCCCCCGGCGGCAATCGCAATGATGTTGGCCAAACCGTTCGGCAGCGTCTCCTGCAGGCCCCAGGTCACGACTGTCCCCCCGGCTGTCAGGGCCATGCTTTGAAGGGAACCGGCCGAGATCGCAGTGACATTGGCCAAACCGGCCGGCACATTGACCTGCCCGTCGTTGTCCCAGCCCCACGCCACGACCGTGCCGTTCGTCAGCAGCGCCAGGCTGTGGCTGCCCCCGCCGGCTACAGCCGTTACCCCGGACAGGGCGGCCGTGGGAATCTGGGAAACTTGTCCCGCGTTGTCGTCACCCCAGGCGGCCGCAGTGCCGGCACCGTAACAGGGTGTCGCCGCCTGATGACTCAACAGCAGAGCTAACCCTAATCCGCCCCAAACCCGACCGCCTGCCTGCCTCCAAGAAACTACTGGAACGTTCATTTTCTTAAACAAAATCTGCATATTGCCGCTCATCCCACACACACGCGCATGGCTGCCGGTCATGCTGCGCCGTCTGCTGTGGCTGCTTGCCCTCCCGGATGAGCCAAGTCGCCTAGCCCGCTGGACAATGCGAATACTGCCCTGCGGGGCCCCGCTTGACAAGGAAATTCCATGACCACGCCTGGTGTGCCTCGAAACGCACACCCGCCTTGGCCCCGCCCAGCCGCCAGGGCGCCGCGAAAAAACAACTTGATCAATTTATGGCGCAGGAGTTTTGACCGCCGCCGCTGCGGTGGTATTCTCTGATGAAAATGAACGACCAACCCGTCCTCCAGTGGGAAGGCAACTTCCTCCGAGTCATCCAGTGCGGCCGGTGGGAATACGCAGACCGGGTCGGCACGACCGGCGCAGTGGCCGTCGTGGCCGTGACCGAGGATGCCAAACTGCTGCTCACCGAGCAGTACCGCATCCCCGTCGGCTGCCGCGTGATCGAACTCCCGGCCGGCCTGGCTGGCGATGCGCCCGAGCAAGCCGCCGAGGCCCTCGCCGACGCCGCCCGCCGCGAGTTGCTCGAGGAGACCGGCTACGAGGCGCGGGAGATGACCCGCCTCGCCTCCGGCCCGCCCTCGGCCGGTTTGGCCTCCGAAATCGTCACCCTCTTCCAGGCGACCGGTCTGCGCCGGGTCGCCGCCGGCGGCGGCGATGCCCAGGAACAAATCCAAGTCCATGAAGTGCCGCTGGCGGGGGTAGACCGATGGCTCGAAGCCAGGATCGCCCAAGGCGTCATGGTCGATCCCAAGGTTTACGCGGGACTCTATCTCCTTCATATCGTTCGCATCGAGCAAGTCCAGCGCAAAGCCGCCTAAGCGGCGGAGGCGCCTGGCCGCCGCTCTCTTGGGGGCGTTTTACAAAATGCTATACTCAAGCCTGGGGCCTCGTTAAAATGGCCCCACTATGCGCTTCGGAACTTCGCTCGAGAATTCTGGCCGGTTGAAGGGAAACATGGCTGCAAAATCACGCGTGGTTTTCGGTTGGCTCTTGCTCGGGGCCTCCTGCGCCCTGGGCCTTTACGCCGTCTGTCCGGGCGACCCCAACTACATCATCGGCAGCCCGCTCTTCGACCGGGCCACCCTCAGCCTGCCCAATAACAAGACCTTCACCATCGTCGCTAAAAACAACGGAACCCAGCATCCCTACATCCACGCCGCGACCTTGAACGGCCAGCCCTTTAACCGCACCTACCTCTCCCACCAGGAAGTGGCCGCCGGCGGCGAACTGGCTTTCGAGATGGTCTCCGCCCAGGATTATAAATGGGCCGCCGGCCCCGAGGGCCGCCCTCCCTCCGCCATGCCTGGAAGGTGAGGACAAATTCTCTATACACTGATGGGTGCGCGCCGTAGAATCCGGCCCGTTGACCTCCGACAATGAACCGTAGAATCGAATAAGCAGCAGTCTATGCGAACGTTGCCAATCTTCCTCGCCTTTTTCCTCATGGGCCTGGCCGATGCCATGGGCCCCAATGCCGACCGCGTGATGAAGGAGTACCAGATCAGCAACTTCATGTCCACGTTGCTGCCTTTTGTCGTCTTCATCGCCTTCGCCGCCTTCAGTGTTCCCGGGGGTTTGTTGGCCGCTCGCATCGGCAAGAAGAAGCTCTTGCTCCTTGGCTTGGGGCTGAACGCGGCTGCGCTGGTGCTCCCTTCCCTGGAGGTCCCCAGCTTCAATGTCCTGTTGGGCTGCATCTTCCTCCTGGGCGTCGGGACCACCTTCCTCCAGGTGGCGGGCAATCCCATCATGCGCGACGTGAGCCCGCCAGGCACTTATAGCCGGAACCTCAGTTTCGCCCAGGGTATCAAGGGCATCGGCAGCACCGCCTCGACCTACCTGGTGACCGCCCTTGCCGGCCTGGCCCTGTTTCAGGGCATGAGTTGGCGTGCCGCCTTTCCTGTCTTTTGCGTCCTGATGGCCCTTGCCTTCGTCTCCGTTGCCATGTTGAACGTCAAGGAAACCAAGGCCGAGGAGCCGCCCAGCATCGGCTCCAGCCTTGGCCTGCTCAAAGAACCGATCTTCTTCCTGGCCGTCCTGGGCATCTTCCTCTACGTCGGCGCCGAGTCCTCGATGGGGCGATTCCTGAAGCCCACCCTGGAAGCCTTCGGCCTGGATGAGAAGGCGGCCAATAAATACGGCCCCACCCTCTTTTTCCTCCTCCTGACCATCGGGCGTCTTATGGGCGGCGTCCTGCTGACCATCATGAGCCCGCGCAACTGCTTCCGTCTGTCCGCCTTTCTCGGCCTGGCGGGGGCTGCTGCCCTCATGGCCGGCTCGCAGGCCGTCTCCTTCGTCGGCATCGTCGCCGCCGGGCTGGGCTTTGCCAATATCTGGCCCATGCTCTTTTCGATTACCGTCGAAGAACGGCCTGAGCGCGCCAACGAACTCAGCGGCCTCATGTGCATGGCCATTTCCGGCGGCGCCCTTGTGCCCTTGCTCATGGGCTGGCTCAGGGACATGAGGCTGGGCGCCGCCTCCTTTGCCGTCCCGACGGCCTGTTTCACCTACCTGTTCCTGCTCTCGCTCAAGGGTGGCGGCAAACCGGCCGCGACATTGCCCCCGCAAAGCCCTGACGCCGCCAAGTCCTGATGCACCCTCCTGCTCTCACTCTGAATCCTAATCCTAAACTTAACCCTGATAAGACCATGAAACCGAGCGCCGACTCACGCATCGTCATGACCCTCGACGCAGGGGGAACCAACTTCCGCTTCTCGGGCATCCGCGGCAACCGCCCTGTGACCCGGACCGTCGTCATGCCTTCCAACGGCGACAACCTCGACCTCTGCCTGGGCAACATCATCGAAGGATTCGCTCGCATCAAAGCAGCCTGCTCCCAAGCGCCCGCCGCCATCAGCTTCGCCTTCCCGGGGCCGGCCGACTATCCCAACGGCATCATCGGCGACCTGGGCAACCTGCCCGGCTTCCGTGGCGGCGTGGCCCTGGGGCCGATGCTCGAGAAACGATTCGGCATCCCGGTGTTCCTCAACAATGACGGCGACCTCTTCGTTTATGGCGAGGCCATCGCGGGCTTCCTGCCCTATGTCAACGGCCTCCTCGAAAAAGCCGGCAGCCCCAAACGTTACAAAAACCTCTTCGGCGTCACCCTCGGCACCGGCTTCGGCGGCGGCATCGTTCGCGACGGCCAGCTCTTCCTGGGCGACAACTCAATGGCTGGCGAGGTCTGGCTGCTCCGCAACAAGCTCCAGCCGCAGATGAATGCCGAAGAAGGCGCCAGCATCCGCGCCGTGCGCCGCACATACGCCGAAAAAGCGGGTGTCCCCTTCGACCAGGCCCCCGAACCCAAAGTCATCTACGAAATCGGCCGCGGCAAAGACCCCGGCAACAAGGACGCCGCTCTGGAGGCCTTCCGCCGCCTGGGCGAAGTAGTCGGCGACGCTATGGCCCAGGCCCTCACGCTGGTCGACGCCCTGGCCGTCATCGGCGGCGGCATCTCTGGCTCCTGGTCCCTGTTCCTGCCCGCCTTGGTGGACGAACTCAACAGCGCCTACACCGCTCCGGACGGCAATCGGTTCCGCCGCCTGGTTCAAGTGGCCTTCAACCTCCAGGACCCGGCCCAACGCAAAAAGTTCCTCAAGGGTCAGGCCCGTGAAATCCTTGTGCCTGGCAGCAAACGCAAAATGAAATACGACCCCTTGGCCCGCATCGGCGTCGGCATCTCCCGCCTCGGCACCAGCGAAGCTGTCGCCATCGGCGCATACGCCTTCGCCCTTCAAAAGCTCGATGAGAAGTGAGGGCTTCCGGCCTGCGCCATTCAAAGCGGGCTACAAACGCTCCAACATGATTATGAACCGGCGGCAATTCCTGCGTGACACCTCGCTCCTGGCCTCGACGGCCATGCTCGGCTCCGTGAGGGCCTGGGCGGCCGACTCCGCCTTTCCCGTCGTCCGCGCGCCCGAGGCGAAACGGAAATTCAAAAGCCCCGCCGTGGAGCGCGCCATCGGGCGCATCAAATCCTCGGTCGGCAACAAGGAGCTGGCCTGGATGTTCGAGAACTGTTTCCCGAACACCCTGGACACGACGGTCGAATTCGAGGTCGTGGATGGCCGGCCGGACACTTATGTCATCACGGGAGACATTGACGCCATGTGGCTTCGGGACAGCGCGGCCCAGGTGTGGCCCTACCTTCCCCTGATGAAGGAGGACCCCAATCTCCAGCAACTCATTGCCGGCGTCATCAACCGCCAAACCCGGTGCATCCTCAAGGACCCGTACGCCAACGCCTTCTATAAGGACGAAACCAAGATCAGCGGTTGGAAAAGCGATCGCACGGAGATGAAACCCGGCGTTCACGAGCGCAAGTGGGAAGTGGACTCGCTCTGCTACCCGATCCGCCTGGCCTATCATTACTGGAGAACCGCCGGCGATGCCGCGCCGCTCGACGGGGCCTGGCGCGACGCCGTCGCGAAAACGCTCCAGACCTTCCGCGAGCAGCAGCGCAAGAACGGCAAAGGACCCTATCGCTTCCTGCGCAATACCGAGACGCAAACCGACACCCTGGCCGGCGGCGGCTTCGGCAACCCCGTCAAACCGGTCGGCCTCATCTGCTCGATGTTCCGGCCCAGCGATGATTCGACGATCTTCCCCTTCCTGGTCCCCTCCAATTTCTTCGCCGTGGTCAGTCTCCGTCAGGCCGCCGAGATGCTCGAGCAAGTCCCACACGACCACGATACCGCCGCGCGATGCCGCGCCCTGGCCGAGGAAGTTGCGCAGGCCCTCCGCCAATACGCCGTCGTCCGGCACGACACAATCGGCCGCGTCCATCCCTACGAAATAGACGCCTTCGGCAATTCCTACTGCATCGATGACGGCAACGTCCCCAGTCTCCTGTCCCTCCCTTACATCGGCGCGGTCAAACCCCGTGACCCGCTCTATCTCAACACCCGCCGCCTGGTCCTCTCCGAGGCCAACCCCTATTACTGCAAAGGCAAAGCCGCCGAAGGCCCCGGCGGACCGCACGTAGGCATGGACATGATCTGGCCCCTGGGCCTCATTGTCCAGGGCCTGACCGCCTCGGACGACCATGAACTTCACCACTGCCTGGCCACGCTCCAAAAGACCCATGCCGGCACCGGCTTTATGCACGAGGCCTTTCACAAAGACGACCCCGCCAAATTCACTCGCGCCTGGTTCGCCTGGGCAAACACCCTCTTCGGCGAGTTGGTCCTCAAGACCTTCAAAGAACGCCCCGGCTTGCTCGATTAAATTCCTCGATCACAGCCCCGTGACATAGCCGGACTTCGCACCTTCAAGGCCGGCTTGCCGTAGCCCCCGGGCCATGGATCTGGGGTTGGCTTTGGCCAAGCCGGGATGAGTTTCCACCAGTAATTGCCGAGCTTT
>Ga0181524_10001684_pt1 | contig 24720 bp, 24 predicted proteins | sample PEATcosm2014_Bin_34_FD_119761 | JGI IMG/M metagenome (GOLD analysis project Ga0181524, IMG submission 119761) | Peatland microbial communities from MTU Mesocosm Facility, Houghton, MI, USA - PEATcosm2014_Bin05_60_metaG | ecosystem: Environmental > Terrestrial > Soil > Wetlands > Peat | place... | reverse complement strand
TGCCCGGTGGGCCGCGAGCTGTTCGTCGATATGTCGGTACGCGAAAATCTCGATCTCGGCGGCCAGCATTTGCCGCCGGCGCAGTGCGCAGTACAAATCGCCTGGCTGTTCGACCTGTTTCCGATCCTGCGTGACCGCCAGAAGCAGGCCGCCGGCACCTTGTCCGGAGGCGAGCAGCAGATGCTGACCATCGCGCGTGCGCTGATGATGAAGCCGAAATTGCTCATCCTCGACGAGCCGACCCTCGGGCTGGCGCCGGTCATCCTCGAGCAATTGTCCAAGGCCTTGGAGCGCTTGCGGCAGACCACGCCGATCACGGTGCTGCTCGGCGAGCAGAACGTTACCTTCGCGCTGCCGCACGCCGACCGCGTCTATGTGCTCGAACATGCCCGCATCGTCTGGGAAGGCGAGCCGGCGCGTTTCGCCGCCGAAATCGGCACAGGTTATTTGTAAATAAACGCCGCGCTCGCGAGTTATTTCTCCAGCCACGCCGGCACGCGCTTGAGCGCGTCGTTGCGCGCCGCCGGGTTGGTGCCGCCGTGCGCCTTGCCGGAGGGATCGACGGTGTTGACCAGGCCGGTGCGCAGCCGGATCGGCGCATTGGCACGGTCGAACTCGTGATAGGCGCCGGGATAGACGATGATCTCGGCGCGGGCGCTGCGGCCGTGGGCGCCGGCGACCATTTGCTGGCAGATCGCGGCCGGCGTCCAGTCGTCGGCGCCGCCGACCAGGATCAGCGTCGGCACGCGCGCGCTCCACGCGGTCTCGCGCAAGCGGCGGCAGCTCGGATAGAGCACGACCGCCGAGCGGAAATCCGCGCCGCCGTCATGGGGCATGGTGGTCGGGCGCACCGTCCACAGCGCCGCCACGCCGCCGTTGGACCAGCCGAGCAGCGAAATGTGATCGGCCTTGACGTAGCTTTGCGTCTGCAGCCAGCGCCGCGCCGCATTGGCATCGGCAACGCGCTCGCGCCGGGCATGAACCTTGCGGTTGGCTTCGCGGCATTGCGGCCCAAGTCCCCGCGAGCCGAAGGAGTCCGGGAACAGCACGACAAAGCCCTTGCCGACCAACAGATTGGCCCATTCGTTGTAGAGCTGCACCTGCATCGCCGGACGGCGGATCAGCCCGCCGCAATCGTGCATCGCCACAACGGCAGGAAACGGTCCGTCGCCTTCGGGCCGGTAAAGCGTGCCGTGGAGCGTCACATTGTCGGCGGGGATATCGACGTGCTCCGGCGCGGCGCCAAGGGCTGTGACGGCGCCGAAGGCCAAGCCGGCAAACGCGAGGATGAATTTTCGAAAGTTCATATCTGCCAATGCGAGTTCGCGGCCGCGGCCGGCGTTGCCGGACGGCAGCGTATCACGGAGTACGCGGCCGGCGCAGTGTCCGCGCGATCAAAAGTAAGAGGGTTTCGCCTTGGCGGCGGAATGATTATGTTGCGCGGGTTGCGGGCCATTCGCGCGAGTCGGTGGCCGGCCCAAATCTTTGACGAAACAGAACTTTGACGAAGCAGTCGGAGGCGCACTTGCTCAATCGTACCGATCGCCCGGCCCCGATGCCCGGCGAGGCCGACGTCAAATATCTCGACGGCGATTTCCGCGTGGTGCGGCCCGGCGCCTTCGTGCGCTGCGCGGTGACCGGCGTCGCCATTCCGCTCGAGGAATTGCGCTACTGGAGCGTCGATCTGCAGGAAGCCTATGCCACGCCCGAAGCGGTGGCGCAGCGGCAAGCGGTAGGGTACCTGCGGAAATCCTAGACAAGTAGAGAAAACAGAATCCTCGATAGTGCCATCCTACTGGCGTGGTGCCGGCCTGCCATCGCCGAAGCGACGTTGATAGGCCCGAATATAGGCTTGCGGCGACGGTTCCAGATGCCGCCGCGTCAATGCAATCAACGCGTCGCGATTTGAAGTGCGCAACGCGGCGATCATGGCGAGGTGGTCGCGGCGCGCTCGATCGAGCGCATCCGGGTAGGCATTGGCGTAGGATCTTATGCCGTAGACCTTTTGCGCAAGCTGCTCGATCGTCTCGATGAGGCAGGTGTTGCCGCAAAGCTCGTACAAGGTGCGGTGAAAATGCAGGTTGCCGTAGAAGACGTTGAGCAAATCACCGCTGTCGATTGCCGCGCTGTACTTGCGCTGGATGTCATCGAGCTTGTCGAGATCGCCGCGCGCCACGGGAAATGGCAGAATCCGCACCGCCATGACCTCCAGTTCTTCGCGCACCGCGTAGATTTCCGTGACCTCTTGCGGGGAAAGGTCGCGCACCATCGCGCCGCGGTTTGGAATGCGTTGAATAATTCCCTTTTTCTCGAGTTCGAAAAAAGCCAGCCGAACGTCGGCACGGTGGGTGTTGAATTGCTGGCAAAGGTCCTGCTCGATGAGCCGCTCGCGCGGATGGCGCCGACCCAGCACGATGTCTTCTTCGAGCCGCGTGGCGATGAGCTCGGCAATGGCCGGTCCGCGCGCGCCGCGTTTCGCCGCCACTTGACGCAAGCGGCGTTTCGCCGGCGCGGTTGCGCGGCGCTGCGCCGGCTTTTCTCGCTGTGTCCTGGTCATGGGGGAACCCGGAAATCCCTGTCCTGTCGATCGGTGCCGTCGGGCCCGCGGGGGGCTTGAATAAGGCAAACGCTGGCTGTTTGCAATCTTACATATAATTTTGTATACAATTTGTCGGCTCCCGCTCGCAAGGGGCACTACAAGCGCCAAAGTCGCTTGGTGAAAAAGCTTTTGTCAGGGTTCGCGCCGCCGCGCGCGCAAACGCCATGGGAGGTGACGATGAAGAACGGCCGGGGTCGGACAGCGCAACAGCGGCAGCGCCGCAGGGATTTTCTCATCAAGACCGCGGGCGGGGCGCTCGCCTCGACGGCAATTGCCGCGTTCCCGCTGCGACTGCGGGCCGCGGAGCCCGTGAACATCGGGGCGCTTTACCCGGTCACCGGAAGCATGGCCCAGATCGGCCAGGGCTGCGTCAATGCCGCCAAACTTGCGGTACAGATGGTCAACGATGCCGGCGGCATCAAATCGCTCGGCGGCGCCAAGCTCAACCTGATCGTCTCGGATGTGCAAAGCGACACCACCGTCACGCGCACCGAAACCGACCGCCTGATCAACGGCTATAAGCTTGCGGCAATTCACGGCTGCTTTGCCAGCGCGCTCACCCTGATCGCAAGCGAGGTGGCCGAGCGTGCAAAAGTGCCGCTCATCACCGGGTCGAGCACCGATCAGCTCAACAAGGATCGCCACTATACTTTCACGCCGTTCGCGCGCGCTTCGCAGTTCGCCCAGGCGCAACTGCAAATGTCGAAACTGGTGAGCGACAAGCCGAAAGTCGCGGTCATATTCGAGAACACGGCGTTCGGCACCTCGACCTCGAACGGCCTGCGGGAAAAGGCGCCGGCCGAGGGCGTCGAGATCGTCATGTTCGAGCCGTACTCGGCGGGCTTCGCCGATGCCGGTCCGCTCATCAACAAGGTCAAGGCGTCCGGCGCCGATGCGCTGTTCTCGGTGTCCTACTTGAACGATCTCATTCTGATCGTGCGCACCATCAAGCAAGTCGGCCTCAAGATTGTGCTCAACGGCGGCTCCGGCGGGTTGTCATTCCCGATTTCTACAAGAGCGTGGGGACGCTGGCCGAGGGCTTGCAGGGCGTCGCGCACTGGAATCACGATTGCAGCGTCGAGGCCGAGAAGGTCAACGCCGTCTACAAGAAGCAGTATGGCGAGTTTCTGTTCGAGTATGCCGGCGGCCTGGTCGCGCAGACTTTCATGCTCGCCGATGCGCTGGAGCGGGCTGCGTCGACCGATCCGGAAAAAGTGCGTGATGCGCTGGCGGCGCTCGACGTGTCGTCGGGCTATGCCGCGATGGGTCCCGGCGGCCGGGTGAAGTTCGGTCCGGACGGCAAGAACATTTACGCCCATCCTGTCGGCGTGCAATGGCAGAACGGCGATCTGGCGAGCGTGTTTCCGAAAGACGATGCGCGCGCCCCGCTGATCAAAACCTGAAACCCCATCAAGGGTCCGATGCTGGCGACACTGGCACAGGCCGTCGTGAACGGCCTGCTCATCGGCGGCATCTATGCGCTGGTGAGCATCGGCGTGACGCTGATCTTCGGCGTCGTAAAAATCGTGAACTTCGCCCAGGGCGAGTTCGTGATGATCGGCATGTATATCAGCTTCTTCCTCGCCACGCGCTACGGCATCTATCCGCTATTGTCGCTTGCGGTGTCCATGCCGGTGCTGTTTCTGATCGGGGTCGGGTTGCAGCATTTCCTGATCCGCCGCGTGCTCGGACTTGGCGACATGCCGCAGATCTTTCTTACCTTCGCGCTGTCGTTGCTCTTGATGAACCTGGCATTGCTGTTGTTCACGGCCAACTATCGGACGGTGCAGACGCCGTATTCCGACTCGGCGCTTTATCTCGGTCCGCTCTATATCCCCGTTGCAAAGCTCATCGCCTTCGTCCTGGCGATGGCGCTCAGCGGCGCGCTCTGGGTCTTCCTGCGCTCGACGGATATGGGCAAGGCCATGCGCGCCGCCGCGCAGAAGCCTGAAGTAGCGATGCTGATGGGCATCAATACCAATCGCGTGTTCTGCGTCGCGGTCGGGGTATCGCTGGCGCTGGCAGGTGCGGCCGGCTCGCTGCTCATGCCGTTCTACCCGGCTTCGCCGATGGCCGGCCAAGTCTTCGTGCTGATGGCGTTCGTGGCCGTGGTCTTAGGAACGCTGGGCAATGTCAAAGGCGCGCTGATCGCCAGTCTGATGATGGGCGTCGCCGAGTCGCTCGGCATTCAGTTCGTCGGCGCCGATTCAGGATTGATCGTGGTTTTCCTGATGCTGCTTCTGACGCTGGCGTTTCGACCGAGCGGCCTGGCCGGTGGAGCTGCGCGATGATGCGCGGGCTCCGTCATCCGGGCGTGCTTTGGCTTTTTCTCCTCGCGGCGGTCATGCTCGCACTGCCCTTGGTGGTGACGAGCCGGTTCGCGATCGACATTTTCATCAGGGTCCTGCTGTTCGCCTTTATCGGCATCGCCTGGAATCTCATGGGCGGCTACGCCAAACAGCTCTCCTTGGGGCACGCCGCTTATTTCGGGCTCGGAGCCTACACCTCGACGATATTGCAGATTCGATTCGGCATCTCGCCCTGGATCGGGATGGTCGCCGGCGGCGGCGTCGCGATGCTGGCGAGCCTGCCGATCGGCGCGCTGTGCTTCCGCTTGCGCGGGCCGTATTTCGCCATCGCCACCATTGCCACCGCCCAGGTCCTGATGCTGTTGTTTTTAAAATTTCGCGATTTCGCCTGGGGTGCCGAGGGCACGACCATTCCCAATCTGGGCAATGCGCCGCTGATGATGCAGTTCGATGCCAAGGCGGCGTATTACTATATCGCGCTCGGCTTGCTGGCGATCGGGCTTGCGATCACGTGGCGGATCGAGCGATCGTGGGTGGGATATTATTTGGTCGCCATCGGCGAGGATGAGGACGCCGCCGAGGCGATCGGCGTGAACGCGCTGCGGATCAAGCGCGACATCTATATGGTCAGCGCATTTCTCACGGCGCTCGCCGGCACTTTCTACGTTCAATACATCTACTTCATCGATCCGGCGACCGCATTCAGCTTCAACATCTCGGTTGAAGCGGCTCTGGTGTCGATCGTTGGTGGCATCGGAACGCTGTGGGGTCCGGTGATCGGTACCGTGCTGCTGGAAGCGACGTCTGCGCTCCTGCAAAGCTGGCTCGGCAGTTCGCTCGGCGGCGTGCAGCTGACCGTCTACAGTCTCATTCTCATCGCCGTGATCTTATGGCGGCCGACCGGGCTCATCGGCGTTCTCACCGAGGCTTACGGACGCATCGTGCATGCCGATTCGGCGCGCGCCAGCGAGGCGGCCATCGATGGCTGAGGCGCTGGTTGTCCGTCATCTCAGCAAGCGGTTCGGCGGCCTGCGTGCCGTGCAGGACTTGAGCTTTTCGGTGGCCGAGAACGAGACCGTTGCGCTGATCGGACCCAACGGCGCCGGCAAGACCACGAGCTTCAATCTGATCACCGGCTTTCATCGGCCGGATTCGGGTTCGGTGTCGGCCTTCGGTCGCGAGATCGTGGGACTGCGGCCCTACGACATTTGCGGCCATGGCCTGGCGCGAACATTTCAGGTGGCAAGGCCGTTTGGCGGGATGACGGTGTTGGCCAACGTGATGACCGGCGCGTTCCTGCGCGACAAAAAGCTCGACGTCGCTCGCGCCAAAGCCGGCGCGGTGATCGATTTCGTCGGCCTGTCGGCCAAGGAACACACGCCGGCGCGCGATTTGACCACGATCGACCAGCGGCGGCTCGAAATGGCGCGCGCGCTCGCTACCGAGCCGCGGCTATTGCTGCTCGATGAGGTCATGGCCGGGCTCAATCCGGCGGAGATCGATCAGGCCGTCGCGCTGGTTAGAAGACTTTCGCAGCGCGGGCTGACCATCATCATCGTCGAGCACGTGATGCGCGCGATTATGGCCGTGGCGCGGCACATCGTGGTGCTCGATCACGGACAGAAGATTGCCGAAGGCAGCCCCAAAGAGGTGGTCGCGAACGAAGAGGTGGTTCGGGCCTATCTGGGTTCGGGCTACGTGCATGTGGCGACGCCGGGAGAAGCGGCGTGTTAGCGCTATCCGCAGTGAGCGCCAGTTACGGCTCCGTCCCGGCGATCGGCGACATCAGCATCGAGGTCGGCGAGGGCGAAGCCGTCGGCCTGTTGGGAGCAAACGGCGCCGGCAAGAGCACCACGCTGCGCGCGATCTCCGGTTTGATGCGGTTGACGGCGGGCACGATTACGTTTTTGGGCACGAACATCGCTGCGCTGCCGCCGTACGAGGTCGCGGAACTCGGCATCGCCCACGTGCCGGAAGGCCGTCAGGTGTTCCCAGAAATGACCGTGCAGGAAAATCTCGAGGTCGGGGCCTACGTGCCGCGCGCCAAGGCCGACCGCGGCCGTACGTTGGATCTCGTTTTCGGCATTTTCCCCGTTCTGGCGGAGCGTCGCCGGCAACTCGCCGGCACGATGAGCGGCGGCGAACAGCAGATGCTCGCGGTCGGCCGCGGCCTGATGTTGAAACCCCGTCTGTTGATGCTCGACGAGCCGTCGCTCGGTCTCGCCCCGGTTATGACTGATATCACCTTTCAGAAAATCCAAGAGATCCACGCCATGGGCACGGCCATCCTGTTGGTCGAGCAGAACGTCGCCCGCGCGCTGACATTGGTGCAGCGCGCTTACGTGCTCGAGAGTGGCAAGATCATCATGTGCGGCAGCAGCGCCGATCTGGCAAATAACAAACAAGTGCAAGTGGCCTATCTGGGCATTTGACGACGCGACGCGCCCAATTTGGGCCTAAGTCCGTTTTGCGGCGTTCAACACCAAGCGGCGAAACTCATCCTGCTCGTCGATGACGAGCCGCACCGGCAAGATGTTGGCATGCGCGGCCAGCGCCGCAAGCGCCGGATCGCCGGCGAGGCGGACGTGATCTTTCTCCGTGGTAATGAGCACGAGGTTTTCCGCTTGCGCGCGCGCGATCAATGCCTGCGCGTCGGCTGCGGTATAGCGATGGTGGTCGGGAAAGCTTGACCGCGCGGCAACGGCGATTCCGGCTTCGCTCAGTGTCGCAAAAAACTTGTCCGGATTGCCGATGCCGGCGAAGGCCAGCACTCTGCGCTTGCCGAGCGCGGCGAGGATGTTGCGGTCGCCTTCGAGCCGGCCGTGGAACACGGTGACGCCGTAGCGGCGCGCGGTGTCCAAAATTTTGCCGGCACCGTCGGGGGGGCCGACGACGACGAGCGCTTGCGCGCGCGCGATCTGGATTTCGAGCGGCGCTCGCAGCGGGCCCGCCGGAATGACGCGGCCATTGCCGATGCCGCGGCGGCCGTCGACCAGAAGGATGGCGAGGTCCTTGATCAACGACGGGTTCTGGAATCCGTCATCCATGACGATGACGTTGGCGCCGGCGGAGCGCGCCACGCGGGCGCCGGCGACGCGGTCGCGGGCAACGATGGTGGGGGCAAGGCGCGCGAGCATCAGCGGCTCGTCGCCGACGTCGGCTGAGCGATGAAACAACGGATCGACGCGCACCGGTCCGGCGAGCTTGCCGCCATAGCCGCGGCTGAGAAAGAACGGCCGCTCGTGCGCCGCAAGCAGAAGATGCGCCACCGCCAACGCTGCCGGCGTCTTGCCGGCGCCGCCGGCGGTGAGATTGCCAAGACAGATCACCGGCACGCCGGCAGGCTTGCCTTGAGCTTGAATGCGTCCCCACGCCACTGCGCCATAAATCGCGGCCAAGGGAGCGAGCAGGATGCCGCCGCTCTTCCGCCACCAGAAGGCGGGCTCGCGCATCAGGATGCTCGTTGCTCTAGACGGAGTTGCACCAGATAAGGATCGAGCGCGGCGAGCGTGCGATCGAGCGCGCCGCCGAGCTGGCGCACGGTTTTGGCGCCGGCTTCCGCGATCGCGGTGCGCGCCGCCGGATTGGCGAGCCAGGCGTTGAGCTGCAGCGTCAGCGCCTCTTCATCGGCGACGAGCTTGGCGCCGTTCGCCGCGTCGAGGGTGGCGTAGATTTCCGCGAAATTCCACACATGCGGGCCGTGCACCACCGCGGCGCCGAGCCGGATCGCCTCGATCGGATTTTGGCCGCCGTGTTCGACCAGCGAGCCGCCCATGAAGACGATGGGCGCCAGCCGGTAGATCAGGCCAAGTTCGCCGAGCGTGTCGGCGATATAGACCTCGATACCTGGCTTCGGCGCTGCGCCGCGCGAGCGCAGACCGACCGATAATCCGGCGACCTTGGCGATCTCGGCGATGGCCTCGCCACGCGCCGGATGGCGCGGCGCGATGATGGTCAAGAGCGCCGGATGCTTGGCGCGCAGCCGCCGGTGCGCGGCGATGATCGCGGTCTCCTCGCCGTCATGGGTCGAGGCCGCAGCGATCACCGGGCGGATGCCGATGGTCAATTTCAGTTGCCGCAACATCGCCTCATCGACCGGCGGCGCCGGCACGTCGAGCTTGAGATTGCCGGTCGAGGTCACGCGCGGTGCGCCAAGCTGGCTGTAACGCTGCGCGTCGGCGCCCGATTGGGCGAGGCATAGATCGAAGCGCGACAACAGCGCCGCGATCACGCCCGGCACCATCTGCCAGCGGTGAAACGAGCGCTCCGAGAGCCGGCCATTGACCACGATCATCGGGATTTTGCGGCGCCCGGATTCCACGATCAGATTGGGCCACAGATCGGACTCGACGAACAGCGCCAGGTCGGGCCGCCAATGATCGAGGAAGCAGCCGACATAGCGCGGCGCGTCAAGCGGGATGAACTGGTGCAGCACGCCTGACGGCAGGCGGTGCTCGGCAAGCGCCGCCGACGTCACCGTGCCCGAAGTGACGAGGACGGCAAAATTTTGCTTGCGGATGCGTTCGATCAGCGGCACCGCCGCCAGCATTTCGCCGACGCTTGCCGCGTGCACCCAGATCAGCGGCCCGTCCGGCCGCGGCTGTGACGCCTGCCCGCGCCGCTCGGCGAGCCGGGTCGGATGCTCCTTGCCGCGATTGAGCCGGCGCGCCAACAAGCGCGGCGCCACCGGCGCCGCGGCAAACGACGCGAACTGATAAAGGCGCAGCGCCAGCGGCAGTCGATCGGGCACGCTAAAGCCTCCCAGGCAGTGCTAGCGGAGTTGCGGCTTGTCGACAATCTCATAGGCGCGGCGCGTGGCGGCGTTGAGGCGGTTCTCGAGCTCCTGCCGCGCCGCTTCAAGGGCCGCGTCATCGGCATCGGCGGCAACCCGCAGCGGCTCGGGAACCACGCCGGCGCCGCGGCTAAACGGCAGATTGATGGTGGAGCGATCCCAATTGTCGAGCACGATGCGCCAATGTGTGGCGATGGCGACGGCATGGATCGGCCGGCCGGAGATTTGGGCGAGCTTGATGATGCCGAGGCCGGCGACGCGCGATACTTTCGGCACGTCGGCGGAGAGCGCGACCGAATAGCCGTCGGCGAGCGCATCGAGCATGGCCTGGAACGCGGCGACGCCGCCTTTGTGCAGGAAGCCGCTCGAGTGATTGCCCGAGCCGCGGATGGTGCCGATGCCGAGCCGCTCGACGGCGATGGCTTCAACCTCGCCGTCGTGATGGTGCGACACCAGCGTTTTCACTTTGTACGACGGTTTGCTGGCGTTGGTGGCGAGCAAGTGTTGACCGTGCCAGAACGCGATGATGATCGGCATGTCCGCTTCGGCGCGGTCCCATGCATCGGGCGGTTCCACCGTGAGCCGCGTGGTCTTGTCGACGAAACGCACATATTCGGCGGCGACGACACCGAGCGCCGTCTTTGCCCATTGCTGCCGGCCGATGCGTCGCCAAAACTTCATGCGTTGTCTCAGTGCGGCGTGTTGTCGTCGGGATCGAGCAGACGGTGCATGTGTACGATGAAGTAGCGCATGTGCGCATTGTCGACGGTGCCCTGCGCCTTCGCCTTCCAGGCCGCGTAGGCGCTGGCATAGTTCGGATAGACGCCGACGATGTCGAGCTTGTCGAGATCCCTGAACGTGACGTCGGCGACGTTTTCTAGCTCGCCGCCGAACACGAGGTGGAGCAATTGCTTCTGAGGGTCCGCCATGATGATCGTTCCGCGCGTGATTGCGATTTAGAGTGACGCGAGGCGTTCATCCCTGAAAAGTTCGAGCAGCGCCACGTGCCGCTCCCGGCCGGCCGCGACGAGCGTCCCGTGCCGCGGCACGGGACGATTATAGGTCACAGCGACGCCTTCGAAAGACGTCAATGCGCCGCCCGCTTCGTGCACCAAAAGGTCGGCGGCCGCAAGGTCCCAGTCGTGGCTGTTACCGCCCGCGATGCCGGCGTCGAACGTTCCTTCGGCGACCCGGGCGAGACGCAGCGCCAGCGAATGGGTGCGCGGCATGACGGCGAACGGCGGCGCGATGGATTGCAACCGTTCGAGGAGTCTGCGCGGCGCGGCGATGCGCGCTTGCGCAAGCTCGGCGCCGGGCGCGACCGTGATCGCTGCGCCGTTGCGGGTCGCGCCTTGGCCTGTGACCGCCATGAAGAATTCGTCGCTGACCGGCGCGCAAAGGCACGCCGCGATCGGCCGGCCGTTGTCGACCAGCGCCGCGGAGACAGCCCAATCCGGCAGGCCCGCGATATAGGCGCGCGTGCCGTCGATCGGATCGACGATCCAGACATAGCGCGCGTCGAGGCGGGCCGGATCGTCGATGCTTTCCTCCGACAGCCAGGCGATTGTCGCGCCGTCGCCGGCGAGCCGCTCGCGCAACAACACGTCGACCGCGATATCGGCGTCGGATACCGGCGACAAGGCTTCGCCCTTGGTCCAGTTCTTCAGCGGCGTCTTGAACATCGACAGCGCCAGCGCACCGGCTTCGCGGACGCTCTCCGCAAGGCGCACGGCTTGCCGTTTAAGATCGACTACCTCAGTGGCCGGCAACAGTCAGGCCCTCCACGCGCACGGTCGGCGCATTGGTGCCGTAGCGGAAGGCAAGGTCGTTCGCCGGCGTCAGGCTCTTGAATATTTCGCTCAAATGGCCGGCGATGGTGACTTCACTCACTGGAAACGTCGGCACGCCGTTCTCGATCCAAAAACCGGAGGCGCCGCGGCTATAGTCGCCGGTCACCAGGTTGACGCCGACGCCGATCAGGTCGGTGACAAAAAAACCGTCCGCGATTTCGGCGATCAGCTCGTCGGCGCTTTTGCTGCCGGCGACGAGATGCAGGTTGCTCGGCCCGGGCGAGGGCGGCGACGACACGCTGCGATAGGCGTGGCCTGTGGTGGCAAGACCGAGCTCGCGACCGGTCGCGCTGTCGAGGAACCAGGTTTTCAGCACGCCGCCTTCGATCACTTTGCGCGCGCTGGTGACGACGCCCTCGGCGTCGAACGGCCGCGAGCGCAGGCCGCGCTTGCGCAACGGGTCGTCGACGATGTCGATGCCGGATGCAAAAATCTGCTCGCCGAGCTTTTCGCGCAGAAAACTCGTCTTGCGCGCGATCGAGGCGCCGTTGACGGCGTTGGCGAGGTGGCCGATCAGCGAGCCGGCGACGCGCGCGTCGAACACCACCGGCACGCGGCGCGTCGTGACTTTGCGCGGATTGAGCCGCTTGACCGCGCGCTCGCCGGCGTTGCGCCCGATTGTCGTGGCGCTTTCCAGGTCGGCGGCGTGCAGCGTCGAGGTGTAATCGTAATCGGTTTCCATGCCGGTGCCGTTGCCGGCGATGGCCGACATCGAGATCGAATGGTGCGAGTTCATGGCCGCGCCATGAAAGCCGTGGCTCGTCACCAGCACCAGGCCGCCGATGCCGGCCGAGGCCGCGGCGCCGCCGGATTTGCTGACGCCCGGGACCGCCATGGCGGCGGCCTCCGCATCGCGCGCGCGCCGCTCCAGTACGCTGACGTCGGGCATATCGGGATCGAGCAGGTCGAGGGCCGGCGGGTTGTGCTCCAACAGCGCTGGATCGGCGAGGCCCGAGAAGCGGTCCTCGGGCGCGGCGCGCGCCATGGCCACCGCGCGTTCGGCCAGCACCGCAAAGCCGTCGCCGTTGAGATCGTTGGTCGAGACCACCGCCTGCTTCTTGCCGACAAGCACGCGAAGGCCGAGATCGTCGCCTTCGGAGCGCTGCGATTCCTCGACCGAGCCGTCGCGCACCTCGACCGACAGCGACACCCCGCGCACGGCGAATGCGTCGGCCTGGTCGGCGCCGGCGCGCTTGGCTGCGGCGACGGCCCGTTCGGCGACGTCGGCTAGGGCAGTTTGGTCGAGGAGCGATGGCATTGGTTGGTGATTGGTTTATGCGGTGGTGAAAATAATAACAAGGCCAAGATGTGGCTGCGGAGCGCGGGATTCAAGCGCGCTCAGCCACGTCGATTCCGGCAATTTGCCTCGCGTCGGCAACGTCTCGTCAATCATGCGGCCCGTTCGCGCGGCAACACGACCTTTTAACCAGGATCCTTAAGCCGATTACGACCGCACTCTGGCAAGGTTGCGTCAACCGGGCGGCAACAGCCCGGGGGGAGTTCGAGTTTCGAGGCGTCACATGGAAGCCGGCAGGTTCGCTGCCGGGGCGGGCCGCGCGGGGGCAATCCCCTCGCGGCTCGACCCCTTCTCCTTGCCCGTGCGGTTCACCGCGGCCGACGACGCGGCCGACGAGCGGCTTCGCGTCGTCGACCTGCATCGCGAGCGCGTGGTGCTGCGCCGCTCGGTGCGCGGCATCCGCATGGCCTTGAACATGCCGGTCGCGTCCTATCGCGGCGTCGCCATCCGCTTGAGCGGCGAAACCGGCCATGCGCCGACCGCCATCGCCGTCGTGCTCGAGCACCGCGACCCGGCTCTGTCGCTGCCGCTGTTTGCCTCCGCCGAGCGCGACGACATCGTCGCCGAATGGCAAAGCTGGGGCAGGGTGCTCGGCCTGCCGCTCCTAGTCGCCGAAGGCGACGGATCTTTGCGCGAACCGTTTGCGCGCATGGGCGCGCTGCGCATCGAAGCGCCGACCTGGCGCCGCCGCCGCAGGAGCGCCATCGCCAAACGCCGGCCATCTCGCCTCTTGCGCCGCCGACCCGGCAAGCTGCCGGACACCCCGATCGTGCATCGCGGCGAACGCGAGATCATCGCCAGGAATTAACATCCGTCCCGCTATCGCGGGGCCACCCGGTTTGTCGATTGCCAAATCTTCCCGGATATTTGGCAAAACCTTCCCTGACATGTTTCGCCGAATAATGGCAGCATTCGTCCGGTTAGTCGGGCGACTTGCGGATGCGTGGGGTTGTAGCTCTCGATCGCGGTATAAGGGCGCCGGTATTTCGCCCGGCGTTGCGGTATCTCCATCTGCGGGGAGCCGCCGTTGTCGCGCTGCTGGTCCCGCAATCGGTCTTCGCGCAGCAGAGTCCGACCACTCTTCCTGAGATTCAGGTGATCGGGACCACGCCGCTACCGCCCGTTCGGCCCGCTGCCGCGCCCGCTTCGCGCTCTTCGGCTCAGGCGCAGGTTTCTCCGGCAAATCCTGCGGCGACGTCCGCGCCGATCGGCGAGGCCGGTGCGGTCGACCGCGACAAAGTTCCAGCCAACGTCCAGACACTCGCGGCGCCGGATTTCGACCATGCAATCACGCCGGACCTGCTCCAAGCCATGGCGCGGGGACTGCCCGGTGTCGCGCTCAATGACGAGACCGGCAATCAATACCAGCTCGGTATCAATTATCGCGGCTTCGTTTCGTCGCCGGTCCTCGGAACGCCGCAGGGCCTCGCCGTGTATCAGAACGGGGTGCGCATCAACGAGGTGTTCGGCGACGTCGTCAATTGGGACTTTATCCCCGATAAGGCGATCAACCGAATGACGCTGGTTCCCAGCAATCCCGTCTATGGGCTCAATGCGCTGGGCGGCGCGCTTTCGCTCGAGATGAAAAACGGCTTCACCTATCAGGGCGTCGAGGGCGAGGTGAATGGCGGCTCGTATGGCCGGATCGGCACCTCCGTGCAGGCCGGCGGCCAAAATGGCAACGCGTCCGGCTATATTACCGCGGACGCCGTCAACGATGCAGGGTGGCGTCAAGATTCCCCTTCGCGCTTGCGCCGCGTTTACGCCGACCTCGGCACCCGCGGCGATCAGACCGAGTTCCATCTGACCTTCACCGGTGCGGATAACAGTTTCGGTGCCGCCGCCGCGACGCCGATCCAGATGCTCAGCCAGAACTGGGCGAGCGTCTATACGCTACCGCAGACGACCGAGAACCAGCTGGCTTTTCTGACCGGCAGCGGCAGCTGGAAGCCGACCGATACCCTGACGTTCCAGGCCAATCTCTATTATCGCGGCTTTTGGCAAAGCCATGTCGACGGCAACGGCACTGATGCGACGGCTTGTCCGCCGCCGTCAACCTTGCTGTGCTTTCCCGATCTCGACGGTATTTTGTCGCCGCTCATGACGACAGGTGGGCAAACGGTTTCGGCCGCCGGGATTCTCGGCAGCAGCGTTTTGGGCGAGATCGACCGCACTTGGACATCCACCAACAGTTTTGGCGGCTCGGTGCAGGGCGCTTCGTCGGAGAAGATCTTCGGGCATGACAACAATTTTGTGCTTGGTATGAGCGTCGACCGTGGTCTCGTCCAATTCACCACCACGAGCGAACTGGGCACGATCAATGCGGACCAGTTTCCGGTCGTCGCAGGCACTGGTCTTTATATCGATCAGCCGTCAGGCGACGTCGCGCCGGTGCGGCTAGGCGCCAACACGCTGTATACCGGCTTCTACACGACCGATACCTTCGACGTGACGCCACGCCTTGCGGTCACTGCTGGCGGCCGTTTCAACATCGCCCAGATCGGGTTGGCGGACGAAATCGGCAACGACCCGGGCCTCGACGGAAGCCATGTCTATAGCCGCTTCAATCCCACTTTTGGGGCCACCTACAAGGTCACGCCGAACGTCACCGTCTACGGCAGCTACGCGGAAGCGAACCGGGCGCCCACGCCGCTCGAGCTCGGCTGCGCCGATCCGATGCGGCCATGCTTGATCGACAACGCTCTCGTCGGCGATCCCAATCTCAACCAGGTCGTGTCGCATACGTTCGAAGGCGGCGTGCGCGGGCACTTCGATTTCGCAAAAGGACTGTTCAATTGGAGCGTCGGCGCCTACCACGCGCTCAACGTCAATGACATCCTTGCCGTCGCCAGTCCAATTCCCGGCCACGAGTTTTTTCAGAATGGCGGCAATACGCTGCGTCAGGGCATCGAAGCCGCTGTCTCGTACAAGCAGGATCGCTGGACCGCCTATAGCAATTATACCGCGGTCGACGCCACGTTTCGCAATGCTCTGACTTTGTCGTCGCCGAACAATCCATTCGCCGACGCCAATGGCGATATCTTCGTCGTCCCTGGCGACCACTTGTCCGGGATACCGAGCTTCCGCTTCAAGGCCGGTGCCGACTATCAAATCACCGATCCATGGAAATTCGGCGCCGATCTCAACGTCATCGGCAGTCAATGGCTCGTCGGCGATGAAGCGAACCAGAATCCGAAGCTGCCGGCCTATTGGACGGTGAACCTGCATTCCTCCTATCGGCTTTCGAAAAATGTCGAGCTGTTCGGCCTCGTGCGTAATCTGTTCAACCAGCATTATTACCTTTACGGCACATTCTTTCAGACCGATTCATTTCCCTACTTGAACCTGACGGATACCCGCACCTTCGTTCCCGGCATGCCGCTGGCGGCCTATGCCGGATTGCGCGGCACGTTCTAGAGGCCGCTTTTTCACGCCGTGGTGGGCCGAAGCCCAAGGATCCGACCCTACCGGAAGGCAGCGGTGGTCTGCGCGCGCATCCGCTTGTCGCGGTCCGGAACTGGGCGCATTATTCTCCTCGATTAGCGTCACTTTAAAAAATCAAAATGGGGAGGAAGTGCGATGAGGATGCTCTCGCCGGCAATCGCGTTGATCGGCCCGCTGCTCATGGCCAGTGCGCTCACGCCGGTCCACGCGGCCGACATGACGTTCGAGCGTGCGTTCAATGCCAACAAGGAGCCGCAGAACTGGCTTCTGTATTAGGGCAATTATGAGGGCTATCGGTTCTCAACGATCAGCGAGATCAATACCGATACGGTCAAGAACCTGAAGCTCGTCTTCGCGGTCGCGCTCGGCGGTCTGCAGAGCGGCGGCCGCTACGCCTTCGGCAACCTCGAGGGCACGCCGATCGTGGACGACGGCATGATGTACGTCACCGACGGCTGGGGCAGCGTTTACGCGATCGACGTTTCGGCCGGCACCAAGGGAGCGATCAAATGGAAGTTCGACCCGGGCATCGACCGCGCCTGGGCCGGCGATGTTGCCTGCTGCGGCGTCAACAATCGCGGCGTCGCGCTGTGGAAGGACAAGGTAATATCGATCGCGCTGGACGGGCGGATGTTCGCCATCAACAAGGCGACCGGCGAGAAGGTCTGGGAGCGCAAGATCGCCGATCCGACTCTCGGCGAGACCATCACCATGGCGCCGCTTGTGGTGCGTGACCTGGCGATCGTCGGTCCCGCCGGCGGCGAGTTCGGCATCCGCGGCTTCATCGATGCGACGGATCTCAATACCGGCCAGCAGGCGTGGCGGACCTACACCATCCCGGGCGCGGGCGAGCCCGGCAACGACACCTGGAAGGACGGAGCGGACCATTGGAAACACGGCGGCGCGCCGGTCTGGGAAACCGCCACCTACGATCCTGAGACCGACACCATCTATCAGGGCATCGGCAATGCCGGCGCCGACTGGGATCCACAGTATCGGCCGGGCGACAACAAGTGGGCGGCGAGCGTGCTTGCGCTCAATCCGGCCAACGGCGCGATCAAGTGGGGGTTCCAGTACACGCCGAACGATCCGTTCGATTTCGACGAGATTTCCGAGCACCCGGTCATCGACGCCAAGGTCAATGGCAAGGACCGCAAACTCGTAGTCCACGCCGCGCGCAATGGATTTTTCTATGCCCTTGACCGCACCAATGGGGCGTTCGTGGGCGGCAAGCAATATGTCGACAAGCTCAACTGGACGACGGGACTCGATCCGGAGACCGGCCTACCGGCCAATTACGATCCCAAGGCCGGCGTCCAGGTCTATACGCCCGGAACCCACGGCATGCGCGGTGAGCCGCTGGCCAACATCTGTCCATCCCATTTCGGCGCCAAGAACTGGGAGCCGACGGCCTATAATCCGACGCTCAACACGCTCTACATCCCGTCGGTCGAAGGCTGCGATGGCCTCGAGACGGTCGCGCAAAAGGATTTTGCCGATCAAGGCGGAACGGTGAAGCCGCGTGAGCGCTTCAGCGGCGGCTCGTTCAAGATGACCGGACGCCTCTACGGCAGCCTTAAGGCAATCGATCCGACCACGGGAGATATCAAGGCCGCCGTGCGGCTCGACTTCCCGAACTATGCCGGTGCGCTCGCCACCGCCGGCAATCTCGTCTTCCTCGGCCAGGCCGACGGAACCTTCACCGCATATGACGCCAAAACCCTGCAACAGGCTTGGAGTTTTAGCGTCGGCACCGGCATCAATGCACCGGCCGTCAGCTATTCGGTGAACGGCAAGCAGTACATCGCAGTCCTGGCTGGCTCGCGGCAGTCCCCGTTCGTCATGCAAAACGATCCGTCGCTGAAATACTCCTCGACGACGTCCATGCTGTTCGTGTTCGGCCTCTGACCGAGCGCAATAATGACCGCTGCCGGCACGACTCACCGTCGTGCCGGCACCCGTTGCCAAACACGACAGTCCAGCCGCCTCATCGTATGCACGTTCGGTTCGCCCGCAAATATCCGGCCGTATTGGCACTGGTCGCGGCGCTTTGCGCGATCACGATCGGCCCCGTTCATGCGCAAAGCGCCGAAGAAACTCGTACGATCGAGCACGGCAAGGATATCTTCAAGATCAAGGCCACCTGCCAGTTCTGCCACAAGTGGGACGCCTCCGGCGACCAAGGCTACGGCGGCAACGCATTGTCGCTGCGCCAGACAAAGCTGACCCCCGCGCAGGTCGCCGAGACCGTCAAATGCGGCCGTCCCGGTACCGGCATGCCGTTTCACGACCAGTTCGCCTATACCGACAAGCGCTGCTACGGCGTCACGCGGACCGATCTCGGCAACGATGTGCCGCCGGAGCCCAATGCGTTTCTCAATTCCGACGAGATCGATGCGGTGGTGAAATATGTGTTCGCGAAGGTTGTCGGGCGTGGTCCGTCGACCTACGAGGAATGCGTCGAGTTCTGGGGAGCAGATACCCGCGAATGCGAGCCAATGAAGCAATGAGCCTCATGAGCCCGGCGGGCAAGGCTGCGATTATCCGCGTTGTTGCAGCGCTCGCCATCGCGGGCGGAAGTGGCGTCTACGCACAAACGCAGTCCGATGTGGGCGAAATCCATGGCCTAAAACTTGGGCTCCACGCCCAGGCAATGACATTGGACGGATGGGGCCAACTCGCCTGCGGCAGCGATGGCGGGCCGCCGCGTCAGGAGATCGACGCCTGGTCGGACTTCAAGAAATGCCGGCCGGAGGCAAGCGGCTTGCGTGAAGTCGCCGCCCGCTTCGACGACGAGGACGAATACGTCGCCAAGGCGCTCGGCGAGCCGGCCTACGCGGCGCAGCGGACTGGCACGCGGGTCGCCGGTCATCCCGTCGTTCTCTCGGCTTTGTTTGACGATGGCGGGATATTGCGCGGTATCCGTATGGTGAGCGATCCGCGCGCAACGCCGGCCGAGCGCCGTATGGCACACCTGCTGGGCGTGGCCGTGATCAACCGCTATGGCACCGATGGATGGAATTGCACGGATTTGCCGCCGGCTGAGGGCGAGTCCGCGGTCGGCGGCGTGTTCATCAAGCAGCGCTGCGACAAGACGATGCCGGAGCGGGCCCTCGCCGTGGAGACGCATTTTCTGCGCAAACCCGGCCAACATGACGTCGATCCGGACACCCATGAATATACCCAAGGCGAGTTCGAAAGCTGGACGCGGTTCGAGCTTTTCGATCCGAACTATCGAAAGCCTTGATCTGCACATTCGGTCAGGGATGTACGGTGCCGTCCGGCATGATGGTGCCGTTGAGCTTGACGCCAGTCAGGATCGCTCCGGTGAGAATTGCGCCGGTCAGGCGTGCGCCGGATAGATCGGCTCCGGTCAGATCGGCGCCTGAAAGATCGGCGCCGTAAAGGTCCGCTTTGGTCAACTTCGCGCCCTTAAGGTTCGCGTCGCGCAGTACCGCGTTCACCAAGCCGGCATTGTCGAGATTGGCGCCTTCGAGGTTGGCGCGGCGCAGCGAAGCCTCGACCAGATTGGTCTTGCTCAGGTCGGCTTCCCGTAAAGATGCATCATCGAGCCGGGTTGCGTTGAGCATGGCTTCGGCAATCCTGGCGTGGTCGAGCTTGGCGTGCACCAGATACGCTGTTTGCATTTTGGCGTTTGCGAGGTCGGCCTCGGACAGGTCCGCGGCGCTCAAATCCGATCCGTAGAACATCGCGTTCTCGGCCTTGGCCCCGACCAGCGACGCCGTCTTCAAGTCGGTCTTGTTGAGGTTCGCGTCGGTCAGATCAGCGCCGTCTAACTTCGCGCCGCCGAGCTTGGCGCGGTGCATGACCGCGTGGGACAGATCGGCGCCCGTGAGATCGGCACCGGACAAGTCTTTCTGCTTGAGCTGGGCTGCGACCAGCGAGCATTTCACGCAAGCTCGGCTTTGGCCGGCGAGGAAATCCGCCGCTTCGTCGGCATACGCCACGCTCGGCCGCGCCACAGCCGACAGGACGCCGGCCGTCAGCAACAAGGCGGCGAGCGCCTTGGCGTGGAGCGGAGCGAGCATGGTATCTGCCTGACCGCGGCGGGCGGCGATCATAGCGACTATGGCGAAGAGACGGCGCGATTGTACCAATGCAGCGCATCGACGCTGACGACACGCTCGTTGCCGTCGAACAGCTTGGCGACGCGCCCGCCGGATGCCTTGAACTCAAACGTTTTGACGCGGTCCTTCACCGGCACGGTGGCGTTGCGCATGATGTCGAGGCCCTGGTCGATCCTCCAAATCTGGTAGGAATTGGGATCGGCGGCTGAAAAGAATTTGGTCTCGGCCGAGAGCTTGCGGGCGACGCCGCGCTCATAGGTCAAGTGCAGCGACAGGTGCTCGCCGTTGGCGCCGGTGAAGTCCCAGGCGTCCTCGTTCTCGGCCGGGCCGCCCGCGGCAGCATGAGTGGAACGCTCGACGCGATAGGCGGAGGCGGCCTGGTAGACATTGAACGGGCCTGGAGCGGCTTTGGGATTATTGGTGATGCCGTCGATCATCATCTGGCCGTCCATATCATTGCTGCCGGTCTTTTTGATGAGCGAGGCGAAATAGACCATCTGCTCGGTACCGGCCGGCGCGCCGTCCGGGCCGTTGATGTCGACGCGATCGACGAAGATTAAGCGCACATTGCAATCCTTGGCTGGCCCTGAGGTCGCCACGAACGGTTCCCAGCCGTCGGGCAAGAGCGCCTTGAGCGCTTGGCTGGAGACCGCAAGGTCGAGCTGCATGCGTACTTCGGCGCTCTGCTCGAGAAGGGTCTGGGCGTTCGCCAACCCGGCTGGCCCGACGAACGTGGCCAGAATGACGACGACACCGATCGCGCCCTTTGCGAGCATTTATGCCTCCCTATGAGTCCCATTTCGGGACCTCGCTTATCAGACCCATGCTAATCGAAACGCGTCCATTCCGTAATGCCAATTCGGCAGGGGCCCGCTCGGACGTGACGTGGCGGCCTATGTTCGGCTAACATCTGCGACATAATACAGAGGGCCCAAAGGGAGGGACCGATCAGCGTACAGTCCGCGGCTGCGTTTGCGGGCCCGCCGCAAGCGCCGACTTTGCTGAAGCGCTGGTGCGGTGCGCTCTGGTATGAGCGCTCGATTCGCGCCCAGCTCTTGCTCGCATTCGTGCTGATCGATGTCATTGCCGTGCTCGTTGCCGGCAGCGTCGTCATTTTGCGCGCGCGCATGCAAACGCGCGTCGAGATGGCCGCTTCGATGCGCCTTGCCGACTTGTTGGTCGAAGACGCCGTCCATCTCGCCCGCCAGGAGGTTCCGGCCGAGCAATTTTTGGCGTCGCTGCCGGCGCAACTGCAGTCGATGCGCCATGTCCGGTTCGTGGTCAGCGACGCCGCGGGCTCTCCGATCGCTGTGACGCCACTCGGCCGCGCCGCCGCGGAGCGCGACGCCACCCCACATTGGTTTACGGCGCTCGTCGCACCGCCGGTCGAGACCCGCGATGTCGCCGTGACCGTTGATGGCCTGCGGATTGGGCATGTCGAGATTATCGGCGAGCCAGCTGATGAAATTACCGAGGTCTGGGATAACGCCGTCGCCATCGGAGCGGTGGCGGTCGTGCTTAACATCGTCATGATCGGCCTTCTCTATGTTCTATTCGGCCGTGTTCTCGATCCGCTCACCGTACTCGCGAACGGCCTTTCCGACCTGGAGCGTCAAACCTATAGCGTGCGGCTGCCGCAACCGCGGGCGCGCGAACTGTCGGCGATCGCCGAGCATTTCAATGCCCTGGCGCTTGCGCTTGAGGCCGTGCGCGGCGAAAATTTGCGGCTCAATCGCAGGCTGATCACGGCTCAGGACGACGAGCGGCGGCGCACCGCACTGGAATTGCACGATGAAGTCGGGCCGTGTCTGTTTGGATTAAGAGCCAATGCATCGTCGATCGCGAGCGCGGCGCAAAACCTGCCCGATCTGGCTAGGCAGAGCGTTGCCGAGCGCTTGCGCGACATCCTGGCCATCATCGAGCATTTGCAATCAATCAACCGCAGCATGCTCGACCGCCTTCGACCGATGGCGCTCGGTCACGTTCCGCTCAAGGACATGCTCGGTCAGCTCGTCAACGAGCGCGCGCGGGAGCATCCGCAAATTGCATTTTCCATCGTGGCCGGCGATCTGCCGCGCGGTTTTGGCGATTCGATCGACCTGACGATCTATCGATGCATCCAGGAAAGCTTGACTAATGCCATACGCCACGCCGAAGCGAAGCATGTTACCGTCAAACTCGATCCTATCGAGAATGGAGCGTCTTTGGCACTGACCGTGGTTGATGACGGGCGTGGCATGAGCCAACCGACGCCGGCGGGTTTTGGCACCCGCGGCATGAAGGAGCGTGTCGAAGGTCTCGGCGGCCGTTATAGTATCGAAAGCGAGCCCGGCAATGGCACCAGTGTGCGGATCGCGATCCCCATCGCCGAAGGTACGGCTGAGGCTGGGACATCGAATGGCTGAGAGTAAATGACCAGCGTCCTCGTCATTGACGACCATCCGATCGTCCTGCAGGGCTGCCGGCGCATGCTGGAAGACGCAGGCGTCACCGACGTGCTCGAGGCGCGAGACGCGGCTTCCGGCTACAAGCTCTACCGCCGTCATCGTCCCAACGTGGTCATCGTCGACCTCGCCATGCAGGGCAGCGGGCTCAGCGGCCTGCCGTTGATCCGCCGCATCAATGCGCACGATCCGGCGACGCGCATCCTCGTCTTCAGCATGCACAGCGATCCCATCATCGTGGCGCGCGCGCTCGAAGCCGGCGCCACCGGCTATGTGCTCAAGGACACCGCGCCTGCCGAATTGATGAAGGCCTTTGAGAAAGTCCGGGCCGGCATGCCGTATTTGCATGGCGATCTCGCCATGCAGGTGGCCCTGGTGCACACGCCTGCGCGCCAGAATCCACTCGCGGAGCTGACGCCGCGGGAGCTGCAAACGCTGGCTTTGCTGGCGGAAGGCAAGCCCTATGGCCGCATCGCCGAGGAGCTTAATGTCAGCTACAAAACCGTCGTCAACGTTTGCTCACAGCTCCGGCAGAAACTCGATGTTCGCAGCCTCGCCGAGCTGATCCGCTCCGCCGTTCGGCTTTTGGCGACGGCCTCGTAGGTTCTATTTTTGGAAGGCGTGCGCGCGGATGTAATGCCAGAGCTGATCGATCTCATCGTCGCTTAACACGCCTTTCCACGGCGGCATTTGGTTTTTGCCGTTACGGACCGAATTGTCAAAACGCGGGCGTTCATCCGCCTTCAGCCGGCGCAAATCGAAGGTCTGGCCGGTATTGACCAGATCGTCGCCATGGCAGGCGGCGCAGCGCGTGTTGTAGACGGTTTCTCCGGCGGCGATTTTGTCTTGGTCCGGCGCAACGTCATCCGCCAAGGCGCTTGGCGAACACCACGGCGTCGCGATGAACGCGATTGCGGTCAATAGAGCGGCAATGCCGATTGAACACGACTTTCTGCGGATCATATTCAGTCACGCGTCTGCGATACGAAAGAGGCCGCAACCGGCGGCCTCTTGGTGTCGAGTAAACTTCAGGTCCGACGTTATTTGTCGAACAGCGCGAACGTCCACAACGTCACGCCGGTCGGCAGGTTCTCGAGATTGGGATCGCCGGCGCGTTGCGCATAGACGCCGCCGATGCCGCTCATGACGGTGATGTATTGCTTACCGTCCTTCTCCCAGGTCACCGGCTGACCGACGATGCCGGACGGCGTCTGGAAGCTCCACAAGATCTTGCCGGTATCGGCGTCGAGCGCCTGGAATTCGCCCGTCATCACGCCGGTAAAGACCAGGTTGCTCGCCGTGACCATGGTGGAGGAGTAGTTCGGGCTGCGGTACGGGGTCTCCCATTTCGATTTGCCGGTCATGGGATCGACTGCTTTCAGATAACCGCGCACGTTCGGATCGTCGGTGACCACGGTGCGCTTGACGGTGGGAACGCCGGACGGTGTTCCGGGCGTAAGCTTCGGCGGCAGCGGTGCCTCATAGGTCATGCCAACGTTGAGCGTATTGATGTAGAGCATGCCGGTCTTCGGGCTGAACGACATGTGCTGCCAGTTGGTGACGCCGGACACCGAAGGCCACACGGTGACCTTATCGCCGGCCAGCGCCCCCTTGAACACGTCGGTCACGACCGGCCGGCCCGTTTCCATGTCGACGCCGCTCGCCCAGTTCACCTTGCCGAATGTGTTCGCTGCAAGGAGCTTGCCGGTCTTGGCGTCCACCACATAGAGGAAGCCGTTGCGGTTGGCTTGCATCACCACCTTGGTCGGCTTGCCGTCGACGTTGATGGTGGCGTTGATCGGCGTCTGCACCGCGTCGTAGTCGAACGGATCGCTTGGCGTCGCCTGGTAATACCAGACGCGTTCGCCGGTCTCCGGGCGCATTGCCCAGATCGAAT
>Ga0181524_10001683_pt1 | contig 24721 bp, 22 predicted proteins | sample PEATcosm2014_Bin_34_FD_119761 | JGI IMG/M metagenome (GOLD analysis project Ga0181524, IMG submission 119761) | Peatland microbial communities from MTU Mesocosm Facility, Houghton, MI, USA - PEATcosm2014_Bin05_60_metaG | ecosystem: Environmental > Terrestrial > Soil > Wetlands > Peat | place... | reverse complement strand
GTTCGGCAAGGTCAGATGTTCAACCTCAACTTCGTTGGGTCGCGAATCCTGGAACTTCTCAAGAGTGGGTCCGCCGAATCAGCTATTGTCGATGAGATCAGCCGGGAGTTTGACGTGAGCCGGAACCTTGCTGAGAAAGATGTGCGGGAATTTCTTCAGAACTTGAAGAAATGTCACCTGGTCGAAGAGCACGAATCGGGCGTGGCGGTTTGAGCTGGGACCAAGATCATGCAATCGACACAACAATCCCACCGAGAGATCTATCGCGCCATTGTGCTCGGGCAGGGTGGGAATGAACTGCTTACCAGTTGCAACTGGCGGTGTGAATGAGGTGTACATCATGTCGTTTCTTATTTTGAAAGCGTATTTGAATCTGATTCGCTTCGATCTCTACTTGGCGCGGGGTAATTTCGCGGCGCTCTACGACAAGGTTCGCAACTATCCGGTGGGAAAGACGACGCCTGCTCCAGACGCAGTGGAATGCATTTGTTCGGCGGTTGACATGGCTTGTATCTGGTACTTGAAAGAGGCGCTTTGTTTGCAGCGCTCAGCAGCGACGAGTTGCCTCCTCAAGAGCCACGGGATATTCGCCCAAATGGTAATCGGGGCAAAACAGTTGCCATTCAAGGCGCATGCCTGGGTCGAGGTCGATGGTCGCGTAGTCAACGACAAACCGTACGTGCCGGAAATGTACGCAGTCTTGGATCGATGTTAATAAACGACAAGTTGAGGATTCTGGGCAAAGGCAACTATTATGAGCGTCCAGTTTGGAAGATGGAATTTCGAAGGCCAACCGCCTGCCCCGGACTACATCGAGAAGGTCAGCGCGACTCTCGCTCCCTACGGCCCCGATAGCAACGAATCTTATTCCAAGGGTGGCGTAGGGATCCTCTATCGCGCCTTCCACACCACGAAGGAATCGCGTCGCGAGAAGCAGCCGCGTATTTCTTCTTCCGGGGCCGTGATCACTTGGGACGGCCGCTTGGACAATCCTGCTGAACTCATCGACGAGTTGCGCGACTCCTTGACCAATGGTTCCACAGACTTGGCCATCGTCGCAATGGCCTTCGAAAAGTGGGGCGCTGATTGCTTTGCAAAACTCATCGGAGATTGGGCGCTCTCCATCTGGAACCCTGGCAAGCGCTCGCTGATCCTGGCCAAAGACCCCATCGGCACACGCCATCTTTATTACTCTTTCGACGACGATCAGGTTACTTGGAGCACGATTCTCGATCCACTCGTCCGACTTGGGGGTAAAACCTTCGCTCTCAACGAAGAATACATCGCCGGTTGGTTCTCTATGTTTCCGGCCGTGGATTTAACACCCTGCGTCGGCGTTCACTCCGTGCCGCCGTCTTCGTCCGTGCTCCTCCGACCCGGAAAACACGCAGTGAGCAAGTATTGGGACTTCGACCCAAAGAACAAAATCCGTTACCGCACTGAGGCTGAATACGAGGAGCACTTCCGCGTCGTTTTCGCAAAAGCGGTCCAGCGCAAACTCCGTTCCGATAGGCCCGTTCTCGCCGAGCTCAGCGGTGGCAGGGACTCCTCATCCATCGTCTGCATGGCCGATACCATCATCGTCCGCGGCACCGCTGACACGCCTCGCCTCGATACCATCTCCTACTATGACGACTCCGAACCCAACTGGAACGAGCGTCCCTATTTCACCGAAGTTGAAGAAAAGCGCGGCCGAACCGGCTGGCACGTCAACGTCGGCGCGCAAGATCCGAAGAAAATCCCCGCACCTGAACCACCGCCCGAAGCTGCTGACGGCCGCTTTGTGCCAACTCCCGGCTACGATGGCCGCACTTCTCTGCACTTGAGGATGTGTATGGCCCTGCAAGGAAATCGCGTCGTGCTTTCCGGCATCGGTGGTGACGAAGTTATGGGCGGCGTGCCAACGCCCGCGCCCGAACTTGAGAATCTTCTCGCAAGAGCACAATTCGGCGCCCTTGCTCATCAGCTGAAAGTCTGGGCGCTGGAAAAGAGAAAGCCCTGGTTCCATCTGTTCTGGGAAGCCGCCCGTGGATTCTTCCCTACCGCCCTCGTGGGTGTCCCGCAATACATGCGCCCGGCCCCATGGCTGCAGTCCAGCTTTGTGAAGCGCCATTGGGCCGCGCTGACCGGCTACCCCTCCAGGACGAAGCTATTCGGTCCTCTGCCAAGCTTCCAGGAAAATGTGAGCACACTCGACGCCTTGCGAAGGCAACTGGCGCTCACCGCTTTGCCATTCGAACCGCATTACGAGAAACGCTATCCCTATCTGGATCGCGGCCTGCTGGAATTCATGTTCGCGATCCCGCGGGAACAACTGGTCCGCCCGACCCAACGCCGTTCCCTCATGCGCCGCGCACTCGTCGGCATCGTGCCAGACGAGATCCTGAACAGGAAGATGAAAGCATTTGTTGCCCGTTCACCAATGGTAGCCATCGCAAACGACTGGGCCCATTTCGCGGGTATGACTCAGAACATGCTTAGCAGTTCGCTCGGAATTGTTAGCCCGGAACGTATCTCGGAGGCCTTGCAGAAGGTTCGGCGGGGCGAAGAAGTCCCCATGATCGCGTTGCGGCGTACGCTCTGCCTCGAAGAGTGGCTCAAGGATCTTCGCGCCTTGGGGATCATAAATCTGCATACAACCTTGAAGCCTAGCCTGAGATGGCAGGCTTCTATCCAAGGCTACCGCCTCTCAGGCCAACAAAAACAGTCGCGAGGAACATATCGAGATCGAACGGACAGCATAGGGAGCAAATCATGAGCGTCCAGTTTGGAACATGGAATTTCGAAGGCGAGCCACCTGCCCCGGACTACGTCGAGAAAGTCAGCGCGACTCTCGCTCCCTACGGCCCCGATAGCAATGAATCCTATTCCAAGGGTGGCGTAAGGATCCTCTATCGCGCCTTCCACACCACGAAGGAATCGCGTTGCGAGAAGCAGCCATGTATTTCTCCGTCTGGCGCTGTTATCACCTGGGACGGTCGCTTGGACAATCGCGCTGACCTCATTAGCGAGCTGCGCGGCTCTTTGACCGTCAATTCCACGGACGTGGCCATCCTCGCGGCGGCGTATGAAAAATGGGACGCGAACTGTTTGGGGAAGCTGATCGGGGATTGGGCGCTCTCTATCTGGAACCCTGGCAAATGCTCGCTGATCCTGGCCAAAGACCCCATAGGTACGAAGCATCTTTATTATTCATTTGACCACAAACAGCTAACTTGGAGCACCATCCTTGATCCGCTCGTCCTGTTCGCGGGCAAAACCTTCGAAATCTGCCAAGAGTACATCGCCGGTTGGTTCGCCATCATGTTCCCCGCAGCGCACCTTACGCCTTACGTTGGCATCCAGGCCGTCCCGCCATCCTCGTCCGTGCTCCTCCGACCTGGAAAGTGCATCGTCAGCAAATACTGGGATTTTGATCCAAGCAAGCGCATCCGCTACCGCGCCGACGCCGAATACGAAGAACGCTTCCGCTCCGCCTTGGCCACAGCCGTCCAGCGCCGCCTCCGTTCCGACCACCCCGTCCTCGCCGAACTCAGCGGGGGCATGGACTCCTCCTCCATCGTTTGCATGGCAGACGTCGTCATCGCCCAAGGCCGAGCCCAATGCCCCCGCCTCGACACTATCACTTGGTACGACGAATCCCAGCCAAACTGGGGCGAACTCCCCCATTTCACCAAGGTCGAAGAAAAACGCGGTCGCACCGGCCACCACATCAATGCCGCCGCCTTCAAGGAAGACCACTCGCCCATACCATTCGGCACCGAATTTGCAAGTGATCGCCTTGCTGCAACGCCAATCCCCAACAGTCGTAGATCCCAATTTTTCCGACAGAACGCAGCATACATAAAGTCCCAAGGCTACCGCAGCATCCTCTCCGGCATCGGAGGCGAGGTCACAGGCGACGGCGTGCCCACTCCAACGCCGGAATTCCAAAATCTCCTGGCAAGAGCACGATTCGTTACCCTCGCTCGTCAACTGAAAGCCTGGGCCGCGAAAATGAGAAAAAAACGACTCCCGCTGCTGTGGTACGCCGTTCGAGGATTCGCCCTCCAGGACATACCAGAATACGTAAATCCAGCCGCTCCCTGGTTTCACCCCGACTTCACACACCGCAATCGCGCTGCCTTCCGCGGCTATTCCTCCAGAATCAAACTGCTCGGCCCCTTGCCCAGCTTTCAGGATCACATCGATAAATTATCAACCACTCAGAGATTCGTGGCGTCCTGTGGCCTCAACTCAGAGTTGCTCTGCGACATACGCTATCCCTACTATGACCGGGATCTGCTGGAATTCATGTACGCCATCCCTCGCGAACAAACCGTCCGCGTCGGCCAGCGCCGTTCCCTGATGAAACGCGCTCTTGTCGGGATCGTCCCCGATGAAATCCTGAACCGAAAGAAGAGGGAGGCTGCTCCCCAAGAGTCGCCGAAAGGCAGCCCCAAAGAACTACCCCACTTGCCTGAGATAGGGCAGCACATCGTCAGCGGCGCCATCGGGATCGTAGACCTAGACCGATTTGCGGAGGCATTACAGAAACTTCGGCGCAACGAAGACGTTCCCATCGGCAGCCTCAACCGCACCCTGACACTGGAATCATGGCTCCGTCACCTCACGCTCCAAGGAGTCCTGACGAACTCGGTGTCGACAAAGAGGCAAGAATACTCCTCGTCTGTGGAAGCCAATGGGCTCCAAGAGACGACTCAGCCCAAAAGTTTAGCTAGCTAGCCATGTACGTGAACTTCAACAAAGAAAGGAGGTGAAAACCATGAAATACGAAACTCCAGAACTGACGGCATTGACGACCGCAATCAATGCCATTCAAGGCCCAAGTGGGAGCAAAACGGACAGTCCGTTAGCAGATAGCCCAATTATGGACAAGGAAGGCGTAGGTGCATACGCAGATTGGGAGTAGTGAGAAACTAGGTCTCTGTCAGAGCGTTCCGATCGTCGGGCGCTCTGGCAGTTTTATGTGGGTCCATAAACATCTGCAAACGAAGATTGGAAATAGTTGTCAACACAGCTTGTGTGCATTGCCGGAGGGGATTTACACAAGGTCATCCATCATGAACCATGAGTCACTTTGTTTTCTTCGTTCTCTTCTTGCAGTTTCCGTAACTCGCGCCAGCGGGCGTACTGCTCGGCTTTGGTCGGGTCTGGGTCTTCTTCACCCCTGAGCCAAAAACGGAACCAGTCCACCGACCCACCCTGCGACGCCACTCGTTCGGCCGGATTGGTCAGAATGTGCTCGTCGGTATTTAGCATGATTAGGTCTACTGGTTTATGTAGGTAGTGAAGCCCAGCGTAGGCCGCCCACATGGAAAGCAAACTCGCGCGCCCTTCTCCCACGACCATCAACGGTGCCTTTATCTTGTCAAGGTTGAAGCCCGGAGACCGTTTCAGCCATTGCTGCAAACCTTCCCCGAACGGTGGAGCACCAATGGCGGGATTAGCTTCCCTAGGAAGACGGTCGGACCAAAGTATGTATTGAAAATAATCAAACATTACACCGTCTGTGATGGAAGCAGCTGCGAGGTTTAGAGAACTAGTCGTGAGCATATCCATCACTTCGAAACATGTACGGCTGAATCCAATGATGCCAATCTTGTTCGGATCCGCCACTCCATCCGCCACTAGTTGCTTCGCGGCAGTTTCATACATGGAAGCATTGCAAGGCCCTTCTTCTGGGGTGTCCAGTGGACACCATCCCTTTGCAGCAGTTTGCAACACTACAATTCCCGCCGCAGCCAGCGCTCGGGCCGCGAATGCGGTTGTAAATACGCCGGATGGTCTAAATTCTGACTCCACGAAACCATGCGTCTGAATGACCAGCGGATAGCGCTCTCCCGCTTTGTAGCCAACCGGCTTGTAAAGCCCCCCTTTCCAGTCTCGTCCTTCTTTGTCCTTCCATTCATACACATCGGCCTCTCCCAGTTCCAGGTTCTTGAGTTGTGGATTGGGATCCCACAGGATGCGCGATTTCTCTTTGTTCCTAGCCATCAATAACGGGGGAGTATTGAACCCCTGTTTCACGGTAACCGCGAGGTCGTTGTGTTGTGTTTTGGCTTCTCCTTTGACCACTCCAGCAATTCTCCAGGTGCCTTCAGAACTCTGCTGATATTCTGCGGTTCCGCCAGGTTGCTCTCCGTGCGGCATAAAAGTCACCAAGACCCGATGTTTATCTCCTCCTGCGAAACTTACAGATGTGATGTAGTGGTAGCCTTCTTCAAAGGCTTGCCTGTAACTTTCCTTGCCATAGTCAACACTCTTTAACGTTTCCACACAGGTGCGGTTATCAGAGGCTAGATCTATGACCGCAATACACGGCCGAGAAGGTACTTCATCGTTGGATGTAAGGAATGTTCCTGGCAAGAGGATCGCTTGGCCATCGCTAGACCAACTAGGTGTGCCGCTAGAGAACCAACCCGCATCGTTGCTTGTCGGGGCGTCTGTCAAGGTTTGTACGGAGCCTGTTCGAAGGTTGACGCGGACGTATTGATGAACGGACCTATCAACATCCAAGTCCTTGTGCCCGGCGTGAATTGGAGCAAAATAGGAAGCACACGGCGGGACATAAAGCTTCTCCCATGTTGCTGAAACCTCAGCAACCGGTAATTGAGTAACTAAACTGAAACCGTCCGGTGATAATTCCAAATCGTTGCCAACAAAGGCCAAAGCAACGTCCTTACTCTTAACTTCGAAGCGATGTCCTTCTACAACCTCCCATAACTTAGCTCGGTTAGAAGACGGCCCTTCTGTTAGGCTCTCATTTGGGAACAGCAATTCAATGGACGGGCGCCCCGTTCCAACAATCGCCGGTAGCTTAGCGTCTGTCTGCCGCTCCTTCTCAAGGCCTGATGAATCAACAGTGGTGTAGACGTAGTGTTGCCGGCTGCGTACCTCGAAGCCCTTGACCGCCTCCGTCACAGGCGTTAGCGGCTCAATGGTTTTCTCCATAAGATTGGCCAAGGTAAGTTGCTGAATGTTGCCACCAATGCGCTCCAGGAAAGCCACTCCACTCGAGTCACTGAGCCAACGCCAATCGTTAATGATCGCACCTTCCTTGTAGCTGCAACGACTTATTTGCCACGCAGGGGATAGCGGCTTTCCACCGTCAGGAGATGTCAGGAAACTCTCAATATCCGAACTCCGGTAGAATCTAAGGTTATCCTCGACACAATTTAGGTCCAACCGCCCGCGCTCGCTCCAGACAACGACATATTGTCCGTCCGGGGAGAAACGCACTTGTGGCTCTCCCCCGTGAGGAGTGCCAAAGAGCGTTAGACCGATCTCATCCGCGACAGTGAAAGGTCGCTTCGTTTGCTGCGCCTGTGCAATTATAGGATCCATATAGCTTGAGCGTAGGAAAACAGCGACTAAGAATAAGGCTAAGCGCATTTACTCTCCCTCGAGACGAAACTTGAAAAATGAGTCCGTTCTGAAAGTACTTGGCGCCTTTTGTTCCGGAAATCGATGTTTCAAGCGGAACAAACTAGCAGCGCACCAGTTGGATAGTGTCGGCCATACGTCATCCTTTCGGTCCTCCTGATAACAGAACTGGACTCCTTACAACGGACAGTCAGAAGATGAGTTTCAGAGCAAACTGTATCGAACGCGCCCCGCCCATCTGATACAGCGGGCTCAAGACGCCCAAGGAATTCGCGAGCGTGGCCGTCGCTTGCCCAAAGGTGGGCGAACCGAAGGTTGAATCAATCGTGCCGAAATTAGGATGGTTGAAAAGGTTGAACGCTTCGGCCCGGAATTGGAGCCTCAAGTTCTCGTAAATCGGGAATTCACGGCGCACAGCTAAGTCCATCTGCCATGCACCGAATCCCCTCGCAAAGTTTCGTGGGACGTCGCCAACGCCGGAATTTGCAACGGTGAACGCTTGAGGGTTAATCGCCCAGCCTCCCGGACATCCTTGTCCCGGAGCAAGATCCCCCAACCCTTGAAGAACAGTGGCACAATTCGAACCATACAGATAGACCGGTTGACCGGGAGCAAAGTTGAGTCCTGCATTATAGAGTTGCCCATTGGGTAGCGGGAGTTGGTTTCCGTTCAAGGGTACGGGAAAAGCCGTTCGCGCTGTAAGGCGGTTATCGAGTCCCCAATGGTGCAACACAGCCTTCAGAAACACGGATTGTCCGACGTTTGGCACGTCGTAGGAAAACGCGGTCGAAAGATTGTTCCTGACATCGAAATCACAATCGCCGCGTTGATGCTGCGTGCCCAGGTCACGGTTCACGGAGCCATAATCTAAACAGTGAGACCATGTGTAGGAAGCCAGAGCGGTCAGCCCCCTGCTCAGCCTCCGCCGGAACTGAATCTGCAACGAATCATAGTCTGAGGTCAGGCCGTTTCCGATAAGAGTAAAGTAGTCTCCGTCCGGGTTAGTGGAACTTTCATAAAAATTCTCCAGCAGTAGCCTCGATGCGTGCGAACCAACATAGGAGATCGTCAGAACTTGCGATTTGCCGAGTCCCTGCTCGACGCTCGCGTTCCACTGAAGCGTATACGGTAGTTGCAGATGTGGGGCAAAACCATACAGAGCACTGGATGGCGACAATACAGGCGGATTCGTGATGGGTTGAATCAGTGCCGCTGCGTTGTTCGAAAACTGCCCGGACGTAAACGCCAAGCTCGCAAACCCTGGATTACTGAACGCGAGCGATCCCAACTGTTGACCCGTATCAAAGAAAACCCCACCACCACCCCTGACGACCATTTCCCAGCCCGGTACATCATGGAGGATATACACGGCACCCAATCGAGGTGCAAAGTTACCATACGTCGTTTGCCACGGGGGTGTGCCCTGAGGTGCCAAAGTCCAGTTGTCCGGTCCGCTTCCCTGAATTGTGTACGGTTTCAACCCTTGTGTTACGCTAGGTGGAGGATTCAACTCCCAGCGCAACCCCAAGGAAAGGCTCAAACGGTTTGATAGTTTCCACTCATCCTGAGCAAATGCCGAAAAGTTGCTGTACAGAGGGTGTGCTGCAGCATTGGCTTCCGCAATTACGAATCCGGCGGTATTCGTCTCGACAGCACTTTCGTCAAAATAGTAATACCCCGCCACCTGACTAGATGGAACTGCATAAGGGGCAAGCCTGCGATAATCCGCACCGAACTTCAACTGATGTCGCCCCAAAGAAAGAATCACCGTATCTACCAGGTTCCACTGCTTCTGACTACCAGAATTCATTTGCTGGTTCAAATCCGGATTACCACCGAAGAGAAGCGCTACTCCTACTACCGCGTCAGAATTGAGCCCCGTGAGCTGCGCCAAATCCGCAGGCGTGCTGCCCCCAAATTGAGTAATAACGACATGCCTTGTTACGTCGCTTGAAGTGTAATTGAGGCGAAATTCGTTATTCACGCGGCTCGTAAGAATGCTACTCGCACCAGCCGTATAGGTGCGCAGAGTGAAAGCGCTTACTTGATTTGTTGATGGGCTGAAGCCTTGTCCCCGGACGGCCGAGTTCGAGGATGCATCACTAAACCGAAAGAAAACTCTCAACTTGTCGTTGAAGACGTGATCAAGGCGCGCGCTCGTGGAATCGATCGCACTTGGGTTGGACCAAGTTCCGATGAATTGAGCTGTTCCATCGACCGTATCATCGAGCCCGTTAGGCACGGGAAAGGCATTGACGACCGGCTGAAGAATGCTGGGTGCTGGGGCTCTTCCTGCTGGACAGCTACTAGCCATACCTCGCATGCAAAGATCTGGCACATAACTAGTCGACGCGGCTTGCGGTGAGGTCAGACGCAGCCCCTCATACGAAACAAAAAAGAACGTCTTATCTTTTCCATTGTATAGACCAGGAATTATCACCGGGCCGCCGAATGTACCTCCGAAATCATTCTGCCGTAGCGGAGGCTCATTTTGCTGAAAGTAATCATTGAACCAGTCGTTTGCATCGAAGTAGCCGTTCCGCAGATAGTCGTAGCCGGTTCCGTGCCATAGATTCGTCCCCGACTTCGTCTCGAACGCGAACTGGCCGCCGGGGTTCCGTCCGTACTCGGCTGAGTACGTAGAACTCTGCACGCGAAACTCCTGGAGATCATCGACAGAAACCAAAGCCTGCGTGGTACCCAAAGCCGTTGAGGCAGGCACTGAACCACTTGCCCCTCCCCCGAAAAGCAAGTCAGTACCGGCAGCCGCTCCCACGTTGGCGCTAACACCATCCACGGTGTAGTAGTTCGATTCCGTGCGCTGCCCGTTCACACTGAATTCACCAGTCATGCCAAGGGAAGAGACGCCAGCCTGTGGGGTTTGTGTAACAACTCCCGGCGTGAGCAAAATCAAATCCTGGAAGCTACGCCCATTCAGCGGCATGTTTTCCACATACGTGTCATCGATCACCGTGCTGACCGATGCGTCCGTGGTGTTGATCATCGACGCGCCGCCTTGAACCGTCACGATTTCGAAAACGGCCCCTACCGGCAGGGTAAAGTTGATAGACAGCGCATCCTGGATGTTGAGAACAATATCGGGCTTGATGAGTGTCTTGAATCCCACTTTGGAAACCTGAAGCCGGTACGGGCCTGGCGGGAGATTTGGCACGACATAGATGCCATCATCATTGGTCTTGCCGGAGTACTTGACGCCAGTCGCATCGTTTATTACCAGGATGTCAGCACCGGCGATTACTCTGTTCGAGGGATCAAGCACAAGGCCATTGATGGTCCCATTGGGGGACTGTGCCGCCAGGGGGAGGGCTAGCGACACGGCATAAGCGAAAATAAAAGCGATGCGGGGGAAGCGCACGCGCACGGTGATTCTCCTGTGGCCGACGGATTCGGAAATCCTATTCAGGTCTACGGAGAGGGGTCTCACCTGGTACCACTCCTTCCTTAATTGTTTGGAGCGTGCCGGAACCAGGAAAGATGCAACTGCGATTAAGGATGATTCGGGTCGACTCGCAGATAAGCAAAGAGGAGGGGTTTGCCGCTTGGCTTGCGACTGCCGCCATTCGGCTCGATCGTAACGAACACAGCATCAATTTGTGCTAGCAGTTTCGGGTCGTCCAACTTCAAGACCCAGCGCTTCTTTGCGGCATTGTCCTCGTAGAAGATACCGAGGGGGAACGCCTGCTCCCGGTCCGGTCCGCGCCGGCCCCACACTTGGAACGTGCCGGCGTTCTTCGCTACAGTCTGCTGATCCAGGTCATAGGCGTAGAAGATCAGCGACTTCCCCTTCGTGTAAAACACGCGCCCATAAGGCTTCTGGGTCGCTCCGGTGCGGGCCACGTCGTAGACTTCGGCGACATACAGATCCCGCGCGCCAATGAGTTCCCGAATGTCACGGTCGTGTGCGAGCAATTCCTGTTGCTGATCCACGGCAGCGTCACGCTGATGCAGCAGGTTCGTCAGTTCGTTGACTTTTGCGTCTAATGTCGCCGCCCGCTTTGCATCTTGGGAAGACTGTTCTGCAATCGAATCCAGTTTCTTCTGCAATGCCTGCGCACTCAATTGCGCGCTATTGAATCTCTGTTGCGCCTCAGTCCGCTGCTCGATGAGTTCCTGTCGTCCAGCATCCGCGTTGCGTAGAGCAGTATCCGACTGCTCCTGCGCCGCTTTCATCTGATCTATTTTCGCGGACTGCTGTTCCAACTGTCGGCGCAGACTGGCAATCAGGCTGTCACGTTGCTCGACCTGGGCGCGCGCGACCTCGCGTTCGTGGCTAGCGTCACTTAACTTCTCTTCCAATGAAATCTGGCTTTGCGTGTCTGGATGGGGTGCTGTAACGTTTGCGGCGTTTGTCCCGCGGCGAATACCGACCTGATAAGCACAGAAACCGAGAGCGATGAAAAGCAGTATTCCGGCAGCGTAGAGGGCCCATACACTGCGCCAAGCGGCGGCGCTCGCAGGGGAAAGGACTCGACGAGCGCTATTTTGACGGTGGGGCTGAATCGGCCCCTTGCGCTCGATTCCGGGCTTTTCATCTTCCCGTGCTATGCGCTCGAAAAGAGCAGACTCTGCCTGCTTCTCCGACCAACGCGGCCCTGCTTCCAGATTTTCTGGAGTCTCTTCTGCTGCTATCGCTGGGATTGCATGGCGAATGATCGCTTCGTATTGCTGCAGGGCCTCACGGCAGGAGGAGCAAACGACAAGGTGCTCCTGTAGTCTTCTCTGGTCTTCCTCGCTCAGCTGGCCCGAGGTTGAAACGGCGCAGAGTTCTAGGAACTCGTCATGGGGTTCGATTCGAGACAACGCCCCTGCTCCTCGGATGAATGACGCCTCCTATAATACTGCTCAATCGCCCTGCCGTTTACAGCTAAAAATTTGCTTCCGCAATTTTTCCAACCCCCGGAAATAGTGGTGCTTTACGTTTCCTCGGGACTGGTCCAATTTCACAGCGATCTCTTCAAAAGTGTAACCGTCGAGCAAATGAAGCCCCAGGGTTTGACGCTGGATCTCAGAGAGGACTCCAAACACCTTGCGTAATCCAACCCTTCCGAGCACTTCCTCAATCGAGTTTTCGTATCGTCCTGCCCTCGTCCCCGGACCGCTCAGCTCGTTTCCAACATCCTCCAAATCGACTTGCGTATAGAAATGGCGCGAATCCAGATAGCGCCGGCGGTCAATCGCACGATGGTAGGCCATTTGCACGATCCACGAACGGGCCGAGCTCTTGGAACTATCAAATACCGCGCTCTTCTGGTGAATGAACAGAAATAGGTCTTGGAGCAAGTCGTCCGCTTCTGAATCGTCCCTTAGAATCTTGTACCCGACCGCACGCACAAGACGTGCATAGCGGTGAAAGAGGCAGGCCAACCCTTCCTTATCTCCATCGCCGATGCGGGCCATTAGGACTTCGTCTGATATTTCGACGCTCGCTGCTGAACAGCCATCGGAAGCGCTGGACGCTTTGGCTCTGCCCGACGATGGGGAGATCGCCGCGAACCGGGCTGTAATTGACGTGGTCAAGTTCCATCTCGCGGAATTCTGAAACGTCTGAGCGGATTGTGCTCAGAATCAAACTCTTTAGAGTTCAGATCGTCCGATATATAACTCTATAGTGTTTAGTATGCAAGCAAAATACATCCCATCGATTGTGGTTTTGGCCGTTATCCACGCCTATCGTTTGGGCAGATGGCAGACTTGGACCATCGCGAAGCATTTGCGAACCGCCTGCGTAGTCTCAGGAGTGCGGCTGGCCTCAGTCTTGAAGAGGCCAGTGGACGGGGCGGCCTGTCCCCCAATTTTTGGGGAAGCGTCGAACGCAACGAAAAAGAGCCTTGCCTAGATACGATCTGCAGTCTTGCCAAAGGCCTCGGAATCACGCCGGATGTCCTAATGGCGCTTGAGAGCAAGGATAGAGAGAACCAAGATCGCCAAGAACTGGACAGCTTGCTCGATCTTTTCACTCCTTCGCAGTTGCAGCTTGCGATTCAGGTATCGAAGTTGATCTACGCCTACAAGCCCGGTACGTCGCTCGCCACTTCACCGCCGGCATCCCCGGAACTCTAGCCCCCATCATCATTGCGCAGCTCTCCAAACAACACTTTCGACGGCAGAATCGGCCTCATCCACCCGCGATAAAGCGTTATTTATCCATAGGATGCACTCTATAGGCCGTTTTAGCAGCCCATGATCCTCGCTATGGTTGTGACGAGGCTACACCGTGAAACATCGGACACTATTTGCGCAACGGGTCAGAAAACTCAGAAAGGCCGCGAAACTCAGCCTCGAAAACGCTGCGGAGCGGGGCAATATCACCGGAAACTTCTGGGGGGATGTGGAACGTGGCAACAAAGTGCCGAGCCTGGACACGATAGTCGCAATGGCCAGAGGTCTTGCGCTACCTCCGAGCGTTCTTTTGCTCTTGGAAAGGGAAGAAGACCCACGAGATATCCGCAAGCGCATTGATTCTCTTCTCACCAAGTGCACCCCGCAGCAACTTGAAATGGTTCACCGCATTATCAAGGTTCTCCTCGAACCCTGACACCGCGCGGGGGACGTGAACCACCAGTGCTACAATGACCCCGAGCAGGACCAGAATGAGCAGAAGCACAATCAGCACCCTCCAACTTTTCGAGCTTTTTCCGGATCAACTGGCGGCCCGGAAGTACCTGGAAGGTCGCCTGTGGCCCGGCGGCGCCGCGTGCCCGGCGTGCAAAACGAATGAACGGATCACCAACCGCAAAGGCGACTTCTACCGCTGCAACGCTTGTAAGCTCGATTTCACAATCCGTACAGGGACAATTTTCGAGCGATCGCATGTGCCCTTGCACAAGTGGCTGTACGCCATGTACCTGCTGGTCACTGCTCGCAAGGGCATCTCTTCAATGCAGCTGGCGAAAGAGGTCGGTATTACCCAGAAGTCGGCATGGTTCGTCCTTCATCGGCTCCGGGAGGCTTGCGGAGACAGCAGCGCTGGGGAGTCCCAGCGTGCCCCTTCGAGCATGAACAACATTGAGAGCTTCTACGCCGTCGTGAGGCGCGGGCTGTACGGCGTCTACCATCAAACTAGCGCGAAGCACCTTCCCCGTTACCTGAATGAATTCACCTTCCGGTTGAAGGACGGCAACGCGAAGCGTCACACGCTGCAGCAACTTGATAGTTTCGTGGACGCAGTAGTTGGGAAGCGGATCACCTACAAGGATTTGACGGCCACTCGATAGCTTCGTGGCGCCTTTCCCTCAGCGTGGCCGCGTAGTCCGCGTCTCGGAAACTGACCCACCTGAGCTTATACAGCCTTCTTGACCCGTTTGATGCGGGCGCGTAGTATCGGCCCGAACTGTAGCGGTTCTGACGGTTTCGGCACAAAGCGCGCGTCTCATTGCCGATCTCCAGTTGTCGCGCTGGCGAACGCAGACTGCCCCGAAAAATGCAATGCTTCAACTTGACCCACCCCGTCGAGAATCTCTCCCTAAATGGGCGGCCTACCCTTACTGGCAAGTCATTCCGATAGTACTTTGCGCTCTCTTGCTCGCTGTGAGCCTGGCGGTATTCAGGACCAAGCTTCGGGCGCTCGACATATTCTCCGCCTTTTTGCTTTTCGGAGCCGCTCTTCTCTTTGTTCTAATTGTCCTCTACACCAGATCTTTGCGACGCGCCCAACAAGTACAACTCGACACCGAAGAACGGCTCCAGCAGATGGCGGACAACATTCAGGAAATCTTCTGGATGATTGACGCGGAGACCAAGAAGGCCCTTTACGTCACCGAAGCTTATGAGACGATCACCGGACGTTCGTGCCAAAGTCTGCTGGAAAATCCGTCTTCGTACGAAGACCTCATCCATCCCGAAGACCGGGTTCATGTGCTTGCAAAGCTTGGAGAGGCTACACAGACAGGGCACTTCAATGAAAGATTTCGGATCGTGCGCCCCCGCGGCGAAGTCCGTTGGGTCACGGTGCATGGGTTTCCGGTACGGGATGCCGCCGGCAAAATCCACCGTCTTGTCGGCACCGTTCGAGAAATCACCGCACAGAAGGAAGCGGAGGACAAGGTTGCCGAGCACCTAGCCGCCGCCGAGTCCGCAAGGGCAGAATCCGATGCTCTAAACAAGGCCACTCTCGCGCTGACCGCAGATCTTCGGATGGACTTTGTCCTGGACAGGCTGCTTCAGTCGTTGTTGGAACTGGTCCCATGCGAGTGTGCACGTGTGCTGCTCTTGGAGGGCGACTCACAGCTTCTTGTGGCGCGAGAAAAATTGCGTCACGAGGTTCCCAAGAAAACTCCGGATTATCCACTGACTCTCGACGCCGCAGACTCTCCGTTCCTCTTGCACATATTAACGGCCCAGAACAGCGTCCTGCTTCCCGACACCAGAGACGAGAAAGAATGGCCCAGCTTCAAGGGCCATACTGACATCCGATCATGGCTGTGCGTGCCGTTGGTTGCGTCGCAGCAGACCTTGGGGCTGCTTTCGGTGGGCCACACCCAGCCCAACACCTTCACTCCAGACCACCTCCGGCGGACGCAGTTACTGGCGATCCCCGCCGCTGCAGCGATCCAGAATTCTCGCCTCTACGAGCGCGCGGAGATCTTTGGGTCCGAACTCCAGCGGCGTCTCACGGATCTTCGGCAAACAGAGAAGGCGCTGGAGCAGTCAGAAGAGGGACGCAGGGTATCCGAAGACAAGTTTCAAAAGGTCTTCCGTTCCAGTCCGATCTCGTTTTCCATCACCACCGTCAATGAAGGGCGCTTTGTAGATGTGAATGCGGCGTTCGAGCGACGTTACGGCTATTCTCGTGCCGAAGTGATCGGCCGTACGATCGGCGAACTTGGAATTTGGGAGGATCCCAAAGATCGCGTCTTGATGATCGCGCAACTGCAGCAACGGGCACCGATTCGGAACGGCATCACCCGGATTCGGACCAAATCTGGCGAAGTAAAAGTTACGGCTTATTCCGCGGACAAGATCCAATTCGACGGCCAACCATGCCTTCTCGTCGTTTCAGAAGACCTTCCAGACGCCGACAAATCCTTGATTAACTGACGGTTCCGAACAACCCAGTCCCTCCTTCCGAAACCTCAGCTTCTGTCCCCTGTTATAGTGCTGTCCCGTATCCGGGCCACCAAACCGAAAAACAATCTCTCCTGTACGGAAATCGCTCAGAATTATGCACAGCCTCGTGAACGAAGCGCACCCTGTCGGCCACTTGGGGTTTTCAGCCATGTTCCCCAACCTCGAAGTTCGTCACCTGCAAGCAGTCATTGCCCTGGCCGAGGAGCGGAACTTCACGCGGGCTGCGGACAGACTGCATATCAGCCAGCCTGCACTCACCAAACAGATTGCCGACCTCGAAGGAGAGCACCGATTCCACCTGTTCACCCGCGATAAGCGACGGGAGGTGGAACTCACGGATGCCGGCCGTGCCTTCGTCGAACAGGCTCGCTTGGCGCTCTTTCATGCGGAGCGGGCAGTGCATCTTGCTCATGCCGCACACAAAGGGTCCGATAGCGTTTTGACGATTGGACATTCACCCTATGCCGATCACGCGTGGATTGCCGCGATGCTAGCGATCCGCCTTCCTTTATATCCCACGCTCCGAATCCGACTGATGACTCAGTTCGCAATGGAGTCCCTCCGGAGTGTACTCACGGGCGAACTCAACCTCGCACTCGTAACGGCACCGCCCCAGGACCTTCAGATCACCGCTGTACCATTCGCTCGGGCTCCGCTCTACGCCGCTCTTCTCGAAACCCACCCGGCTGCTGACAAAGAACGCTTAGCTCTCCAGGATCTCGCAAATGACGACTGGATTCTCTTTGCGAAACGGGTTCATCCACTTGTGCATGAGGCGATCATGGATGCGGCACGACGTGAATCGATTGTCCCCAAGCACGCTCACGACATCATTACGCCACAGCAGGCGGTCGAACTGGTGTCGGAGCATGTAGGCGTCGCCATCCTCACGAAACCTACAGCCCGGACTCTTCACGCTGACGGTGTAGTAGTGAAGCCGCTCTCCGATACGTCATTGTGGTTCGACACATCGGTAATCATGAGAGCGGACGATGAATCTCGCTTGGTCAACGAATTCGTCCGGTCGTTCCTGCGCCAGTATGCGCCCCAGCGGCTGCCACCGAAGCAAATGGAATTGTGGCTGTCCGCTTGAAGTTGTCAGCTTGAAAACGGCAATCCCGGTGCCGCGCTGGCTTAAGGTGTGGTGCTGACTAGCTCGCGTGACGTGTTATTCTTTGCCTTCGCTAATTGCGAACAGGAGAAGAGAATTTGAGTCCTATCGAGAACATCATCCAAGAAGTGAAGGAAGAGATTGCGAAATTGAGTCAGGTGCTCCAGTTGTTGGGGGGGACACGTACAACAGGGAAGAGCGCAGCACTTAAGAGCGGGGCACGACCACGCAAAATCTCAGCGGCAGGCAGGAAAAGAATCGCAGCGGCCCAGCGAGCACGTTGGGCAAGAATCAGGGCAGCAAAGAAGGGGTAGCGAGCTACTTTGAAATCAGTGGGCCGAACAGGCTAAAACCGCAAATAAGCTTCCTATATTGACGAAACGAGAATGGGCGAATAATATACGAAAGGTGCTGAAAGATAGTCTCACCGATCTCCGCGCCGAGGCCGCTCTCGCCGCGGTTTCACACAATCGCAGCCCTGGAAAGCAGGGCGTGCCTTGCTGGCAGCAGCTATGTGAATTCCAAGCGAATTCTTCGAAATCAGGGACCTGGAGAACAGGTCTTTCTCAACAAGTGCTCAACTATTCGACACATCCCTGTGGAAAAGCCACAAGGAGCCTTAGAAACAATAACTTGGAGGTACCGTATTGAATATTGCGGCAATGAGAAAAACCTTCTATACACAACTGAATCCCATTTTACTTTTGGAGAACCTAGATGGCAGCGCTTGCAAATAGTTTCGACTGCGCAGAGTGCCAGCGGTTGGCCTCCAAGACTTCTGAGATTGAAGCCGAAATCGCGGAAGCGAGGGCGGAGCTAGCGCAGGCCATCGAGGCAGCTGATGGCACTTCAGCCCGGAAGTACAATGCATTACAAGAGCTGATCAAAGCTGAGTACCAGATCGCCTCTGAAATGCAAACTCACGATCGGCTTGGCCACCGCGAATATCTCGCTGGAGTCGAATTGACCCAAAATACGATTGAGGCCTAAAACACTCCGCTACTGTACGGTGGCACATGGCCAAGAAGAAGAATCCAGTCGGTCAATCTACCGTCCCCGATCTCTCTGGTCACGCAAAGCTGTTGTCGGAAATCGGCCCGAAAACTGCTGCCGTTACTCTGCAGCTGAACGATGGTTTCGCCAAAACTACCCTTTTTACAAAGAACCCAAGAGAAAACCCTTTCCTGATACTTTCCGAGTCGCTTAATGATTGGCCGGACGAAGAGGCGGCCTGCATCCTGACTGCGATGTTAGCCCGCTTACAGCGGAGTGCTACTGTTGATTTTATTAAACTTAAAAGGTGGATACGAGCTCACAAAAATGACGCTCAGGCTGTCGTTGATTGCCTTGAGGCTGACCCTCCAGAAGAAATAACCATTATTCGCCTATTGTCCCGTGCTGGAAGTCAAAAACTCGTCTTCCTGGCAAACTGGGAAATCGCGCAAAGGGAAGTAGTGCTTAAGCGGTTTATCGCCCCAGAGAACGCAGAAAGGCTTATCTCTCGCGAATTACAACCGCATCCTCTGTCAATGGCCCACCCGAATATCATTGAAACGCATTTGATAAAGAACAGCAAAGGTGAAAGCTTCTTAGTTGAACGAAGACTACTGTTTGTGCTCAATGATGAATGGTCATCGAAGGGCACCGAAGAGGCTGCGAATCTTCTTAGAGACATCGCGAGCGCACTTGCTTTTATTCAAGGAAAGCAGTTGGTTCATGGAGATGTCAAGCCAGACAACATCGGATTCGAAGATGGTCGGTATATCCTCCTCGACTTTGGAATATGTAGGTCCGAGGGTGCGTTTTCTGAGGAGAGCACGCCTACTGGAAGTCTAAGGACTCGCGCTCCTGAACTTCTTCTGGGTATACAAACACACTCGCACGCATCAGATCTTTGGGCGTTGGGTGCGACTGTCTACAACGCAGTGACCGGAAGATTTCCATTGCTAGATGTTGGCGAACAGCCACCCAGAGTGTCAGATGGTTCGAACCGAAAGGTATTCGAAAAAGCCTTAGCGGAAAGAGTACGAAAAGAGTGGTCTGTTAGGATGAATCTCGAATTAGTACCAGAGTCGTTGCGAGCGATTTTGTCTAAGATGCTTTCACAGAATCCGGACGAGAGAGGTAGAGCGGAGGACTTGATAAAGACGTGTGAGACAGAACTGGCCGCTTTTCTGCGCGAAAGCAAGGCTGACGCCAGTCGATTTTCACCCGGAAAACAACTCGACCAGCTGACGCGGCACTTGCCCGATGAGAACCCGCGCTATACTTCCCCGTTAAAGTGGCCCACTCACTCTCACTCATTCCTTCTTATCGCGCTCTTTGAATCTTTGAATTCGGGACCAGGGGGTCGGAGGTTCAAATCCTCTCTCCCCGACCAATTGTCAGCCGAAGCGACCGAGGTAATTGTGGCCATTTTGTGGCCAGAACAGCCTTGTTGCAGCCACGGATTTTGCGGGGTCATGGTCCCGGATTTTTCAGGAGGTACGGGCCCCGGATTTTGCGTGCAGGAGGACGGAAAAAAGCGCGTTGGAGCGCGCTATTTTTCCAAATGGTCCAGGTTCTTGAGGGTGGGCATAAGCTTCAAATCGCCAAATCCGCGAGTTTTCTTGCAGATGCACTTCTCCGGGATCATGGCACGGCCTCTGCGTACCGTTCCGTCCATGACGTCGTAATTGAGCCGTGCGATGTCCCCCGCCGCTCCCATGAAATCGGTGACCTGCTGAAGGAACAAATTCACGGCCATGGCGGCGACCGCCGTTGTGACGCTCACCACGGATGGCGCGGGTGTGTCGAGGCCTTCCACGTAGCCCTCGCGCTCCAGGCTTTTCCGAGAATTCTTGGGCATGCTCTCTGCCGCAATGCGCTCTGCCCGGAGAAATTGCGTGCACCACAGGCAAGGCAGGTCGGGGCGCAATACGTCGACAACCCCGACAGCGGCAGTGATCTGGTTATCTTTAGATGCGATGCGCACACCAAGGTTGATGGCGGGGATGAGGTACTGGTGCGCGACCTGGTTGACGATCGAGCGGCCCCAATGGTCGTCCGTGCACAGAAGAATGATATCCCGGTCCATGAGCTCACGAGCGGCGCTCCCTAGGACGACGTTCTTCCGAATCCTGCTGACCGAGAGCCGCGGATTGATCTTCTTGAGATGCCGCGCGACCAGGTCGACCTTGAAGGGTGCGCGGCTGAAACGGCGTCCCCACCAGGATCTGCGGAATGAGCCGTACATCCGGGTTACGTTCGTATCCTCAGAGGGCTGAGGATCGATCAGCTTCAGATCCAGGACCCCGAGGCGCACGAGCTGCTCGGCTGCGGGTGAGCCAGTCCCACCGGTGCCGACGATAGCGACCTTGCTCTGCGCGATGAGCGCCTGGCCTTCAGTTCCGAAGGCGCGGACTTGGCGATCATAGATCGGATCCGCCTGCGAGGTGCCTGGCTGCCCTTGCGCAATTCTGATGCGCTTGAGGTGGCGACCGAGAACGATGATCTCGCTCAATGGCACCGGTCCCGAGCCGCCGGGGAGCCAGACACGGCCCGTAACTCCCCCTGGGTAGAGGAGCACGCTCGCGGTAGGCGCCCCGGCCGGGATGCTCGCGCGCAGGGTGGCAAAGATCCGCCCTTCGCCAAAGTCGTCCGAGGGCGAGTATGGAATGTTCTCTGGATGGCTATGTATGAGCACCGCCCCTAGGCCGTTCGCTTCGCAGAGTGCGGTCAGGCCATTTATCGCCTCGGGCGCAATTTCCAGCCTGTGCGCCTCCTGGATTCGGAAAAGGTGCTTCGGGACAAGAACAATGCGCCGGACCAGAATGTCCGTGCCGCCCTGGTGCACGGCAATGCCCGCAAGCGCAAAAGCACCGGCTTCCCGCGGCAGGTCGGCAAACACGGCCGCCTCCAACCGTTCGAGGTCGGCCTGAGCGATCTTCAGCCGGTACGGCCCCATAGCCTATACTCCTTTCGCAAGCCGATTGTTGACGAATTCCAGATATGTACGCAGGTCATCTACGCCAGGATTCCACTTCTGGGGATGCCACGAGAACCGGCGCCATTCCTTCCCCTGTGTTGTTTCGATGAGTTCGGCACTTTTGGGAACAGCTCCGTTTACCAGCACGAGATCCTTATCCGTCCAGAACATGTCTGGCTGGCCGTTCGGGTACGAGAGCGGAATCTTCAGCAGCAGCTCCGTCTTGGACTTCGTGAATCCCGGCACGATCGGGTAGTCATGGAAGATCACGATAGCCCAGCCCTCCGCATCGACCGCATCCACCGAGTATCCACGGCCAACAAGTTCTTCCAGTTCGGTTTTGAGCTGGACAACGTCAGTCTTTAGCATCCGAATGTGCCGGGAGGAACAACCCGGAACCGCTCTCCGCTCTTGATCTCGATCGGACCGGTGATCTGGATGTCATCGACGGGCAGCTGGCCCTCCGGATCGGGGTCTTTCACGATCTTCCAGACCTCGTAGTCTGCCGGTGCGTTGACCGCTTTTCGAAAATCCTCCGGGTTGAGAATATCCTTTTCGAAATGAAACGGACGCTGGTTGATGATGATCGTGATTTTCTTTTCTTCGGGCATTTGTTTCCTCGCTTTTCAAGTCAGGCTAGGCGCTTGCAGTTCGCGCAATCATCCAGATTCAGCAGATTGTTGGGTGCATAACCATCTGCAGCCGTCTTCAGGTACTTCCTGCCATTGTGGGCTGCAACGATAATGTCGGCACGCCGCCGGTCGACGACCGTGTAAAAGGTCTCCTGCTTCGATTCAATGCGCCGAATCATCTCTTCTTCAGAAAGCATCCAGCGACCCTGGTTTCCGAGAGACTCGATGCGCTCGTGGGGGTTGTAATGCCCTCCGCGTTTGACGATACAGTTCACTTCGAAATCACCTGCCATTTCTTAGTCCCCTTCCGGTTGCAGATCTTCATAGCTTGCAGAGCAGGCCTAGGCATACCCTGCGGAAGCGTGGATCGAAAACTGCCGCGATGCATACAGCGAGCGTCAGGCCGGCCAGGATTCTTGCGACCGGGATATCGTTCTGCCGTTCCATCTAAATCACCTCCGTTTAGGCGCCACGAATCCGGGATTCCGGACTGGTTGCCTTTCCACAACCACTAGGTTAGGCTGGATAGTAGCAGCGTGTCAACACTTTTGTACAACCGGTTGGAAATAATGGACCAAATGAAGATCGATCTTGCGAAGCTGGGGCACAAGGTCAGGGAACTGCGACTCGGAAAAGGATGGACACTCGCCGACTTGGCCAAGCACTCCGGCGTTTCAAAGGCCTACATCTCCGATCTGGAGAACGGAGTCGCCGGCAGACCCAACATCCAATACATATTCGCGATAGCGCGGGCGCTAGGTGTCACCCTTGACGACCTGCTGCACGATATCACCGAGCCGCTTTCCACTACTCGTCCCAGGAAGACAAAGGCGGACCTGCCTCCCGGACTTGCCGAGCTGCAAGGGGAGCTCGAATTGTCCGACGATGATGTGGAACGACTCACAGCCGTAAATTTCCGCGGTCACCGACCGCGAGACAAGGAGGGATGGCGCTTCCTGCTGGAGACGTTGCAGATGCTCAGTCAGCGGAAGCTGCAAAAGTAGGAAATGGAGTCGGTTACTGTGGGTCGGCGGCGCTATACGGATCCGGATGTAATCTCGCTCATCCGTGCGACAGGGCGACTCGTTGACCCTCGTTCCGCAGTCCTTCACCAGGCAAGAAGGCTCAACGAAGAATACCGGACATTGGGAGGAGATGGAGTTCGCCCTTTCGAACGGTTGAATATCCTAGCCTCCCTACGTGGCCTGCAAGTCGCGGAGATGGACAGGCAGCGCTCTTCCCGAGAACGCAGAGACGCCGTGCTGGTGCCGACCAGAGACGCAAAGCGTGGATTGATACTCTACAACCCGTCGCGGCCCTCCGGGCGAGTCGCGTTTTCCCTGGCACACGAGATTAGTCACACCTTCTTTCCGAATAGCGTTTCAGGCGCGCGTTTCCGCACAATGTGTGACCCGGATTCTCGGGAGGCAAACGAGCTGGAACGTTTGTGCGACTTGGCCGCGTCTGAACTGCTTATGCCTTTTGAAGAGTTCAGCAGGGCCACTCGCAACGAGATGGGCCTGCACCTTGTTGAAGGGATCAGTACGGTTTTCGGTAGCTCTTACGAATCCACGGTATTCAGACTGGCGACGGCCCATCCTGGCATAGCGGCAGCTGGACTGTTGCGCTACCGCTTGCGCAAAGGAGAAGAACGAGCCCTTGCCGTTCAGGAGCAGCAACAATATCTGTTTGAAAAACCTGTCCAGTCCTCCGCGGAAGGGGCCATTCCGAAGTATAGACGTCAATCATTCTATACATCAGAGACTTGCAGAGACGAACATATGGTGCGATGGAACAAGTCATTCGATTGCTCGTCATGCGTTTACGACGCGGGCCTGAATTCCGGAATTCATCGAGCGCTGGAAGCGCTGCCAAACAATTCAGATACCGTGGGCAAAATCGAAGCGATCCGAGCTCTGTATCAGCGCGATGTCGCCCATCCAGTGTGCGGCGACGTATTGTTTCTGTGGTGGCTGTAAGTTCTTCCCACGAAAGAGCTGGGTGATACCGGCTCGGTGGAAGGACCATTTCAAAACAGGGGGCACGCGTTTGTCGTTGTCTGCGAAATGATATTGACGGGGTATTCAATGCCGCTTGTTCTTTGCCCTTTTTCTTCTCGTATAGAGCTGTCAAGTCGGGCTGTCTTAGTTCGATTTCAAATGGTACTGAAATGGACTGACCGTTAGCTTCTTCTAGAACCATCGCTGCCGTGTGCTTGCCGGCACACAGTGCTACCTTGAAGCGCTCGGTTGGTCGATCCTTGGCTCACGCGAAGACGGCCGTTGGGAAACGATGGGTCAAGGCACCGAAACGGACTTGAGCGGTCGTGCACGTTGGTGGGAAGCGGGCGAGCGCCAGTCGGTAGTAATCGGGAATCCACTTCTGAAGCTGCTGCCAGCGAAGACGCCACGGCGATGAAAAGTCTCTCGTGTTTCTCTCGTGTTAGCTCACGACTCAGCGGCGGCCCGCACGAATACTGGGGCTGAAACACGTATTTGACGCGCCTCCACGAGTGTAAGCTGTTGATAATGTGGGAGG